>MDTE01188798.1_pt1 | contig 11313 bp, 13 predicted proteins | sample 811231 | NCBI WGS metagenome assembly MDTE01 (sample SAMN05326651, study PRJNA326480) | marine metagenome | isolation source: seawater | place: Indian Ocean: Red Sea | collected 2010 | reverse complement strand
TCTGCGACATCATACGATCTCCAGTAGAGCTTACCGTCAGATTTAGCGTAGATGTAACCTTGACCATCAGAAGGCTGGCTTGGTGTGGAAGCCTCGGCAGTGATTGCGATTTTACCTGCGACATCAAGCTCCGAAATCGGGTTGCTGGTGTTTATTCCAACCTTGTCATTTCCAGCGTCAACAAAAACCATATGTGTGTTATTGTCAGACTCTACTCGAAAGTCGTTTGTGGCGTGACCATCTTCATTAAAGACAACCCCAGCTGCGCCTACTCTGACTGCTTCGTCATTTGTACTTCCTATTATCGTAGTGAATGCTGTTTCGCCTTTGTTTATGTACAAAGTGTCTGCACTAGCATCTAGGAATATCGCTTCGTCTTCACCGTTAGACTCAACACGAAAATCGCTTTCAGGACCACCCTCACCTTCTTCGTTGACAACTAAACCCTGCAGAATTGTTGCGCTTTGAGAAACCAAAAGAGTGCCAGAGACGGAGAACGTGCCGGTAACCGTTTCATCAACCTCGACAATTTGCCTTTCTGCGAATAGCGTTCCGGATACGACAACATCACCACCAAATAAGGTAACATCTGTACGGGTATTTCTGCTACCTGTTACAAAGAGAAAAACGTCTGTGCCAACATCACCTAAAAGCAATGAATTGTTTAGTGCCGCACCCTCAAAGCCGTTTGCATCGGTAGCACTAACGATGAGTAAAGACGGCTTGCCGAATTGTGATCCGGAACCTATTATTTGGTTTGTTCGTACCTGACTGGCTCTAAAATCTTTTGTTGCCATCTCTTCTAACCTCTAAAGTTTTTTTCTACGATAAATAAAAAGTTAGCGCGTCGCGACCCGGATACAGGCTGCTGATCATAACCGAAGGATTGACTTATGACTAACCTAGTGTCAGAGCCGCTCATCACCACGACCCCGTCTATACCTCCATTAACCGGGCCGTACAAATTGACGTTGCCGTACGGGTCTTCGGTGGTATCATTACCAATTTGCGTTGCCGCAGCGACAAATATCCCTGGTTTTTTCCTGTCCAGGTTTAGCACTTCTTCCCCTGATGAACCTGAGGAAATAGCGTCAAACTGCAGATTATAAGCCGCATCGTTATTCACCTCTGGTCCTGTTAGTATGGAAAAATTAAACAGCCTCACTGACCAACCCTTATGGCTATTACATCAACATGGCCGATAAAGGGCGCAGAAGCCTTTATTACTGCCTGCGTAGAGTTCGTATTTTGTCCATCAATATAAATGTTAACGTTACCGCTTTCGGTTTGCGTGCTTTTTGCAATTGCAACCAACCGATAATCGTTCGACGGAAAAGGTATCTCAAATTTTAGCGTCGCGGTGTCGGTATTGTCGAAAAACAATGTACCGACTTCCATCGCTAATTCGTTATCTCCAAGGTACGTCAAACGTTTTGGGTGCCGTATAAGCGGATATCTTTTTGAAAATCGATTTCTGTCAATTAGCCTGGCTCGAAGACTTCCCATGATAATACCTCCGAGACTAAATATCCTGTCGGACAAAAATCTAAAGCAAATGAGAGGCTTCTGACGCTATTGTTGATCGAATTCCGACTGGCAGGTCTACGTGCGCTGAATGAAGCGATTCGCGGAGCTTCTTAGTCACAAGAGACAGACCGTTAGTATGCTTGTTGATGTAAGGCGTATCTATTTGGTCTGTGTCGCCCATCAATATAATTTTGGATCCTTCGCCTACACGTGTTATAACAGTCTTGAGCTCATGTATTGTTGCGTTTTGTGCTTCGTCTAAAATGATGTATGAGTTGGTAAACGTTCTACCACGTATAAAGCTCATTGGTGCAATTTCTAGTAAACCGTTGACACGTAGCATATCAAATGCGTTCTTGTCCTTAAATTGATTTCGCAAGTTATCAATAACAGGCGCCATCCACGGCATCATTTTATCGTTCAGATCACCTGGGAGGTAACCAATCTCTTTTCCGACTGGCTGAAGATTACGGGTTACTACGATTCTTTCATATTTGTTTTGCTGAACCTGCGCGATACCTGCGACTAAACTAAGGAACGTCTTTCCTGACCCAGCTAAACCTGTCAATGTGACTAATGGTGTCTTGGTGTTCTGTAATGCCCACAGCGCAAATTTTTGCTCTTTATTTTTTGCTCTTACCCCTACACCTGAACCTCCTAATCTTATTTCGTCGTCAGGTATCAGACATAAGTTTCTCTCAAACGCATCATAAACGCAAAGCGCAGACTGATTTGTCTTGGATCGCAAGAGCACAAACGTGTTAGGGCTCATATCACTGTCGTGTGGTACTTTTTTATTTGCGTACAATTCATCGATCATACCAGACGGCGGTTCGATCTCGGTGATCCCATTCCAGCTTTCCTCGGGTACGTCGATGTAATCAGTGTAGTAATCTTCTGCCGTCATACCGACAGCGTCACACTTTACGCGTAAATTAATATCCTTTGAAACAACCGACAACTCTCTAGAAGGGTTGCTGGATGCGATTTGAAGGGCTTCTAGTAATATCCTATTGTCACTATCATCTGCGTTTAAAGGGAAGCTCTCTGGGATCTCTATTGGCCGAAGCGAAACCTTGAGTAAACTATTGTCACCTATCGGCACTCCGTCGTCTAGTCTACCCTTGCTTCGCAAATCATCAAGTAATCTATTGGCATATCTAGCGTTTTCGCCTAAGGAGCCGGGCTTGTCCTTGAAGTGGTCCAACTCATCAAGAACGATAAGTGGTAAAACAATTTCGCAGCCTGAAAAATTCTCAATTGATTTTTTATCGTATAAGATTACGCTTGTATCGAGAACTATAATTTTTTTTCCATCATTCATATGAAAATATCCCCTACCCATATTATACTACTATAAGTAGCAGGTACGTAATGGAAAATAAAGAGCCAAAGCACGAAAAAAAAAGAAAAACGACAATGACAAAAAAAAGCATGCGCGAAGCCTCACTCCAAGAAATTGGAGATAAACTGGGGCTTACGCGCATGCGAATATGTCAATTAGAAAAATTTCTATTGGAGAAAATAAAGAAGTCTGGTATGCTTGATGAATTTAAGCAAGACTCCTCTAGGTAGACTAACCCTTCTTAGCTTTCTCTTCAGAAATTGTTAGCTTTACAAGATCGCCCGCCTTGTTCTTAAGAAGTCGTAGGGCTCGACGTGCTCGTACACCAGCTGCAGAATTGCCATTTGCGTTCTTAACAACATCGGTTTCTGCAGCTTCAACTAAGGCCTTAACATCAGACCAGCTTTCTAAAATTGAATTTTGCGAATTACTCATTGAATACTCCTTAAGTGTAAATTTTCGCTTTTGGCTTTGAAGCCTTTTTGTTTTCCAGCTCGCTACTTCCACTGTCTAAATTAGCGTCAATTAGCTCACTGATTTTTTGCACCAATTGCATGTCTTCTAATTCTAGTGACAAAAGCTTAATAATGTAAACAATTTGTTGCTGAGAAACGCCATACTGGAGCACGGTATGGACAATATCTCGCGCATCTGCACGTTCCAAAACTAGCTTTCTTTGTGCACGTGGCATTGAAGATATTTGTTCATTCTTGTCTTGCATCATATGTAGTCCTTTCTAGAAAATGGCTCAACACGAAAACGTTCAGGTCCTATAAATCGAAGCAGCTTACCCGTTGTCATGTCACCATCTTTTTCCTGGGTCAGCACTATGGTCGTATTCCATTGATTATAGTCTAGTACATGACGTGCTAACATGTAATCAGGCAACTCCAGACTGTAGCTTTGGAAAAGCTCCACTAATGATGCCGGCAGTGACATTGCTACATCCTTGATTTGCTCCACCGCCGCGCTTTCTTCTTTACCTGTTACAATTTGAGATTTGCATATGTCATGAACCTTATGCACAGTGCCGCAATTATTACATTGTGCATAAGACGGGATGACAGTGTCGGATTCAACGTCAACCTGACTGAACACAACAAACTTATGGTAGACAGGTTCTCTACGATCCCTATATTGCGGTAGAACACAATGGCACTCTACCATATGTTTAGTTGCGTTCATTTATCTTGAAATCTATTACTGACCTGTGTTAGCAAACCTTGGGTCTGCGTATTAAAAGTTCCGCGCAGGCTTTGTTTTAGTTTTTGCAGGTCGTTTTTTTCGATTGAATTACCAATTGTCTCAACAACTAAATTAAGCACTTGTGCTTGTAACACATCATGCCTATCAATAATATCTCTACAAATTTTAGCTTCTGAAACTTTAGGCTTTTTTGAAGATGGCATTTTTTCCCCTTTGCTCTTTTTTCTCGATGATGACAGCCCCAAGCTCGCGTAAACTTTTTTCCACGCTTTCCTTAGTTTTGATAGCTGCCAAGTAACTTGATTTTGGAACGTAAAAAGTCCTCTCATCATACGTAACGGTTGAAAAACCGGTACGAATTGTAAACCGAACTAACGCTAACATGGTTTTTATTCTGTCAAGCGCTAGTCCTCTCATTGCTCCTAGATCTCTTCCGAGCTCTACACTTATCCTTCTTTTTCTACTAACGTTATTTTCTAGAATAATTTCATTATGTGACACAGACGCGACAATCTCCCCTCCCAGCTGAACATTCGAAATTACGTCACCTGATTCGGTAGACACGCATGCCACACCTAAGTTATGAAATTCTAAAAAATTATTTAATGCCCAATCACCAACCACAAATGGTATACAGCGCGTTTTTTTCTGCTGGTAGTTCACTGCAATGGTGTTAGCAACATCAGGCAAGAAACTGCGAGCTAAAATAATAAGATCCTGCGACGCAGACTTCTCTAAAATTGTGTGGATTTGCCCAACACTTTCAACAACACCATCAACCGCGACGACCAAAGCTTTACCCTCATATGAGAAGCTACTCGGTAATTGCTTCATGAAGATAGGCTCTATGCCACCTGCCTGTACTAGCCCTTCAAGACATCTAACAGTTGAGCCCCATTGCTCGCCTTCTTTGAGCTGTACTGCGCAACCGGCGCCACCCATCTGAAATGTTTCTTGTGTTATGCGATTTGCAACGCCGCGCGGTAACCACGCGTTTATAAGTTGTTCTATGTCCGACACTCGCACGTCTTTATTTTTTACGCTACTTCTTACGTTTACTTTATCATTACAAAAAAGAATTGCAGCGATAACGCCAGAACCACCCATACGTACCTCTGATGAATAGAGGGCACTAATAATGATGTTCCTAACGGCCAAATCTAATCGGGTGTTTCTAGACCACTCTGCTAACATGCGATGAAAGTCGCAAATATATGCATTCGCAATTTCGCTGTTGTATGTAAACACACTTTTACCATCAAAAAGCGCTTGCAAAATAACACTAAGCTCTTGCCTCGCCGCGTCAACTGACTTGCTTATTTCGGCAGAGGAAAATACTTCGCTAGTGTATCTCGTCGCTAGCCGTGAACGTAGAGAAGTCGACGGTCGGTATTGGCTTTTCGATGATCTTTGTAATGAAATTGCCGGCTGCTTCATACAACTTTTCTTTCTTTCCTTGTATGGACAAATTGTGGCCAAACTTAATCATGCCGCCTAGACAACCAAGACAAAGTAATGTTATGCCAAGCGCTAGGTTAAAAGACGCGCAATAAGCTCCAGCCACGATTAGTGATTCTGAGGCGTAACCTCTAGTCATCAACTATCCCTCCACAGATTGTTAGATGCGTAGGTCAGGATCTCCTCAGCGCTTTCTTCGTTGTACCCATATTGGTCGATCATCACCTTCACCATTTCATTGTATTTCTTTTGTTGGTCTTTATCACGTGTTTTTGATTTTGTGACGATTCTAGAAATGTCTCTTACCGAATTAATAAGGTACCCTTCGATTGCTTCCTTTAGCGGCTCATAAGAGCGGAAGTCTACCTTTTCACCTCGACGCATTTTTGCGAACATGTATGCAGTAACGTCTGATCGAAATCCATTTTTAGAAGAACCGGTTACACCAATTTGCTCTTCAATAGAAGTCATAAACCTTTCATCTGGTTTTCTCTCTTCCTTTGTAACACGATCCTTCATTTTTTGCTTAGTGGTATAAGCTTCCGCATTGTCGAGGTACGTATCGAACAGCGACTGCGCTTGCTCTTCATACGCTGATATGAAGGCTTTTGCAATCTCTGTATCAAGCATCTTTAGATACTCTTCTCTGACGACCTTACCGAGCAGCTCTAGGCACTTTTGCTTAAACTCTTCATCCACAATTTGTTCCTTGACACACGCCGTTAGCGAATCGATCAAAGAAACAGGGGTAATCATATTTTTTTCGCTATTCGCAAGAGCAGAATCGAGAGCCTTGGTTATGAATCTCGTTGAGATGCCGGTCATTCCTTCGTGACGTACTTCATCCTTTAAGTCTTTTATGTCAATTTTCTTGACACGTCCTTTTTCTACGACTTCTTCGCCGTTGTAGATCTTCATTTTTGTTACGAGGTCACACTTCGCTGAATCCTTTAGGCGCGACATGATACTAAACATCGACGCAATTCGTAGCGTGTGTGGCGCAATGTGCGCATTGAAATCAGAGTAATCAAGCATTTTTTTGTAGATCTTTATCTCTTGATCAAGTTCAAGGCAATATGGCACATCAATTTTTACGACACGATCAAGAATAGCTTCATTAGTGTGTTCGCTTTGAAAACGATTCCACTCTGCCTCGTTACAGTGCGCCAGAATTACGCCATCGAAATGTAACATGTTGCTTTTACCGGGTGATGGAATTCGCTTTTCCTGCGTTGCCGTAATGATCGTATGTAAAAATTCAATTTCGTTCTTGAAAACCTCCACCAATTCTACGATACCTCGGTTACCAACGTTGAAAGCACCGTTCAGCGAAAGGGCTCGTGGATCATCTTCAGCATATTTATCGAGTTTTGAAATATCCACAGAACCGATGAGGACAGATGTGTCCTGACTGTTGGCATCCATGGGAGGAACAGAGGCCACGCCACGTCGACCGCGCTGGGAATATGTCGTTTCTACTACCTCAAAATCCTCATACTTACCGTCCAATTGATTTAGAAGAATGTGGCGTGCAATCGGACTGATATCGCCGCTGATACGACAGCCTAACTCTTTTTGAAAAGTTTCTCGTAAGGCTCTCGGCACCAGTTGTAATGGTTCACCACGATGTGGATCACCTTTCAAATGAAAATATTTGTGTCCGTCTAGACTTTTCTTTACGTGCTCTACTAGCGCAGACTTACCAGCGCCAACAGGCCCCATTAGTAACAGCACTTGTCGACTTTCTTCGCCATTGTGCGCAGCACTGTGAAGAAAAGACATAATTTTTTCGATGACTCTTTCGACACCGAAAAAGTGATCCTTAAAATAGTCGTAGACTTTAACAGTGTCGTTATCGAATACTCGACTTTTTCGCGGATTGCTATCTGGCATTTTTTCGACGCCATGATCTATCACAGCATCGTAAAGTCGCCGGTGAGCGCTCTTTACAATATTTTGGTCTTTTGAAACAAGGTCAAGGTAATCTCGAAATGTACCTTCGAACTTTTTATTCTTGCTTCCTGCCTTACGTTGCTCTTTTATAGCATCAATTAGTTTATCTACAGACATACTCTCTTACTCCAGCGCTTGTTCAATCTTAAACCACTTCCGGCACAAATAAAAAAATTAGATTTCCCAAGGCTCATTCTCTATAATTGTGTGCAATATTACGTTATTACCCCATAACGTCTTTGTATGCTCGACTGTACGATCAGCATAGTCAAGCTCTAAGTCTCTACCGTCATGTTCATGACGTAATACAAGCGTTCCATCAAGCATTATTTCTTCTACTTTTATAACTGGTAGCTTCGCATCAGCAATAGACTCGCACATGTGCTTTCTTACCGACTTCCATCCATCTTCGTCGGAAATTTCATCAATCGTATACGCATCTTTCTTTTCACTCCAGCTAAAAAGATTTAGCTCAGTGCAAAGGTCCTCTGTCAAATATTGTCGAACGAAGGCAATGTCATTACTGCTCTCGCGCGCGACAAAACACTCTTCTAAACCGAATCTTTCTTTTATATCTTGGAATATTACAAAACCTAGATGATAAGGATTTAGTCCACCCATATGTGGTCTGATGACGGCGTTGTGCATTCGCAAGAATGGAATGTGGTGCTCGTCACTTAGTTCTAAATCATGACATATCGTGTAGTGCCAATATGACGCCCACCCTTCGTTCATTATTTTAGTTTGTATTTGCGGCATGAAGTAATAAGCTTCGTCTCTTACTATCTCAATAACATCCCTTTTCCATGCAGGAAGCTTCGCATGCTCGCTAATGAAGCCCATAATGTCACCATCAGGCTCTAAAGGCGGCTCATCTAAATCAAAAAGTACCAGCTCCCCCTCACTGTCATATTGCTTAAGTCCTTTGTAATATGTGACAAGTTCTTCGTGCGTCTTTCTTTGACTACCATCACGTAAAACCTGGTACTGGAGTGCGTGGCAAGCATCAATCACTTCCTCAACTTTCTCAATACCGACGTAAGGGTCTTCCACATATTCTTGTATCCTCTTTTTCGCAGCGCGAAATCTTCCGATAACAGACTCTGCCCGTGTATTGCTAAACATTCTGTTGTTTTTGAAAAAATCAGAATGCCCGACGCAGTGTGCCATAATCAAGATTTGCAGATACAGTGGGTTTTCACGCATAAGATACGCAATCGAAGGATTAGAATTAATAATAAGTTCGTATGGTAGTCCTTCGACACCAGCGTTGTAGGCTTGATGTGTGCGTTCAAATGTCTTACCATAAGACCAGTGGTCGTAGTGTGTTGGCATTCCATGGTATGACATATGTCCTATCATGGAATAATAGTCACAAACTTCGTAGTTTATGGGATACCAATCTAAACCGTAGTTCGAAGCGATCTCGATAATTTTATCATCCCAAACTTTTAGGTCTTCAACACGCCATCCCATTATTCACCCCCATAGTTGCCAAACATAACGCGAAAAGCACGCCAAATGTCTTCTTTCTCTTTTACGGTGACACATTTCATAGAGCGACCGATTAACTGACGTAGGTGATTTGATATCTTTTGATCCTCGTACCAGCCAGACGTTTCCTCTGGCGTTATCTCGATGTAGCCAAATAACTGGCATAAATGTTTAAGCTTATCTGCAGCGGCGAGCATGTCATTAGTGTCGCTACCAAAGTTATCACCATCTGACGCGTGAAAAGCATATACATTCCACGCCGATGGATGGAACCTTTTATTGATCACATCTAAAGCTTCCTGATACGCGCTAGAAACTATCGTACCTCCGCCAGACCCGCGGGTAAAAAATTGTTCCTCGCTACATTCACGAGCTTCCATATCATGTGAAATGAACACAACTTCGGTCTGGTCATATTTCGATCGAATAAATTGGTATAGCAGGAAGAAAAAACTCCGTGCCAAAAACTTCTTACGCTGACCCATAGAACCAGAAACATCCATCATCATGACGATAACGGCGTTTGTGTTTTCTTTCATTTTTGGCTTATAATGGCGATAGGTTAGGTCGTCTGTGTGGAAGCTTCCTTCTAGCTCGTCGCCTTCCTCGCCGTGTCGCTGCTTTGCCTTGAGCCTTTTGATTCGGTTGATTGCCGACCGCTTCTTGTCAAGTCGTGGAATTATACCCTGCGGTCTATACCCTGTGCGTCTTAGTTTTTCGCTCTTTGATTTTGTGAACGATTTTCGTTCCATATCTGGCAGCTCGAGCTCATCGAACAGGTATTTTGCGAGTTCGTCTAAGGATATCTCTACCTCGTAGTATTCTTCTCCGCGTTTGTTGCCGGCTTTTTCTGGCTTACCCGGTTGTCCTTTCTTTTTGTCACGAACTACTTGACCTCTTTCCAGATTTTTACCTGGCGCTGAACCAACGTTCTTGTTTGACTCGCCGCCACCATAAACAAAACGGTATTCTTTTATGCCTCTGACTGGTATACGAAACTTCTTTTTACCATCTTGGCCGATTATCGATTCATCTGCAACGATATCATAGATTCCATCACGAATCGCTCTTTCTATCTTATGCTTATGACGTCTTCGATCCGATGCCGATCGGTCAGCGGTAGTTTTATGGTAAGAAAATCCTGACATACATTCCCTAAGTATCTACAGGGATTGTATTATAAAGTGATGTAAGTGAAAACTATATAGTTTTAGTGGTTTTTACTAAACTCAGGACCAAATAATTTTTTGTTGTTACCGTAAAAACGTTCCCAACTAGAATCCAGTATGTAGGTGACTGCAGAATCGGTGTCACTTCGAATAGAGCGGCCAACTGCTTGGATAACCGTTTTAGCTGTTTGCAAATCATACCACCATTTCCACTTATTCATTTTCTTACGAATTAGTTTGTCCCCTAAGTAGGGAAAAGGAACTTTGCAAATAATTTGAAATCTAGATAGATCCCCCTGAAGATCCACACCCTCGGTCATTGAGGGCGACAGGAGCACAGTTGGATGTTTCGATTTTGTGTGCTCCTGTAGCGTGCTGTCACGTGTCTCTGAATTATGAACCAACAGGCGCTTTGATCGTAGATTACGTTTGATATGGTTTGCGATCTTGTACGAGTTCGTGTGGATAATACCTTTTTCGTTAGGGTGCGCCTCCAAGATCATTTTTACAGCTTGCACCAATTTTGGAAGAGATGCGTCGATATGACTAGCGCTCATTTTACCAATTGGCGAATAAATGATCGGGCGATTCTCAAGCGGAAAAGGACTCGGTATGCGTGCGCTTTCCACATGGTCCGGCTGAATACCAAGTAATTGTGCAAAGGCTACCTCATCAAGGATGGTAGCTGACATGTATAAGCAATACTCACCAAATTTGTGAAGCATGTCTGGTGCGTACTCTGCAACGTCAATCGGTTTGAATTGAATTTTCCTAGCATTTCTTTCGCTTGAAAATTGCTCGTCCATAACCCAATTGTTCTTATCCCAAATTTTAAGAAACCTACGCATTTTACATGCATGCTTGTCAAGTATTTCGTATTTCTTCGCAAGGCTCGCAAATTCCCCTGATTCAATCTTGGACTTTAGGTTTACGTAAGATTCAAGATTTTTTTCAAAATGAAGAACTTTTACCTCAAGTTTTGGCATATAAACATCTTGAATCCAGCGGATTGTCTGAAGTTGAGTTGACTTGTCTACAAGGGTAATACCAAGAAAATTCTTGCAAAATTGCTCTGTAACATTTACTTCGATAAATTTTGATAGCTCGTCTGGGGTATTGTGCGCTTCATCTACTATCAGTAATTGTCGTGGCTCAATTTTA
>MDTE01174539.1_pt1 | contig 11313 bp, 8 predicted proteins | sample 811231 | NCBI WGS metagenome assembly MDTE01 (sample SAMN05326651, study PRJNA326480) | marine metagenome | isolation source: seawater | place: Indian Ocean: Red Sea | collected 2010 | reverse complement strand
GCGGCTTGTAGCAGCACGCGATATCCCTGGTCGCTTCAATAATTTCCTTATTGAACTTAAAGATAGGGTGCTCGTCTTGTTTCACGATAGCGGGTAATCGTTCGAAATAAGGGTCCAGGCCGATACAAAGAAGAGAGTTTTTAGCTGCTTGATGCGTTCTCGTGGCGCTAAAAAAGGAATTGTCCAAGTATCGGCCTCCTATAAGTTCTTCGAATGTGTCACCTAAGATCAGCATGTACCCGTTAAGGTCTGTGGATTATAGAATAAACGGGAAATCATTAACAGCCGCACAGGGCCGTTAAATGATTGATTATTAAAGATTATTTTTAGAATATAAGAGCTGGCACACAAATAGCTGGTAAACCTGTGACTAACGTAAATTTAGCGAATAAAAAAAGACTGAACCATATGCGATATTGCAGCCCTCGAAGATAGTCAGCCTATCGGACGCCAGACGTTGCCTAATGTCATCGGAGAGAGTGGATATGCCAGATCACGATGCTGAACAGCGCAGGGAGTTTCGCAGAGCGAGTTCTTAGTGCCTCTTCGCGCTGGTTACGCAATCAGACGATAAAGAACTTGTAGGTACCACACTCAGTTGCCAGGCAATCGAAGCCTCCACTGGAGGGCTTAAAATCTGCGCTGAACGCATAGTCCCTGCCGGATATGTACTCGACCTATGAATTGACGAAAGCAGAAAACCAAGGAAATTCTTCCTCTTCTGCGATGCCCGCTGGGTCGATGAGGAAGAACGCATGTTTGAGGTACAACTACACAGAGTGTCCACAACATACATAGACGAATGGCGCGAAAGGCATCGCCTAGATTGGTTTTACCTTAGGCCCTTCGCGGGAGTCCTCCACTTCGAATCCGAGGTATCTGATCTTGTCTCGGACCGCGTCGGCCTCTTCCCAATCTTTTCTTGATCGCGCATCCTCTCTTGCGGACACAAGTGCCAGTACTTCATCTGGGACATCTATCTCTTTAGGTCTCCACTCAGCAATATCCAGCCCGAATATCTCGTCAAAAGCTAATAATGTTGCCTTCTTAACACCATCTAGCTCATTGGAACGGGCCAATTCCCAGGCCACTGCCAGCGCTCTGGGAAGATTAAGGTCTTCGTAGAGATGCTCGACAAAGCGACTCATGTAGGTTTCCGAAATGGTCGTTGGTTCACCCCAGCTGTACGCTGCCTCATATAGTCGATTCAAGGCTGTATTGTTGCCTTCCAGGCTTTCCCAACTGAACGACAGTTCACTCCTGTAGTGTGCCGTAAGGCAAAAGTAACGATAAGCCAGCGGACTAAATCCTTCATCGATAAGGCTCTGTAATCGTAGAAAATCCCCACTTGATTTGGACATCTTGGAGTTTTCCATCTGCAGGAAATACCCGTGTATCCAGAAGTTTGCCAGCCGTGTCCCTCTGCTTGCCTCCGTTTGCGCTATTTCGTTAGTATGATGAATCGGTATATGGTCCTTTCCGCCGCAATGAATGTCGAAGAAATCACCCAAATACCTCGCCGACATCGCAGAGCACTCAATATGCCACCCGGGGAAGCCAACGCCCCAGGGGCTGTCCCACTCCATCTGCCGTTGCTCTTCAGGATTCGAGAATTTCCACAGCGCAAAATCGGTAACAAAACGGCGTTCGCCCAGCTCTACTCGCGCTCCAGCCTGTAAACCTTCGACATCAAGTCGGGCCAAATAACCATAATTGTTCAGTTTGTGTGAATCAAAATAGATGCCATCAGTCGTCTTATAGGTGTAACCCTTAGCCTCAAGGTCTTCGACGAAGGTGATTTGTTCTTTGATGTGATCCGTTGCTTTGCACCAGATATCAGGCGGCTGAATATTAAGATTTTGCAGATCTTCCTTGAAAGAGTCTGCGTAAAATTCAGCCATTTCCCAAGCGCTCATCCCTGACCTACGCGAGCCCACCTCCATCTTATCTTCCCCTGAGTCCGCATCGGAAGTGAGGTGGCCGACGTCTGTAATGTTCATTACATGCTTAAGATTAAAGCCTGCATGTACTATTGTGCGGTGCAACAGATCTTCAAAGATGTACGTTCTTAAATTGCCGATATGAACGTAGTTGTAGACCGTCGGACCACAGGCGTACAACCCGATATCGTTATCCTTAAGGGGTACAAGCTCGCGAATCTGCCGTTCATAAGTGTCATACAACTTTAGTTTTGTCATTGCTGTCTCAATTTCGCTCGTTTAGTACGCGCTCAACGGTTTCAACAATTGCCTGAGTTTGCGAATCTATTTCTATATTGACCTCGTCACTCACCCCAAGTAACCGGAAATTACTGGAACGTAGTGTCTCAGGAATGAGATTAACAGTTAGCGTTCCCGCTTCTTTGTCCAGGCCTGCGATAGTCAGACTGGCCCCGTTAATGGCGATAAATCCCTTGTTGAATACGAAGTGAAGCCAATTTTTTGGCATAGCAAAAGTCATTCGGCAATTGTTAGGCGTGCTCTCTATAGAACTAACTCTGGCGGTTCCCATGACGTGACCGGAAACGACGTGTCCACCTACCTCGTCATCGCGTTTTACAGACCTTTCAATGTTGACCATCGAGTTCCTTTCAACAGTTTTCAGGTTTGACACACGCATCGTTTCACTCACTGCTTCGAAGTTGACGTCATTTTGGGATATGTGCGTGACAGTTAGACATACGCCATTAACGGATACGCTGGCACCAATTTTCAATCCAGCGGCGAGCGCATCAGGAAACTCGAACGTGAAGCGACACAGGCCATCTTCTGACGATACAGCTTTGACGGGCAAAACCGCCTGTACGATTCCAGTAAACAAAACGAACACCTACCTATAGAAAAATCCGATACCATAGTGTGCCAATATGACACTCGACTGAGGTACTCTCTGGTGGCGGACATTAGCACGACGCCTTTATATTGCAAATCCAACATGATAAGAACCACAAGCAAGAATGAACCTACGGACATGTGTAATACCAATGCAGACTAACGAATGAGTGCTACAGAACCCTGGGTCCTGGTATGCGGCAGCATCGCTATCGATTTTGTCGGTCAATACGATGGGTCATTTGCGAATTACCAGGATCGCTATGAGATAAATGCCCTTAATATATCACTGCAATTAACTGATCTGCGTAGTAGTTTTGGCGGCTGTGGCATGAACATTACCTACGGCTTGCACAAGCTTTTGATTCCCGTCATTCCGCTTACGGCTGCGGGCGCCAATTATATGGACCACTATCATCAACATCTGACGGAAATGGGTATCGATACAAGCTATATTGCAGTAGATACGTCACTCCCACGCTGTGCCACAGCCCTTGTTATCAGCGATAACCAAGGTAACCAGATTACGGGTTTTCATGCAGGGTCCTCTCCTTCGCTACTTCGAAAGCTTCCCAGCGAGATTGCATACATCGAGCGTTGTCGTCTCGCCATCCTTGCACCGGAAGAGGCGCCAATAATGTTGCGCCAAGCCCGAGACCTGACTGAGTTGGGAATACCGATAATCTTTGATCCCGGACAAGGTATCTCCGGCTTTACCAAGGAAGAGCTTCGTGAACTACTTCAGCTATCAAGCGTTACGATTGCTAACTCACATGAGTTCGAGGTCTTGCAACACAATTCAGAACTATCCGCCAACGAGATCATGGATATGCTCGACAAGCTTATTATTACGCTCGGGATCAATGGCGTTGATATATACGAATCTGGTACAGAGCAGCACGTTGATGGGGTCCGGGATGTCAAGATTGTTGACCCCACCGGTTGCGGTGATGCGTTCCGTGCTGGTTACATTTATGGGCTGATGCATGATCACAATCCGAAGACATGTGCGCGTATTGGATGTGTTCTGGCAGCGATCAATCTTGAGAACATTGACACGCAAACTTATGAAATTGAGGAAACAACTCTGCAAGCAAAGTACCAACAAGCCTATGGCGTGCCGCTTCCCTGAAGCGCCTTCAAGCTACTTTGTTTCTATAGCTTTATGTGGCACTCTGCGGTGACCTGCCCTAAGGTTTAAGCAAAGATGGATGCAGAGATCAAAGCCCTTCGTGAGACCCTGCAGAGAAGCAAACGAGCAGTGGTCTTTACCGGTGCGGGCATATCAACAGAGTCGGGAATACCGGACTTTCGTGGTCCTCAGGGGCTGTGGAAAACAGTAAGTCCGATCGATTTCAGTGAGTTCATCGGTTCAGAAGAGCGTCGACGTGAACGCTGGACACGCCAGTTCTCGAGCGAAAATACCATGGCGAAAGCGGAACCTAATTCCGGCCATCTAACGGTAGCTCAACTCGTTAAAGCCGGAAAGGTAAGTCACGTAATCACTCAGAATGTAGATGGACTGCACCAGAGATCTGGCGTACCCGATGAACAGGTGATAGAACTGCACGGCAATAGCCAATACGCAAAGTGTTTGGAGTGCGAAAAGCGCTTTGAGCTTGCCCCACTGAAGGATAAATTTCTTTCAGATGGCACAATTCCTATGTGTGATGACTGTGGCGGTATTGTAAAAACAGCAACAATATCCTTTGGGCAGTCGATGCCAGTGGCGGCCATGCAAATGGCGGAACAAGCAAGCCTAGATTGCGATCTATTTGTCGTTGTAGGATCTTCTTTGGTGGTTTACCCTGCGGCCGGATTTCCGGTGATGGCAAAAGAAAACGGTGCTGACCTGGTAATTATCAACAATGAGAAAACGGATTTGGATCGGCTATGTGATCTGGTAATTCACCAACAAATAGGTTCCACCCTGTCAGCTGCAATTGATTAGCCCTAGAGCATGGAGACTAGTCGAGCAACTCCGTTAAGGTCGCCATAAGTTGATCGATATCAATGGGTTTCGTCAAAACCTGCTGTACACCATCTGCCGTGATTAGCTCTTCCCTGTTGGTACACAAAACTACCGGTAAAGAAGTGTCAGTTGAGTGCATATTTCGTGCAAGTGTGAGTCCGTCAAGACCTGGCATGTGATGATCAACGATCGCGAGATCGTAAGCGCAAGGATTAATCTCAAATGCCTTAAGCGCATTTCTCGAGTCGGTAAAGCTGGTGACCTTATAAGACTTAGCAAGCATCAATTCTTCCAAAACTTCAGTGACTATCGTTTCATCATCGACAATAAGGATATGCTTGCGCTCGTTTTTAACATGACCTTGCTGTTTGTTGATAAGCTTCACTGCCGCCTGAAGGTGCATCATTAATTGAGCCTGATAACGTGAAAGATTGTTTTTAGCCTTTGCGGATAAAGAAGTCTCATCATCTATCATTAATTGTACTAGCTCACCATAGCTGAGCGCAGTGGTCATAATGTGATGCAAATCCCTTGTAAGTTTGCGACCGGGCGTTAGGGCCGCTTGAAGCTGTTTTCCCAATGCCTTTTGATTTGAAAGATCTTGGATCCAGAGCCCAGCGTTTTCGGTCGACTTCACGAATCTGACAAACTTCTGAGTATTCTCGAATTTAATGACGCAATCGATGCTGTGATCAGCAGATTGAACAAAGACACCAACTCGTCCGCAGTCGTCGTCATGCACGAAGGAGTCGATGCTGTAACCGCACCTGATGCCGAACTGCTCTCGCGCAAAGTCATTAGCACTAATCACCCTCAGCTCTCGATCGAGGGAGACAAAACCGATGGGCGAACTCTGAATGACCTTGTCAGACAAATTGTTTGATCCTCGCTGGTGATGAAACCTCGCGTCTCACTATCTAATAGCAACTGATTGGTATCGAGTGATTAAACCTAAAATACTTTGGTACCGATCTCCGTTACAGTATTTGCCGACATTGTTTCATTACCCAATGTGCACTGGCAAGTCGACCTCTCAGATCAGTTTCGAAATCTACATCAAGCACAATTGACGAATCAATTTTCAATTCGAGAAACGTTTCCACGGTCAATGAATTGCATTGACTGATCAACAGTTCGTAATCAATTTAGAAGCAGCCAACCAGGTTTGGCACACTGATTTCATCCGAAGAGATCCAACATTTAACTTAAACATCTTAACGATGGTCAACTGCAATTCCTCAGTAACAATCTAAAAGCCGATGGGACTAAATAAGTAACCAAGCCAGTAAACCCAGAACTAAAGCATTTACCAGAACCAAGACTCACGAATAGATTAACGGTCTTTTCTATCTTCTCAAAGGTTTCTATTCTAATCGAATAGCGACAAGGGGCACCCTCTTGCTATTATCAACCGTTTACGTAGAGATAATGTTGTGCTGAAGAATCTTACCATCCAGGTGGCGATAGCCGCCGTCATTGGAATCGGCTCAGCGCTACTCTTCGGCAGTGCCAACCTGCTGACAGAACAAAATACATTTTACGAAAGCATTCTACTAATCAAATCTGTATTCCTCGCAGCGCTGCGAATGCTCATCGCACCGTTGATCTTCTTTTCGTTGATAGGAGGTATTGCTGGTATCGGTAACGTTATAAAGCTTAAATCCCTCGGTGTAATCACCATCGTCTATTACCTCGTCACCAGCGGTTTCGCTATTGCTCTCGCATTATTGGTCGTGTTTTTTGTCCATCCCTGGACCGCCTACCCACCGATAATGGAAGGAGTCGCCATCGCGCAGGATAGATTGCTTGACTCGGAGTCTGATTCAATCATTTTGGTGGTAAAGGGGATGTTGTTACAGGCCTTCACCAACCCGTTCGCTGCACTCGTAAACCTTAATATTCTTGGGATAGTGACCAATGCATTTCTCATTGGCCTGGCAATGGTCCTAGTTCTTCCAGGAGATAGTCCTGTATTTAAGGTCGTTGATCATATCAACCAGGTAATAGCGAAAGTACTGGGTTGGGTTATTCGAATTCTGCCGCTTGGGATCTTTGCAATTCTTTTCGATTTCACACTAAAGATAAGCGCGGAATCCGGGCATAGCATGGATTTTCTCAATCAGCTACTCGACTTCGCGCTCGTTGTCGTTGCTATCACTCTAATTCATGGTCTGTTCATACTGCCCTGCATTGCCTATTTGATGACTGGAGTTTCAATACCAGCACTTCTTCGAACTATCGTGCGCCCAATGCTCGTTGCCTTCAGCACCTCTTCAAGCTCTGCGACATTGCCGGTAACTATGCGGACTGCAGAAAAAGACTTGGAGGTTCCCAACTCTATCAGTAGCTTCGTATTGCCGCTAGGAGCGACGATGAACATGGATGGCACCGCGCTGTTTGAAGCAATAGCGGCTGTGTTTCTGGCTTATCTGTATGGCATAGAACTGTCTAACGTAATGATATTTACTATCTTCATTATGGCAATGGTCGCCTCAATCGGCGCACCAGGAATGCCATCAGCGTCTATGGCAGGTATGCAGATGGTTCTGCTCGCCGTCGGTATACCTCTTGAGGCAATCGCTATCCTGCTCGTCATAGAAAGGCCGTTGGACACCATTCGCACCGCAGTGAACGTTGAAGGTGACCTGATAGGTTCACTGGTAGTTAAAAGCCGTCTGAGCTAAAGATCTATCTCTCGAGCAAGTATTAGACGAGCAAAATGATGTAGGAAATCGCGATGACGTTTAGCGACTTGTTGTCGGCTTAACGACTCTTCCCCTTTTTTACTAACAATAAACTCGTAGCAGCTTGTAATTGTCTCTCTTGGGCCAACCACCCTTTCTATTTCTTCGTTTAGAAAATCATGCAGTGACTCCAGGTCATCTTCTTCCAGTCCAGAGCGCTGAGGATCCAACACTGCGTTACCCCATATGGTAGCCATATAGACCTGAAATTTTTCTTTGTCGACAAATTCATCAGTGATTCTGCACTGGTCGAGTATTTCATCTATTGCCGGCGCGTAACGCTTTTTCAGATGGTTAAGTTCCATGCCGATTAGTATAAACTAAGCCGCCCCGATTCCTGCGTTAGGGCTCATGAGAAAAACCAAGATAATCTGTACTATTGGTCCTGCAAGCGACAGCTATCCTATGCTGGAAAATATGGTAGCTGCGGGCATGGACATCGTGAGGCTCAATATGTCTCACGGAGATCACGATACAGCAGCACAAGTGATCAAGTCGATCAGGACATTAAATCGCAAGATTACCTACCCCATAGCAATATTGTTGGATACTCAAGGGCCCGAAATTCGAACTGGTGATCTTGCCAGCGAACTGGAGCTGAGAAATGGCTCGATCATAAACATCAGTGTCCGAGATACCAAGGGCATCGAGGAATCTTCTTTTCATATTGATTATGCCGAGCTAACAGACACCGTTGCTGTCGGTGACAGAATTACAGTCGATAATGGGATAATCAACCTTGAGGTTCTAGAAAAACATGAACACGGCATGATGAAGTGTCAGGTTATCGATGGGGGCATCCTAAAGAGTAAGCGCCACGTTAATTTACCTGGAATTCGGGTCAATCTGCCGGCAATAACCAAAAAGGACAAAAAAGACATTTTGTTTGGTGTTGAACAACAGGTCGATTTTATCGCCTTGTCTTTCGTCAGGCAGGCAGATGATATCAGAGAGTTGCGAGAGATTATGGGGGATAAGGCAGGCAAGATTAAGGTCATCGCTAAAATCGAAGATCAGGAAGGCGTATTAAATCTCGAGGACATTCTTAAAGAGGCAGATGGTGTGATGGTTGCACGGGGAGACCTTGGTGTGGAGATCAATGTTGCTGAATTACCCAATGTGCAGCGCAGAATCGTTGAACTTTGTGCACAGCGCGGGAAAAGGGTCATCGTAGCGACCCACCTATTGGAATCTATGATCGAAAATCCTATCCCTACTCGAGCGGAGGTCACTGACGTGGCCAACGCTATTTACGAAGAAGTGGACGCTTTGATGCTATCTGGTGAAACTACTGTGGGGAAATACCCTGTTCGTTGTATCGAGCAACTTGTGGAGATTGCCGAAACAACTGAATCTGTACCTGGGTTAAACTTCGTCCAGAATCTTAATCATGGTGGTGATAAGCAGCGTCTTGCCTTTACTGCAGTGCAACTTGCAGAAACGTTAGATGCGAAGGGAATCCTTGTTATAACCCGTAGAGGGCTAATGGCCGATTACGTGACTAACTGTCATCCTCAGAAGACTAGGATTTACGCTTTCACTAATGACTCCCAGACGCGCCGGAGGCTAATTTTGAATCGTAATGTTTCCTCCTTCCGAACAGCATTTAGCAAAGACCCGGAAAAAACCATACAAACGGCTTTTGACGTACTAAAGCTCCGAGCAGGACTCGAGGAAGGCAACAAAGTTGTGGTCATATCTGATGTGCTTGAGGGTTCAGGTATCGAGGCTATTCAGATACGCCACCTACCCTAGTTAGCAAGAGAAAGCGACGCTACATCACTAAACTGACTAACAAAGTGTACTTCCATACCATCCTTGATGTATTCCGGTATTTCAACGTAATCCCGCTCGTTGTCTTTTGGCAGAATTAGCTCACTGATACTAGCACGTTTCGCTGCTATAACCTTTTCACGGATGCCTCCAACAGGCAGCACCTTCCCCGTCAGGGTTAATTCACCTGTCATCGCGATGTCACCCTTAATAGGAGATGCTAATGCGAGGGAAAGCAGTGCAGTTGCCATGGTAATGCCTGCACTGGGGCCATCTTTCGGTGTAGCACCTTCCGGGACATGAAGATGAATAAACGCGTCGTCGAAGAAATGCCCTGGTGCACCGAGGCTAATAAGATTTGAAGCGATATAGCTGTATGCAATTTGTGCAGACTCACGCATTACATCGCCCAATTGACCCGTTTGCTTAAATCCTCGACTACCGTCATGGACTTGAGAACATTCAATTGCCAGCGTGGTTCCTCCCAAAGCAGTCCAAGCGAGACCATTGACTACTCCAATCCCTTTTCTTGGTTTTTGTTTCTTAAAAATCGGCGCGCCAAGATAGCTCTCTATGTCTTTCCCGGTCACGCTAATCTTCTTTTTATTGTCCTCAAGCAGCTCAATGACAGACTTTCGTACAATGCTACCAAGCTGTTTTTCTAGCGCTCTTACTCCTGCTTCTCTGGCATAGCCATCAATAACTTTACGTAGTGCAGCATTACTTATCTTCAATTTCGAGGTAGGGATGCCTGCATTGCTGAGTTGTCGTTTCCACAAATGGTTCTTCGCGATCTGTAATTTTTCCTCAGACAAATATCCTGCAAGCCGGATGACCTCCATACGATCAAGCAGAGGCCCTGGAATCGTATCTAACTGATTTGCTGTACAGATAAACAACACCTTAGATAAATCCAGCCTCAAATCCAGGTAGTGGTCAAGAAATTCACTGTTTTGTTCGGGATCGAGCACTTCAAGCAGAGCTGAAGCAGGGTCGCCCTGATATGAAGCGCCGACCTTATCGATCTCGTCGAGCATAATTACAGGGTTGTATACCTCAACGTCTTTTAAGGCTTGAACTAATTTGCCAGGCATGGCGCCAACATAAGTTCTTCTATGACCTTTAATCTCAGCTTCATCTCGCATTCCTCCTAGGCTGAATCGATAAAACTTTCGACCCAACGCATTGGAGATCGACTTTCCGATTGAGGTCTTGCCAACACCGGGTGGACCGACAAACAACAAAATTGATCCTGCGATCTGTCCACGGTAGGCGCCAACGGCGAGAAACTCTTCAATCCGCTGCTTGACATCGTCGAGGCCATCATGGTCCTTGTCGAGGATTTCCCTAGCATGCCCTAGATCTAACTGATCTTTTGAAACAACCCCCCAGGGGACCGAAGTAATCCAGTCAAGATAATTTCGTGTTACACCGTATTCTGCGGAAGACGGTTCCAATACCTGCAGCTTCTGTAATTCATCGTTAACCCTATTCTGAACGTGGCGTGGTACGTCCAGCTTTTGCAAACGCCCCGTGAATTCCTCTACATCCGCCTGCCTATCATCTTTAGATATGCCGAGCTCCTGTTGAATCACTTTGAGCTGTTGCCGCAAAAAGAACTCTTTTTGCTGTTCATTCATCTGTTCCTGCATTTGCTCAGTGATCTGTGCCTGAATCTTAGCCACCTCCAACTCCTTGGTAATCAGCAGCAGAACCTTTTCCATGCGTTGGAGTAAATCCACGGTCTCAAGAATGTCCTGCAACTCTCTCGGTTCAGCTGAAGTGATTGCAGCAGCGAAGTCTGCCAAAGGCGATGGCTCATTTGGATTGAAGTAGTTGAGATAATGTTTGAGCTCCTCGTTGTAGAGAGGATTTAATGTCATCAATTCTTTAATAATATTGATAAGAGACATCGCATAGGCGCGCAGCTGGCTTTCATCTTCAACCGGGCCAGGTTCCAGGTACTCGACCCGGACGACATAGGGAGGCGTCT
>MDTE01157607.1_pt1 | contig 11313 bp, 13 predicted proteins | sample 811231 | NCBI WGS metagenome assembly MDTE01 (sample SAMN05326651, study PRJNA326480) | marine metagenome | isolation source: seawater | place: Indian Ocean: Red Sea | collected 2010 | reverse complement strand
TTGTAAAATAAATTATGAAAGCTGTAGAAATTAATAAAACTGGTGGACCTGAAGTTTTAGAAGTTAAGGATATATCTTTAGAGAAACCTGGTCCTGATCAAGTAACAATTAAACAAAAAGCAATTGGACTTAACTATATTGATACTTACCATAGATCTGGTTTGTACCCATTAAAATTACCGATTGGTTTAGGTTTAGAGGGCGCTGGTGTTATTACTGATGTTGGGGATAACGTAAAAGACTTTAAAGTTGGTGATAAAATTTCATATGCAGGTATTCCTTTGGGTTCATATTGTTCACACAGAAACTATCCAACTAAAAATTTAGTAAAAGTACCAGATGGTATTGATCTTGAAATAGCCGCAACCTTAATGACAAAAGGATTAACAACTTTTTATCTTTTACATAAAACTTATCCAGTTAAATCAAAAGAAACAATTTTATTCCATGCAGCAGCTGGTGGCGTTGGTCAAATTTTTGGACAATGGGCAAAAAGTTTAGGCTGTACTGTTATTGGTACAGTTGGTTCAGATGAAAAAGTAATTATAGCAAAAGAAAATGGTTACGATCATGTGATCAATTACAATAAAGAAGACTTTGGTAAAAAAGTTTTAGAAATTACAAATGGTAAGGGAGTCCCTGTTGTATACGATGGTGTTGGTAAAGATACACTAGATGGATCAATTGAATGTTTGGCAGTAAGAGGAATGATGGTTTCTTTTGGAAATGCCTCTGGTCCGTTATCAGATATTAATGTACCAAAAGTTCTTCAGCCAAAAGGGCTTTATCTTGTTAGACCCTCAATGCAACAATACCTTTCAACTAGAGAAGAATTAGATGAAGCTTCAAAAACAATGTTTGAAAAAATTAGTTCTGGAAAAGTAAAAATTAAAATTTTTAAAAAGTATAAGTTAGAAGAAGTTGTTCAGGCACATAAAGATCTGGAAGGAAGAAAAATTTTAGGTCCTGCTGTAATAGTTCCTAATTAACATCAACATCCATATCTGACATATGAAGCTTAAGTGCATTGGTTGAAATTTGTATTTCACGAATAAAAAAAACTATGGAAATAATCATAGACAAACAGCATGATCCAAATATCAGTCTAGCTAAAAATATTTCATCTAAATAAAGTGCAAATACTGTAAGCATATTGAAGAGAAAACCAAAAGCCGCAAACAATATTGTCCATCTTAAAAGTGTTATCCTTCCACTTAAATTAATAAACTGTTTTTTCCATTCTGGGGGAATATGTTTCTCATAAACATGTTCATCATGAAGCTGCCTAATTAGGATACTTAAAGAATGAAATCTATTACTGTAAACACCCATTAACAAGGGAATCGCAGGAAACATTAAAGCTGTGACTGTGTAATCTATATTCATACGAATCGAATTGATTATGAAACTAGCCTTTGTTATTTACAAGTAAATTATGAACCAATTAAAATTATTTATTGAACTTATTAGAATTAAAAAACCTATCGGGTTTATGCTTTTATTTTGGCCATGTATTTGGGGATTAACAATAGTATACGACTTTAATTCAAATTTATTCAATTACTTTTTTTTTACATCACTGTTTTTAACTGGCTCTATTTTAATGAGATCTGCTGGATGTATAATAAATGATATTATAGATAGAAATTTTGATAAGAAAGTAGAAAGAACAAAAAATAGACCTATTGCATCGGGAAAAATATCTATAAATCTTGCATTATTCTATAGTTGCTTATTATGTCTTTTAGCATTTTTAGTTTTGATCAATTTTAATTATTTTACAATTTGGATGGCACTGATCTCAATGCCTTTAGCTTTTACTTATCCTTTAATGAAAAGAATTACATACTGGCCTCAGTTATTTTTGGGCATAACTTTTAATTATGGTTTAGTTTTGGCTTGGATTTCTATTGCCAATGAAATCTCTGCTATTCCATTAATTTTTTATTTTGGAGCCATATTTTGGACACTTGGATACGACACAATCTACGGATTTCAAGATATTAATGATGATGAAATTATAGGAGTAAAATCAACTTCAATTAAATTTAAAAGTGATCCAAAAAGATTTTTATTTATTTCTTACTCTCTTTTCATCGCTTCACTAATTTTAATTGGTATTTTAATGAATTTTAAAAATATTTATTTTTTATTTATGTTATTGCCAATTTATCACCTATTTATTTTTCAAATTAAAAAACTTAATCCATCTTCACCAGATAATTGTTTTGCAAAATTTAAAAGTAATAATTTTTTAGGGTTTCTAATATTGATAAATATTTTAGTTGGAAAATTAATTTAAATGAGTACGAAACAAATAATTGAAAGATTATACAAAGATTATATAAAAAAATATGTTTTTAAAATATTTCTAGCTGCTATTTTCTCTGTTTTAGTTGCTGGTAGTACTTCGGCAACTGCATGGCTATTAGATCCTGCTATAGAAAATATTTTTTTAAATAAAGATGAAAAGTTAATTTATTTAATTCCTTTAGCAATAATTGTTGCTTTTTCTACAAAAGGTATATCGTTATATTTAGCAAAAATTCTAATGATACAAATATCAGAGGAAGTTAAAAAAATGCTTCAAACAGATATGCTAAGATCATTTATTAATGCAGATACACAAATTATAGAAAGTAAACATACGGGAAAATATATTTCGAATTTAAGCTTCGATGTTGATCAAATTACTAGAATGCTAGCAGAAGCATTTTTAAGCATTTTTAAAGATGGTCTAACCCTGATTGGACTTTTGGCTGTAATGTTTTTTCAAAACTGGAAATTATCTTTAATTGCAATAATTATGATTCCTTTAGCTACTATTATTGCAAGAAAACTTGGTAAAAGAATGGGAAAAGTAGCAACAGAAGCTCAGGAAAAATCTGGACATCTTAATAGATATTTTGTCGATTTATTTAAAAATCATAAAATTATTAAAATTTTTCAAAGAGAAAATTACGAAAATATGAGATCTGAAAATTATGTAAATGCACTTAAAGATAAATCAATTAAGATTAGATCAGTTTATCTTAGATCTACACCAATTATGGAAGTTCTAACTGGATTTATGATAGCTTTATTAATTTTTTATTCTGGGCAATTAATTATTAATGGAGAATTAAATATAAATAACTTTTTCTCTTTTCTGGCTGCAATGATGCTTGCATATCAGCCTGTTAAATCACTTACTAAGGTTAATATTGCTATAAGCCAAGGTCTTTCTGCTGCAAAAAGAATTTTGCCAATCATAGATATAAAAAACGAAATTGAAAAAAATGATAATAGCGATCAAATTAAAATAACTTATGGAACTATTGTTTTTAAAAATATTGATTTTTATTATTATTCAAATCCAGATAATCAAGTATTAAAAAATGTATCTTTAAAAATAAACGGTGGAAAAATGACTGCTCTAGTCGGTCATAGTGGTTCAGGAAAATCTACTTTATTAAATATGATACCAAGAATATATAATCCCTCACATGGTTCAATAAAAATTGATGGCCAAGAGTTATCAAAATTTAATCTCTCATCTATTAGAAAACAAATCTCTATAGTTGATCAAAATACAACACTTTTTGATGATACTGTATTCAACAATATTAAATACGCTCAGCCAGATGCATCAGAAGAAGAAATTTTCAAAGCCGCAAAGTTATCAATGAGTGAAGAATTTATTAACAATCTTGAGAACGGTTATGAGACCAAAATTGGTGAAAATGGTGTAAAATTATCTGGTGGGGAAAAACAAAGGTTGTCTATTGCGAGGGCGTTTTTAAAACAGAGTAAAATAATTCTTTTAGATGAGGCAACATCATCTTTAGACTCTGATACAGAGGAAAAAATACAACATGCTATTGAGGAGTTAATTTACAATAAAACAACTATAGTAATTGCTCATAGACTTTCAACTATATTAAATTCTGACAATATTTATGTCATGGAAAAAGGTATGATTTTAGATTCAGGTAAACATAATGAACTTATAAAAAAATCTGATGCCTATAAAAATTTTTATGAAAAACAAATTCAAAAATAAACATGTTTTTTTTTTATCAAATATTATTTTTATTAATTTTTTTAATTTCACCTATATTAATTTTTTATAGAATTTTAAAAAATAAAGAGGATAAAAAAAGATTTTTAGAAAAATTTGCAATTTGCTCAAAAAAAAGAAAAAATGGAATTTTAATATGGTTCCATTGTGCAAGTGTAGGCGAAATATTAAGTATAATACCCATAATTGAAAAATATGAAAAAGATAAATCAATAAATCAAATTCTTGTTACATCTGTAACTTTAAGTTCATCAAAAGTAATTAATAAATATAATTTTAAAAAAACTATTCATCAATTTTATGTTTTTGATTTATTTTTTTTAACATCTAGATTTATTAATTATTGGAAACCAAATATTGCTATATTTGTAGAGTCTGAAATTTGGCCATCTATGTTTAAAGTAATTAATAAAAATAAAATTCCTCTTCTCCTATTAAACGCTAGATTAACTAAAAATTCGTTTATCAAATGGAGCAAAATAAATCTTTTTGGCAAATCAATATTTCAATTAATTACAAAAGCTTATCCTCAAAATTTAGAAACAATCGATTATTTAAAAAAACTAGGTTTGAAAAATATAAAATACATAGGGAATTTAAAGTTTTCAGAAAATTACACAGATAGACAAGATAAGCTGAACTTCAAATTAAGCAGTGAGCTGAAGAAGAAGAAAATTTGGATTGCCTCAAGTACGCACTACAACGAAGAGATATTTTGTGCAAAAGCACATATCCAACTGAAGAAAAAAATAAAAAATCTTTTAACAATAATAATTCCAAGACATATAGACCGTGTACCTAATATCACTAAAGATTTAAAAGAACTTAATTTAAATATTGTTCGTCATACATTAAATAATAAAAATTTAAAAAATGCAGATATTTATTTAGTTGATACATTTGGTGAAACTAAAAAATTTTACAAATTAGGTTCCTCAGTTTTTTTAGGTGGATCTTTAGTTAAGAGAGGTGGTCAAAACCCGCTTGAGGCTGCAAGGTATAGGAACAAAATACTTCATGGACCAAATATTGATAATTTTAAAGATGTATATAAATTATTAAAATCTCTTAATATTTCAAAAAAAATAAATACTTACCCTAAATTAGCTAAATCAATAATATTTAAAAAAAATAAAAATAAAGCCTATAAAATAAGTAAAGTAGGTAAAATTATACTAAATAAAACTAAAAAAGAGATAGATTTTCAAATAAAAAATGAAACTAAAAAAACCTAAATTTTGGAATTACAATAAACCAAATTTAATTGCTTATATACTTTTACCACTTTCTATCCTTTTACAAATTTTTAAATCTTTACAAAAAAAAACAAAAATAAATTTTAAATTAAAAACAATTTGTGTTGGAAATATTTATATTGGTGGGACTGGAAAAACTTCCTTATGTATTAAAATTCATGAACTTTTATCACAAAAGAATGTCAAATCTTGTTTTATAAAAAAATTTTATAACGATCAATTTGATGAACAAAAATTGTTGGAAAATAAAGGAAAGCTTTTTGTGGCAAATAATAGGATTGAAGCATTAAACAAAGCACAAATAGAGGGCTATGAATTAGCTATATTAGATGACGGATTACAAGATATGTCTATATCTTGTGATTTAAATTTTGTTTGTTTTAATAATATAAATTGGATTGGGAATGGCCTTACAATACCATCGGGTCCACTTAGAGAAAATATTAATAACTTAAAAAATTATAAACATATATTTTTAAATGGGAATTTAGAAAACTTAGAAAATATAAAAAAAATAATAAAAAAAATTAATTCAAATTTAATTATTCACATAGGAGAATATATTCCATTAAACATTGATACGTTTAATAAGGAAGATGATTATGTTATTTTTTCTGGAATTGGTAATCATGATACATTCGTATCAATGATTAAAAAGTATGGACTAAATATTAAAAAAGAGTTTGAATTTCCAGATCATTATATCTACTCTACAAGTGAGATGGATAATATTTTAAATCAAGCAGAATATTTAAATTGTAAAATAATAACTACTGAAAAAGATTTTTTAAGAATAAATAAAAATTATAAAAATATAAATCGCATTAAATATATTAAGTCTGATTTAAAAATTATAGATGAAGAAAAATTGATAAACTCAATAATTTAGATATGAAATATATTAAATATTTTTTACAATTTATATTTGTTATAATTTGTTTTTCCTTATTTAAAGTATTGGGTCCCGGCAAATCTTCATATATAGGGGGGAAATTATTCGAATTTATAGGACCTTTTTTTAGATCAAAAAAAATAATTAATAAAAATCTTCAAATTGCTATACCAAATATTGATGATAAAAAAATTAAAAAAATATCTAAATCAATGTGGAATAATTATGGAAGAGTTTTTGCTGAATATATGTTTATTAAACATTTTAGAATTTATAATCTTAGTTCAAATATTCAGGTGGAAGGGAAAGATATTTTAGAAACTTTAATAAAAAATAATCAATCAGCAATTTTTATTTCTGGTCATTTTGCAAATTTTGAACTTATGGCAATGTGTTTGGAAAAAAATGGCTTGAATCTTTGCGCTGTTTACCGGCCATTAAATAATATATTTATAAACAAAATTATGGAAGGAATAAGAAAAAAATACATTTGCAAAAATCAAGTTAAAAAAGGTATTGGGGGAATGAAAAACTTAATAAACTTTACAAAAAAAAACATCTCAACAGCATTAATGATTGATCAAAGAGTTTCTGAGGGAATTAAGTCTAAATTTTTCAATAAAGAAGCATATACAACCACTGTTCCTGGCCAATTAGCAAAAAAATTTAATATGCCAATAGTACCAGTCTACATAGAAAGATTTGATAATTTGAAATTTAAACTAAAGATACATAAACCCTTGTATTTTGGTGAGGACTCGTCGATTCAAAGTATTACTGATGAACTAAATAAACTACTTGAAAATATGGTAAAAAGTAATCCCGAGCAATGGATCTGGTCCCACAACCGTTGGAAATGACTTCACTTCTTGTCCAACTGTTCCTTTTTTTTAAAAGCTTCTCTATAAGAATAATAAGGTTCTTGAAGCTCTACACTCCAATAGGTCAATTTATCAAGTTCAATTTTTTTTCCTGAAACTGCACATTCAACGTAATGCCCTTCTTCAATAATTTTAAAATTATTTGGTAAATATTTTATTTTTGCTAATTTTTTTATCATTTTTAGTTTATATACTTGTATATGAAAGTTGGAATAATTGGAAGTGGTGGTAGAGAACATTCAATTTGTCAAAGCTTAACTGGTTCAAAAAAAATAAAAAAAATTTTTTGCTTTCCTGGAAATGCTGGAACAGCTGAAATTGCAGAAAACATAAATATAAATTTGGATAATTTTGAAATTTTAAAAGAAATTATCTATAAAAAAGAAATTGACCTAATAATAATTGGTCCCGAAAAACCTTTGGTAGAAGGATTGGTGGATTTTTTAGAAATAAACAAAATTAATGTCTTTGGACCAAATAAAATGGCCTCACAGCTAGAAGGGTCGAAAATTTTTACAAAAAAACTTTGTCAAAAATATAATATACCAACAGCAAAATTTGGTATTTTTGAGAATAAAAATGATGCAAAAAAATTTTTAGAGAAGACTAATTATCCAACTGTAATTAAAGCTGATAATCTAGCTTCAGGAAAGGGGGTTTATATTTGTAATAATATTGACGAAGCTTGTATTGCAATTAATGAAATTTTTAATGGAAAATTTGGAAAAGCAAAAAATATACTTATTGAAGAATTTCTTAAAGGTGAAGAAATGAGTTTTTTTATAATTAGTGATGGGACTACTTTTAAGAATTTTGGAACTGCACAAGATCATAAAAGAGCCTTAGAAGGTGATAAAGGGAAAAACACTGGTGGTATGGGAGCATATTCTCCATCAAGATTAATAAACGATGAATTAGAAAATAAAATTATTAATAAAATTATAAAACCAACTTTAAAAGGTTTGAGTGAACTTGGCACTACATTTAAAGGGTTTCTATATGCAGGATTAATGATCTGCGAGAATAAGCCTTATTTAATTGAATACAACGTTCGTATGGGTGATCCAGAATGCCAAACCATTTTACCTAAACTTAAAACAGATTTGTTTGATATTATTTATGCTTGTTGTGAAAACAATCTTAAAAATGTAAAAATAGAATGGCAAAATAAAAAAAGCTTGTGTGTTGTATTGTGCTCTAAAGGGTATCCTGATAAATTTGAAAAAAATGTAGAGATTAAAAATATAAATAAAATTTTATTAGATCAAAATAACTATTTATTTCATGCTGGCACTAATAATGATAATGGAAAAATTAATGCTATAGGAGGTAGAGTTTTAAATTTTGTCTCAGTTTCTGATGATTTTAATTTAGCAAGAAAAAAAATTTTTGAAAATATTAATAATTTAAATTGGTCAGGTGGATTTTACCGTAGTGATATCGGTCATCGGGTCTTAAAAAAATGAGAATAATTTCTGGTACTTTTAAAGGAAAAAAAATTATTCAACCTAAAGATAAAAATACACGACCGCTAAAAGACTTAACAAAAGAATCTATATTTAATCTAATAAATCATTCCAAAAAATTTAATATAAAACTAAAAAATTCTATCATTTTTGATATGTTTTCTGGTGTTGGATCTTTTGGAATTGAATGTTTGTCACAAGAGGCAAAATATGTATTTTTTTTTGAAAATTACAAGGAAGTTTTACCTTTATTAAAAAAAAATTTAAATAACCTAAAATCTAACAACAATTATAAAATTATTGAAAAGGATATTTATGATGAAAAAATTTTTTTTAATTTAAAAGCCAAGGTAAATATTATTTTTTTAGACCCACCATATAGGGATAAAAATATTGAAAAAATTCTTAACACAATAAGGGATTTAGATTTACTTGATAGAAATGGGATTATTATTCTGCATAGGCATAAAAAAGATAAAATTATTTTACCAAAAAAATACAACATAATTGATGAAAGAAAATACGGAATATCAAAAATAATATTCTTAAATTACTTAGATCAATAAATTCTTAGTCTCTTGTTTTATTAGTTCTACCGCGGGCTGATTGTAAGGATTTATTTTTAAAGCTTGGCCGATTAAAATTGTTTCTAAAATAAAAAAAGAAAATAATTCTCCTAAAGTTTTTTCGTCTCTATTTTTTATTTCAAAACTTCTAAATGGGATATTTTTTTTTTTAAATACATTCTCAGTAGCTTTTTTTTGTGAGTATAAAATATTATTCATATTTTTTTTTTTTAAATATTTTTTTTGATCTAAAATCCTATTACTTTTTATTGCATCAGATTTTTTTTCATTAACGTAAAAGAATGTATAGAAATTATTTTTAAAACCATCTAAATAAAGTTGCATTAAACTATGATTATCACGTGGCATCAAGGAAATAACAGGCAAAATTCCATTATTTTTTTTTCCTAAGCTTTCTGCAATTAACTGTTGATACCATTTAAATAAATTTTCTGATTTTTCATCATAATTTAAAATTATGGAGTTAAATTTTTTCTTTTTAATAAAAAATATTGACGATGCTACACAAGATAAAAGGGATTTAACGAATCTTTTATCTTTAATTAAAGAATTTAGTTGTTTGAATTTATTTGGGTTCAAACCCATTAATTCTGCAGGCAACATCCCAACTTCTGATAAAACTGAATATCTTCCACCAATATAATTATTATGATGAATAATTTCTGCCTTAAGTTTGTTTGCTAAAATATTTAAATAACTTTGCTTATCTTCAGTTATAAAAATATTCTTTTCATTTTTTTTAATTAAAATGTTTGTATTAGCAATTGTTTCTATAGTGTTTCCAGATTTTGAAACTATTAAATTAGTATAAAGTTTCTTTTCTTTATTTTGTCTTGGTTTTAAGTTGTCAATGAAATAAAATTTTTTCTTTATTTTAAAGTTTAAAAAATCATATATAGCTTGTGTGCCTAGAATGGATCCTCCCATTCCAATTATTCTAAAATTTTTATTTTTTTTATATTTTAAAATTTTTTTTTTGTTAAAATTTAATTTATATTCATCACTTAAGGAGTTTAAAACTTGGTTTTTATTTTTAAGTAAATTAATTAGTCTATTTTTTAATTTTTTGCTTTGGGGTAAAAATTTAAATGAATTAAACTTTATACCAGAAGAAATCATCAATTTTCTTTAATTTTATCTAACAATGTTTTTTTTAAACTTTTATTTACTTCTTTATTTTTAGTTTGATTAGTATTGTTATCTACGGTTTTTGTTATAATTGATTTTATTTCATTACTTTCATTTTTAATTTCAACTGCAATACTATCATCAGATGGTTTAGGAAGTTCATTGAATTTTGGTGGCATCTTTAGTGGCATTTTTTTTTCAACAAGAAATTCATCACTATTATCTTTTTTTTTATTTATAAACCCTCCTTTTAATGTTCCACATGAATTTAAAAATAAAATAATTAAAATAAAATTTAAAAACTTTAGATTATTCATACTTTTTCTTATTACCGACTATTTCAATCAAAATCATAAAAATTACACCTATAGAAATAAATATATCCGCCACATTAAAAATAAACCAGTGGAAATCTTGAAAATGTAAATCAATAAAATCTGGCACAGCTTTATAAAAAACCCTATCATATAAATTTCCTATAGCTCCTCCAAATATCATTATTAAAGGATATTTGCTAAAATCTTTACTTTTAACAAACATAATGAAAATAACAAAAATCACCAGTGATATAAACAAAGTTAATAAATCGTACATAATTGTCTTGGAAAAGGAAAGTAAACCAAATGCTATTCCCTCATTCCAGATCAAACTAATATTCAAATATTTGGAAGAAAATATTTCTGATCCGAGTAATTTTTCATCTATATAAATCACATAAATTTTAGAAATTCTATCTAATAAAAAAATTAAAAAAATTAATAATATATTAATTAAAAAACTTTTGTTTAAATTTTTCAAAATTGTTAAGAGTGTCTTGGACAAGAGCCCTCATTAATTTTCCAACAAACTGGACACTTCGATCCTTTTGCTTTGCTAGTAGTTGCTATTGTTTCAATATCTTCTTTGTAATTAACCTCAGCTTTTGAAGTAATACAAAGTTCTGAAAAATCTGTTTTTTCTGTAAGATTTTTTAATTTTTGACTCATTTGTATTTTTAAATCTGCCTCTAGGCTTGATCCTATTTCTTTACTAGCTCTTTTTTC
>MDTE01112548.1_pt1 | contig 11313 bp, 8 predicted proteins | sample 811231 | NCBI WGS metagenome assembly MDTE01 (sample SAMN05326651, study PRJNA326480) | marine metagenome | isolation source: seawater | place: Indian Ocean: Red Sea | collected 2010 | reverse complement strand
GATTATCGTCACCGATACCGTGAGAGTAGTGTCGAATATTGTCGCGTGTAGCCTCGTAACACCATGGCTCGAGTGAATTTTCGATTTTAACACCGATCCGCTTGCGAAGATCATCGAGGGCTCGGTCTGTTACTTTTGGAAACTTTCTATCGTAGGTGTTGGTCATGTCTATTGATCCAATCGTGCGGTTTCGCGGTCGCGAAGCTTCTTGCGATTCACCTTTCCCGCCGGCGTCTTTGGCAATGAAGAGATGAATTCGATTTGCCGAGGATATTCGTGGCGGGCTAGACGCTGCTTGGTAAATTCCTGAAGTTCAATTGCAAATTCTTCGTCGCCTTCTCGTTTAGAGACGATAAAAGCTTTTGCGATCTGGCCCCGCGCCTCGTCTGGGACAGCAATTGCTGCTGCTTCGTTGACCTCAGGATGGGCAAGAAGCGTGTTTTCAATTTCTTTCGCACTCATTGTCCATCCGGCCGAAATAATGACGTCGTCTGCGCGACCGTGATGCCACCAATAGCCGTCGTCGTCTCGGTGGGCCAGATCTTTTACGGAGAACCAGCCGTTTCGCCGCCGAAGGACGATTTCGCCAATCTGGCCGGGCGTGCAGCTGTTTCCAGCCTCGTCGTGAATGTCAAGTTCGACGCCTGGCACCGGTTTGCCAAGAGAACCCGGGCACACCTTGAAGTCTGGAGCCCCAGGATAGCTAGCAAGGACGACCCCTACTTCCGTCGTGCCGTAAATACTGCATATCGGTACGCCGAATGTACTTCGGGCCCAATTCTCAGTGTCATCATCGATGGGTTCGCCGGTAAAGGAAAGTTTTTCGATATTTAGCGTCTTGGAAGAATTGGCGTTACTGCCACAACCTGCGTTCTTCATCATGCGATAATGGGTTGCGGCGGCGGACAAATTAGTGATCCCGAATTCGTGAAGTGCCTTATACAACCTGTTTGGATCAAAGCGGCCTGAGTAGGTGGAAATCTCAACACCCATTGCAAGTGGGGCTAGTGTGCCATGCCAGAGGCCGTGCCCCCAAGCGGGTGAAGAAGGGCACATGTAGCGATCACCTGGGCGTATGCCGGTCGCATATAAAGCAGCAATCATCACGGTGACGATGGCGCGGTGCCGATGTTTTACCGCCTCCGGCAGTTCCCTGGTAGTGCCAGATGTGTATTGGTACATGGCTATGCTCTCGGCATTGGTATTGTAAGAATACTCAGCGTCGTAGTGATTGAGTTCTGTTGAGAATCCTTTGTCGATGATAATTGTTTCGAACTCTGTTTGATTAGGAATGAGCCGTGCAAGATCTTTGGTTGTGAGTAGCAGACGGGGAGAGCAATCCGTAAGTCGCGCGTTCAACCCGTCAGAACCAAAAAGAGGGAATAGTGGGACGGCGATAGCGCCGCATTTCATCGCACCGAAAAGTGCGAAATAAAAGGCTGCACAAGGGTCTAGCATAATTCCAACGCGATCGCCCACTACTACGCCTCGAGCAACCAGCCATTGGGCGAAACGGTTGGAGCCATTGCGCAAATTCCCAAAGGTATAGCACTCGCTGCCACCATCGGCTAAGGCGATGTTAACGGCCGTGCGGTGGGGAGGGTGACGGTCGATGCATTCCCACCCGATGTTCAGAGATTCGAGATTGCCGTCGAAAAGGTTCCACAGTGCCTGCTTTGAGAAGTTTGCATGGGCATCTGCGTACCGCGTAAAATCAGTCAGTGAGGCCATTTTTGGTCCATAAAGATTTGGTCGTAAGACGGTCACGTGCTACAAGCAGCCTCGTTCAGGAAATATGATTGGAGCGTCTCTCTGCAAGTAAAGCTTTCATATTTTGGTCTGATGGCGTTGGGTAGACGCATCGGGTTCGGTGCTGTGTGGCCGTTTCTTGATCGAGCAGGGCGCGCTGCATACAAATTTCGGACAAGAGAAATTGAGGGCATCTGCGCTTCACAAGGAGTTATCCTTTCTTATCCAAAATCAGGTCGAACCTGGGTCGAAGTCATACTTTCCAAGCTTTTTGTGGCGCGGCTCGGTTTGCCGGATGACCGGATTTTGGAGTTTGAGAGAGACAGCGAAATTCTTACTGGCGTTCCGCGCCTGCACTTCACGCACGACTTTGCTCACGTTATCAGAGGGGAATGGAAACTTCCGGTTCGCTGTACCCGTGGTTACATGCATAAGAAATTAGTTTTGCTGATTGTGCGCAATCCTATCGATACTGCAGTCTCAATGTATTTTCAGCAGATCAAGCGTGAACATAATCTCTCTGATGTGGAAATTTTTAATTACGTGCGTGATTGGAAAGGCGGTTTGCCGACGATTATAGAATTTTTGAATTTTTGGGCTGAAGAATTGCTGCGCATCGACAGGTGCTTGATGGTTAGCTACGAAGATCTTCGCGCCGACACTATAATGCACGTAATACGCATCGTTCGATTTTTTGGTTTTGAATTCAGCAATGCGGAGATTGCAGCAGCTGTTTCCTTCGCCGATTTTGGTAATCTTCAAAAAATGGAAAAACAGGGTCAGCTTTCGGATTGGCGATTTTCAAAAAACGCCGTTGATGATGAAGATCGACTTAAAGTAAGGCGTGGTAAGGTTGGCGGCTATCGTGACTATTTTGACTCTGATCAATGCGCCGAGTTGGAAAAAATTGTCTCCGACACGCTTGATCCGATCTACGGCTACGGGGAAAAGCTGCCATGATTCGGATCGCTCAGTGTAATCTCGCTACTATTATACTCGAGGATTGGCATAATCTTTCTAATTGCGTTCCGACTTGTGCAGACTAGGGATGTCTTTCAAATAATAATGTGGACCTAAGGCCTTACGTTCTATTTTAGAAACATTCTCGAATTTGCGAAGGTAGGTCGAGTTATTGGTTGTTTGCTGTAAGTGGATGGTGGGCCTGGAGGGACTTGAACCCCCGACATAGCCGTTATGAGCGGCTCGTTCTAACCAGCTGAACTACAGGCCCGACCACTCTATACCAGTAGTGAGGGGAGCTGTCAGTCCCATGTGATGAAAAATGCTTACGCAAAAACACGGGCCAAATATTAGATAAGTCCAGGCGTTAGTAATCGAGGAAACTGCGAAGTTTGCGTGATCTACTGGGATGTTTCAGTTTGCGGAGCGCCTTAGCCTCAATCTGACGTATGCGTTCGCGGGTGACTGAAAATTGCTGGCCGACTTCTTCCAGTGTGTGATCGGTGTTCATGCCAATACCGAATCGCATGCGCAGCACCCTCTCCTCTCGGGGCGTCAGGCTAGCCAACACGCGAGTTGTGGTTTCCCGCAGATTTGAATGCATCGCCGCATCGGATGGCAAAATAGCGTTCTTGTCCTCGATAAAATCACCGAGATGGCTATCTTCCTCGTCGCCGATGGGCGTCTCGAGGCTAATTGGTTCTTTAGCAATTTTTAATACCTTGCGAACCTTCTCGATGGGCATGGCGAGCTTCTCCGCCAGTTCCTCAGGCGTCGGCTCGCGACCGATCTCGTGTAACATTTGGCGCGATGTACGGACTAGTTTGTTTATCGTTTCGATCATATGCACCGGAATGCGGATAGTCCGTGCTTGGTCGGCGATGGACCGAGTAATCGCTTGCCGAATCCACCAAGTGGCATAGGTCGAAAACTTGTAACCGCGGCGGTATTCGAATTTATCAACCGCCTTCATCAGCCCGATGTTTCCTTCTTGAATGAGATCGAGGAATTGCAAGCCACGGTTTGTGTATTTCTTGGAAATAGAGATGACAAGTCGTAGGTTTGCCTCAACCATCTCTTTTTTGGCTCGGCCAGCCTCTCGTTCGCCTCGTTGGACAGTGCGCACGATGCGCCGAAACTCGGGTAGTGGCATGCGGGCGGCCAGTGCAATTTCTGCGACGACGCTGCGAAGACCCTCGATGTTTGTAATGTTCTTCCGAACGAATTCGCCCCATGCTTTCTTTTTTAGTTTCTTAATGTGGTCGCCCCAATTCGGGTCTACCTCAAAACCGTAATAATTTTCCAGGAATTCTTCGCGCTGAATTTTACTTTTAACGGCGAGACGCAGCAGTTGGCCTTCAGCTTTGGTAAGTTCTCGGTTGTATTCGTATAGTTGTTCAACGAGCTCTTCGATCCGCAAATTATTGAGATGGACATTTTCCATCAGTTGGACTAAAGCGCGCTTGTGCTTCTCGTAAGTGCGCTCCGTTGATTTCGAAACTATCGCACCTTTTTGTAATACTGCGAGACGCTTGTCCTGCGCGCGCTGCAGCTTGCTATAGGTCGCGGCGATCTGTTTAAAGGTTTCTAAAACCTGTGGTTTAAGCTCGAACTCCATTTGTGAAAGGGGTACACTTGATTCGTCATTGTCGTCGTCATCGTCATCTTCATCGTCATCCCCCCCTTCATCATCCTCGCCTCTGGTCTTCCGGGATTCGTCGTCGTCTGAACTGTTTCGTGCTGACCTCGCATTTTCTGGTGCGGCAGCGGCTTCCAAATTTTCCTCAACCTCTTCAATATCGGCGTCGCCGTCACCCTCTGCCGCCTTAAGCATGTTTTCGTCTGGTTCGTCGCCCCCGTAAGTCGCGTCGAGATCGATGACCTCCCGCAACAACAAATCACCTTCAACCAACGCGTCATGCCAATGGGCTATAGCCCGCATAGTTAGAGAACTCTCGCATAGCGCACCGATCATCTTTTCTCTGCCGGCTTCGATCCGTTTGGCTATCGCGATCTCACCTTCCCGCGACAGCAGCTCGACACTGCCCATTTCGCGCAGATACATGCGTACAGGATCATCAGTCCGGCCTATATCTTCATCGTTTAAGTTTCCGGATGCTTTCAGACTGGTCGAATTGCCTTCTTCGTTGGGCCCCGCAGGGTCTTCTGTTTCTTCATTTTCGACGACGTTCACCCCCATTTCCGAAAATAGCGTCATCACATCCTCTATTTGCTCGGAAGCCGAATCGTCTGGGGGCATCACCGCGTTCAGCTCATCAATGGTGATATAACCGCGTTCCTTGCCCTTGGCGATCAACTTCTTAACCGAGGCAGTTACGCTATCCATCAGCGGTCCGTCGGTTGTACTGTCATTCTGATTGTTGGCATCGCTTTCGCGTATTGCTGCTGCCTTGCTTGCCATTCGTTTTTGCCCTCGTCGCAGGTCGTTTTAGACGAGATTCATACGATACGTTGTGAATCGTACAATCTCTCTACCCCCGTCATTGTGCGGTACTATTATCCTAAATCGTCTTCCGCTTTCACTGATTCACGGACAACGGCACTCCTTTGTAGGAACCGTGCATAGGTCTCATCGGATCCATCTCGCGCAGCTTCCTGGCTGAATGCCCGATGATCTCTAATTTGTTGCTCATGTTGCATTTGTTTTACCGCCCGAGAAATTCCTTCACGCGCCTCTTCCAACGGTGTGTCGGAACGCGCGAAAGAGCAAGTCTTCAGTACGCTTCGGTCTAGCACCTGAGACAGAATGCTCGCAAATCCTTTCTTACTGAGGTGGCTATGCAATGCCTCAGCGTCAAGGTCCGGGTTCGTAGCGAAAATCAGATGAAGTTCTTGACGTAATTTGTCAAGGCTTGGATCAAGTGAAATTTCTATAAGCGCTTCTCCAAACTCATCAATTAGTAATGGATGATTTAATAATGCTGCTATTAGGTATTTTTGGGGCAGATTGCTTGTGCTAATTCCTGCGAGGTTCGTTCGTGGCCGTGATTCGAAAAACCGAGGGCCATTTGCGCGATTGCCAGACTGACGAGGCGCCGCCGAGGTGCGTTCTTCGAAAAGGTTGCGGTATTGTTCGCGAACGATTGGATCGCTTATGGTCGCTACTTTCTGCCGGAGGCGAGCTTTCAGTCCGGCCATTCGTTCGGGCGTATCCACCGGGGCGGCGTTGCGCTCCATCTGCCATACGACTTCTGCCAGCGGATATGCGCTATCCAACACATTGCGGAACGCGGCCGTGCCTTGGCCTGCGAGTAGACTATCCGGGTCCTCACCCTGCGGCAGGAAGGCGAAGCTTATTGATTTACCCGGTTTCAACAATGAAAGTGCTCGCTCGGCACCCCGGCTCGCCGCCCGACGGCCTGCATTGTCACCGTCGAAACACAGCAATGGTTCGTCAACGATCTTCCAGAGTGCTTCGATTTGTTCTTCAGTTAGCGCCGTGCCCAGCGGCGCTACAGCTGACGGGAATCCACCCCGGTCCAAAGCGATCACGTCCATATAACCCTCTGCAACGATCAACTCTGTTGCGTCTCGGCTCGCTTTCCTCGCATTGGAAAAGTTGTAAAGCGTACGGCGTTTATCGAAGAGCGGTGTGTCCCGCGAATTTAGATATTTTGGTTGGGAATTGTCTAATACGCGCCCGCCGAAGGCGATGACCTGGCCGCCCCGATCTGCGATTGGGAACATAGCGCGGTTGCGAAAGAAGTCGTATGGCGCCCGCCCATCTTCAGGCCTATTTAATAGGCCAGCCTCCACAAGGGTATCGGTATCGAAACCCTGCTGGTGGAGATGGGCCTCAAGATGGCTCGCCTCGCCTCTTGCTAGGGTCGGTGCGTAGCCGAGACGGAACTTACTAATTATCTCGGAATCCAATCCTCGCCGGTAAAAATAATCTAGCGCAGCCTCTCCTTTCCTACCTTGCAACTGGCGTTCGTACCAGACGGTAGCGGCCTCCACAGCGTTAAGCAGGTCGCCCCGCCGTTTTTCCTGTTGAATTTCCTGTGCCGAGGCACGAGGGACTTCCATGCCGGCATTTGCTGCCAATTGCTCAATGGCTTCTGGAAAGGTCAGATTCTCTGTCTCCATGACGAAGCTAATCGCGTCACCATGCTGTCCGCACCCGAAACAATGATAGAAGGCTTTTTCCTCATTGACCGTGAATGACGGAGTTTTTTCTTTATGAAATGGACACAGTCCCACGTGTTCTCGTCCACGTCGCTGCAAGCTTACCTTTCGGCCAATTAAATCCGCTAGCGGCGTTCGGTCGCGCAGTTCGTCAAGGAAGCGAGACGGGAAGCTCATAGTTCCAGAAATGCCTAGATCACCTTGTTTATAACATTTATTTGCCGCACAAATCCGGCTGAGTTGATTAAGTATCGGTCAGGTATCCGGGGCATAGGATTTTCAGGACAGTGCTGCTTTGGCCATGGCACCGGCCTTACCAAAATCCATTGCACCCGGATGTCGTTCGCGAAGCGTGGCCATTACTACACCCATTTCCTTGAGGCTGCTGGCACCTGTTTCCTTTATGATAGCGTCAACTGCAACTTTGATTGCATCCTCACCCATTTGTTTTGGGAGAAAGCGCTTTATAACCTCTATTTCGCTCGCTTCCCGGTCCGCGAGGTCCTTGCGCCCAGCCTTATCGTATATCTCGATACTCTCGCGGCGTTGCTTCACCATGGTCTGTAGCAGAGTCTGGATCCCGTCGTCGTCGACGTGAGCTTCGTTGGCGGTTTTCCCGCGAGCAGCAATGTCACGTTCCTTTACAGCCGCCAAGATCAATCGGACGGTCGATATTGTGCAACTATCCTTCGCCTTGAGCCCTGCTTTCAGAGCCTTATCGAGCTGCTCTCGTAGCATGAGGTACCCCTATTTTTGTTGGCGATAAACATAAAACTTACTAGATCATGGATTTATCTGCAATTGGATTAAATATGATAAGATACTGTAATATAAGGATAAAAAATTTCTTAGAATACTTGACCGTGGTATCAGTTTTGCTTAGAAATCCATCCGGTTTTGGGGTAGCGTTTCTACTGCTACCACCCAATTGTGCTGAAGGTTCTGATCTAAAAAGATTTTCTGGACCTAAGGAGCTACAACCTGATGTCCGACTCGACTAATTTGAATTCAATGCCGCTGGAAGGGACAACGGCAGCACTAGTTCTTGCGGACGGCACGGTATTTTGGGGACGGGGCATTGGTGCAGTAGGTGATGCGGTTGGCGAGGTTTGTTTCAACACGGCGTTTACCGGTTATCAGGAAATCATGACCGATCCGTCCTATGCTGGGCAAATCATCACCTTCACTTTTCCTCATATTGGTAATGTGGGTGCCAATTATGAAGACAACGAGGCAATAGCCCCGGTGGCCCGTGGTTGTGTTCTGCGAGTGAGTATCACTGAGCCGGCGAATTGGCGGGCGGTGCAGCATTATGACGATTGGCTGAAGGAGCACGAGTTAGTTGGTATTGCTGGTGTGGATACCCGGCGTCTGACACGCCTCATTCGGGATCTAGGCGCTCCACATGCGGTGATACGGCATAACTCAGACGGTGCATTCGATGTGGCATCGTTGCAGAAAAAAGCGGCGGACTGGCCGGGACTTGAAGGTATGGACCTCGCAAAGGAAGTGACATGTCGTCAGACTTACGGCTGGAATGAAACCGATTGGACCCTTGGTTTGGGCTACGGCCGGCTGACTTCGTCGCGCTATCATGTAGTCGCTGTCGATTTTGGGGCCAAGCGTAACATTCTGCGTGAACTGGCGAGTCTCGGTTGCAAAGTGACAGTCGTGCCGGCAACTACAACGGCCGAAGCAATTTTCGATCTTAATCCCGACGGTGTCTTTTTGTCGAATGGGCCTGGTGATCCAGTAGCGACCGGTGAATATGCTGTGCCGATGATCAAGGGATTATTAGACAGCGGATTACCGACCTTCGGTATTTGTCTCGGCCATCAGATGTTGGCCTTGGCGCTTGGTGCCAAAACGGAGAAGATGCATCACGGTCATCGTGGGGCTAATCATCCGGTCAAAGACCTGGAGACGGGCAAGGTCGAAATCAGCAGCCAAAATCATGGTTTCGTTGTGGTGCCGGAGTCGCTGCCGGACGACGTAGACGTGACGCATGTTTCGCTGTTCGACGGTACGTTGGAGGGGATCGCATTGCGTGGTAAGCCGGTTTTCAGTGTTCAACATCACCCGGAAGCGTCACCGGGTCCGCAGGACAGCCACTATTTGTTCAAGAGGTTTCTTAGACTGATGGAAAAGGCGTAGGGAATTTGGGGCGATGCGCTAGTTTAGTTCCAAGGAGAATAACACAAATCAGCACGGAGCTAAACGTTCATGGCGCGCCTACCTTATCTCGCAAAAGAAGACCTTAAGCCCGAAGACCAAGAACTTCTGGCTCGTGACATCAACCTACATAAACTCTTGGCCCACAGCCCCGGTGCTGCACAGGCCTTCGGCAGTATGGGCCAATACATAAGATACGGCTCTTCAATAGATGCCCGGCTTCGCGAATTGGCTATCCTGCAAGTCGGCTGGCTCGCCCGGAACCCTTATGAATGGAGCCACCACATTAAGATAGGTTATGATTTTGGGGTCTCCGAGGAAGATATACGCAATTTAATTGCGGAGACCGATGGCAAAGACACGTACTTTGAAAGCATCGACAAGATGGTGCTGCGTGCCGCGCGGGAAATGACCTTAGAAGGCAAGGTTGCTGAAGAAACCTTTGAGGCACTGGCTGATTATTTCACGAAAGAGCACCTTATCGATCTTTTAGTTACTATCGCATTTTACAACGCCGTCGTGCGTTTTCTCGCCTCAACGGAAATGGATGTCGAGGAAAGCTATCAGCCTTACCTTGATCAGTTCACCCTGCCGAAATAAGGGTCAATCATCGGGGTAACAGATGGCGAACGCAGCTTCGTAGGCCGAGCGTTGGGCCATTCGATCGCGATAGGCCAGTAGTCGCTCGGGCACTAGTTGTTCGTAACGGATTGCCCAATTTATACATGGCGTTAAGACGATGTCGGCGACGGTTAAGTGGTCGCCAAGGAGGAAGGGCCGTCCGTCCGTGAGCTGTGCTTCCGGCACAGCGATTTGGCGCGCGAAATATTCACCCGCGCATTGGACCGCGGTAGGGGCTTCACCGTAGATCTTCGATAGGTCATCGTGTCGGCGAATGACATAGAGACTTGTCGCATCCAGCTCCATTGCACTGAAATAACACCACTCATCACAGAGCGCTCTATTGTTAGGATCGGAAGGGAGCAGACACTTCTCCCCGTTGCTGTAGGTCCGCGCAAGATAGGTTGATATGGCGCAGCTCTCGAATAGCTTTAAATCTCCGTCTTCGAAAACTGGTATCTTCTTCCGTGGGCTTATTTTTTGGAACTCGGCCGTGTCCATGCCTGGCGTTCTGGTTCGTACCGGCTTGGTTACATAGTCGAGCCCAAGTTCTTGCAGGGTCCAGTGCACTCGAAAGGCGCGTCCCGATCCTATACCCCAGAGGATGCGTTGGCTCATGCCGCGGCGCGTCCGTTTCGTAGCACTGCTCCTGGTAGTGGTTCGTCGACCGAAATAGCCTCAGTTCCGTTCTCGCGAATCACCTTTCCATTAACGATCACCGCTCGTACGCCGCGTTCCTTGGCTATCAACCGATCGGCGCCGCCCGGGAAGTCATAGACTCGCTCAAGCCTACAGGCGCCGACCGTCTCAGGGTCCAGAACGACGACATCAGCAGGGTAGCCTTCTGCGAGAAGACCACGGTCAGATATACCGGCCACTTCCGCGGGACGCGAGGTTAGCATGCGTACGGCTTCTTCCATTGTGAAGCACTGCTTTTCCCGAACCCAACGACCTAGGAAATATGTTGGAAGACAGGCATCGCAAAGCTGGCTTGCATGCGCACCCGCATCCGAAAGACCGATGACAGTGGCACTACTCTTTAGCAACGGCTCAACATGATCCTCGTCGTGATTTGCAACCGGCATCCGGAAGCGCGCCCGCAAGTCAGTTTCTAACGCGAGTTCAAGCAAGAGCTCAACGGGACTGGTTTCGCGTTCGCGTGCGACCTCCGCGAGGGTACGTTCGTCGAGCGACGGGTCCTTTTCGTGCTGCGAAATTATGGTCTTCGCGAAGGCGCCCTTGAATTCAGGGCGGGAACCTTCGATACGGTTGGCGAATGCCTTGCGGAACTCGGTATCAGCGTAAATTCTCTTCTTACCTTCTATGTCAGCTGCGGCAGCTGGTTTCATGACCGAGAACGGTTCGAACAGAAAGGGTGCAGCCATCTGGTATTCGAAGTTAAGAGGCCGCGGGGTCACTTGCGGATACACCCGGTGGCCTTCGGTGACAAGCGCCTCCGATTTCGCTAGCTGTTCCTCGTGATCGCCCTTGCCGAGCGCCAACCCGGCGAGAAGTGCAGTCCACGTCACCGTGCAGCCGCTTTCGCGAGCAAGGTCCGGGTATTGGTCGATGAACAGGTCTTTTCCAGCCGTCGCTTCGATCAGACCACCACCGGTCTCGCCGACTGCTTTGGCGAGGCGAAATATTTCTTCGATTTCGCAAGCG
>MDTE01049866.1_pt1 | contig 11313 bp, 10 predicted proteins | sample 811231 | NCBI WGS metagenome assembly MDTE01 (sample SAMN05326651, study PRJNA326480) | marine metagenome | isolation source: seawater | place: Indian Ocean: Red Sea | collected 2010 | reverse complement strand
TTCAGGATTTAAATAAATCAGCATTTGAAAAAAATAATATCAATTATCTTAAGCGCAATAATACGCTCGTACTTCCCAATACAAATATTGTATCGAGCTTTAATAAACAAGAATCCATATTTGAAGTTGCTAGGCAAAATTCGTTAGTCAATAGTAAGTTTACGTTTTTTTCAATTTTAGAGCCTGATAAATATGAGCCATTACCAACTCGAAATAACATTTCCTTCTCACAAGAAGATAGTGATTTTTTTTATGAAGATAACAAGGATCCATATGAAAAATTTAATAGAAAAATTCATGATTTCAATACATCTTTAGATGAAATTTTTTTTAAACCTGCAGCTGAAATTTATGCGTCTGGAACTCCTGAATTCTTGCAGATTGGAGTATCTAATGTTTTTGGTAACTTAGGAGATGCAAGTTCTGCAGCTAACAACATTCTGCAATTGAAACCTAAGGCATTTTTAAAGGATTTTTCAAGATTCATTATTAACTCGACTATGGGAATTTATGGAATATTCGATATTGCTTCTGAAATGGGAATTGAAGGAACAAATGAAGATTTTGGTCAAACACTTGGGCACTGGGGAGTTTCTCCAGGACCTTATGTTGTTATTCCATTTTATGGCCCAAGCAATTTCAGAGATTCCTTTTCAATTATTCCAGACTTGTATTTATATCCTAATGTACCAAGTGATGATTCAGCAAGAATTGCTACAGGAGCATTGAATTTATTAGATTTAAGGTCTGACTTATTGGGAGTAACAGAAATTACAGGAAATGATCAATATACTTTTTACAGGGATGCTTATATTCAAAGACGCGAATATCAAATCAATGATGGACAGATTGATGAAGAATTTATCTTTGACGAATTTGATTAATCTAAAAAAGAACTGTAAACCATAGATTGCATTTGAACCCTTATTGGATAATAACCAGAAGGCATTAATTGCGTCATAAGAATACAAATCAGCTCTTCTTCTGGATCTACCCAAAAGAAAGTACTTGCTGCGCCTCCCCAGTTATAAGCGCCGAGGGAACCGCTGTTTTGAGTGCCAGCAAGATTAATGTTCACTCCGAACCCAAGACCAAAGCCAACACCTTTATATCTGACTTCACTAAAACTTCCTTCGGAGCCCATTGAAATCATATCTTGATTATCAGGCAAATGATTTATCGTCATTAATTCAACCGTTTTTCTTGAAAGTATTCTTTTTCCTTCAAATTCTCCTTTGTTAAGCAGCATTAGACAAAAATTATGATAATCTTTTGAAGTAGAAACTAATCCTCCTCCTCCAGAATAAAAATTAGGTTCCTTTGAAAAGACGCTTTTAATTCCTGACTCATCATTTAAACGCAAATAAGTTTTAGGAGTTCTTTCATAACAAGATGAAAATCTATTTAATTTAGATTTTTTAACGTAAAAATCAGTATCGGTCATTTTCAGAGGGGAAAAAATATTTTTTTTAAAATAATCTGAAAGCGACATACCACTTAAAACTTCAATTAATCTTCCACAGATGTCTGTGGAAACGCTATAGTTCCATCTATCACCTGGGCTAAATTCAAGAGGAAGAGAAGCTATTGTTTTAGAAAAATTATTAAGATCCATTGGCGGGAATGAAAAATCTGAATTTTCACCTCGAGGACCGCTCCAAACTTTTCTGTAGGCATGATCAACATTTGTTTGATAATGAAAGCCATAAGTCAGACCAGAGGTATGACTTAATAAGTCTCTAATGGTAATTTCTCTATCAGGATTTGTTGTAATAAAGTTTGGGTAACTTCCTGACTGAAACACACGAGATTTTTTAAATTCAGGTAAAAATTTCCCTACTGGATCAGCTAATTGAAAAAGACCTTTTTCAAACAACTGCATTAATGCAACACTTGTTACTGGTTTAGTCATCGAGTAAATTCTAAAAATTGTGTCTTTTTGAATTTTTTTTGAATTTTCAACGTCTCTATAACCGTTAGAGTGAAAATGTATAATTTTTCCTTTTCTTGAAATTAAGGTTTGAGTTCCAGCTAGTTTACCCTTGTCGGTATAATTTTTTTTAAAAAAAGTTTCCATGTCGGCCAGTTTATTTTTTGAGAGGCCTAATGATTCTGGTTTATATACTTTCATTTTTTACTTCCATTTTAGCTTTTATAAAATCTTCATGTGAAATATAAATAAGATCAGATACTTTTCTGATTACATATTCTTCATATTTATCTATATTCCCATCAGCGAAGGCAATTTGCCACATAGATTTAATCAAATCATATTTTTCTTCAAAGCTAAAATCGTCATTGATTATTCTTGTAAACTCATAAAGAGAGGTAGATTCTTCTTGCGTCTCTTTCCCTTTAGCGATTAAAGAAGATATTTCAGATTGTTCAATATTAAACTTTTCAGAGAGCGTCTTTTTTAAACTTTCTATTTCTGACTCTTCAATAAATTGATCAGCAATACTCACTTCAATCATCAAAGATATACAGGCTGAAATGACTTTATCAATAGGCTGATCATCAGTGATTTCATCTTTTTTAAAAAATTTAGAAAATAAATTTTTCATGCAGCTTCATTAATACTTTTTTCTAAAATTGATAATATTTTATTTTTTGATTTTTGCAAATAAACACTATTTGACAATAGAATTCTGATTTTTTTTGCTTCTGTATGGCCATTAAATAAACCATGCATATGAATCAATCCTCTTTTGACATGGCTGGTATTTTCCAATGTTTCAAAGTAATCAAACATTTCTTGAGTAATCTCATACAAAGAAATTCCTTTATCCAATTTTGACTCTATTCTATTGTCAGCATCTTTAAAAATTAATGGATTTGAATAAGCTTCTCTTCCAATCATTATCCCATCTAAATTTTGTAGGTTATTATCTTGAAGAAAACTTAATTTTTTAATTCCTCCATTGATTATTATTTTTAAGTTAGGGTGATCTTCTTTTAATTTCTTTACTCTTTCATAATTAAGAGGTGGAATCTCTCGGTTTTGTTTAGGAGACAAGCCTTTTAAAATCGCTTTTCTAGCATGCACATAAAAAACCTCAATTTTGCACGATTCAATTTTTTCAACAAATTTATCAAGCGTTTCGTCTATATCATTGTTGTCAGTTCCAAGTCTAATTTTCACAGAAACTTCTTTATTAAAATTTTCTTTTATCGCATTTAGACAATCACAGACCAACTCAGGATGATTCATAAGAGCTGCTCCAAATCCACCTTTGCTTACTCTAGGACTAGGACATCCAAGGTTTAAGTTAATTTCATCGTAATTAAATAAATTAGCGATTTTGGAGACTTCAGCAAGACTATCCGGATTATTACCTCCCAATTGCAGAACAATAGGATTTTCATTTTCGTTATATTCTTCGAGCTTATTCTTATTACCATATAGGATGGCATTTGAATGAATCATCTCAGTAAATAAAATCGTCTTTTTTGAAAGCAACCTAATTAAATATCTAAACTGACTATCTGTTCTTCCCATCATCGGGGCAACTGAATAAGTTCTTTTCATTGCTTTATAAGAAATAAATTACTGAATAAAGACCGACTGCGGTCAAAACAAAGGTGTAGGGTAAAGCCATTATGATCATTCTTAGATAAGAAAGATTTATTAATGGCGCAATAGAAGAAGTTAATAAGAATAAAAAGGCTGCCTGCCCATTGGGAGTTGCTACACTTGGTAAATTGGTTCCGGTATTAATTGCAATTGCTAACAAGTCAAATTGATTTCTATCAATTACACCAGTATCAAAAGCATTTTTAACTTCGCTAATATAAATTGTAGCAACGAAAACATTATCACTAATCATCGATAAAATACCATTTGCAAGAAAAAACATTGGAACTTGCAAGTCAAAATTTAAAGTTAATACGTAATTTATTACAGGTGAAAATAAGTGTTGGTCATGAATTACGGCTACAATCACAAAAAACACAACCAATAATGCTGTGAATGGTAAAGCTTCTTCAAAAGCTTTTCCTAATTGATGTTCTTGAATTACTCCATTGAAAGCAGTTAATAGAATGATTACCATCAACCCAATTAAACCAACTGCAGCTACATTGAACGCTAGAGCGAAAATTAAAATTAGTGCAACTAAAAATTGAATCAAAAGTTTAGTTTTTTGCGATGAAGTTCTTGCTGCATCTTCTCTAGCGCCGAAATTATTAATAATATCTCTTATTTTTGGCGATAACTCAGCTCCATATCCAACTATTTTAAATTTCTCTATAAGATAGCAAGTAAAAATTCCAAAGATGAATACAGGTAATGACACTGGAAGCATTCTTATAAAAAACTCAATAAAATCCCAATCTGCGACTGATCCAATCAAAAGGTTTTGAGGTTCTCCAACAATAGTGCTAACTCCTCCTAGCGCTGTTCCTACGGCACCATGCATTAACAAATTTCTTAAGAATCTCTTAAACTCTTCAGTCTCTGTGTCAAGATCATCGGTTTCTAAAGAAGACTTATTTTCTTGATAAAGAGTAAAAAATCCAACTGCAACAGCTATTAGTACCGCAGTTACAGTAAGAGCATCAAGAAAAGCTGATAAAACCGCAGCGCTTATAAGGAATAGTAGCGATAAAAGCTTTTTATTTTTTACGTTGATTAGTAATTTAGTGAAAATAAAAAGTAAAAAATCTTTCATGAAATAAATACCAGCTACCATAAAAACTAGCAACAAGATTACTTTTAAATTTAATACAACTTCTTGGTAAACATGTTTAGAGGTTGTTAATCCTAGGATCACAGACTGAATAGCTATTAAGCCTCCCGGCTGTAAGGGGTAGCATTCTAAAGCCATTGCTAAAGTAACTATAAATTGACCTAGTATGATCCAGCCTAAAATAAAACCTGCATCTAAATTTGTATTCAATAAAATAAAATAAATAATAGGATTACTGAAAAGAAATGTAATAATTAGATTCTTGTACCAATTTGCAGAAGATCCCAAAAAATTGTTATAAAGGTTACTGATCACTTAATAATATTTTGAATATATTTAAACCTGCTAATTCTATTGAAAAAGATACTCCAGAGTCAAAATACTTTGTAATAAATTCTAATCAAATATTATCTTTTAAAAATGAAAATTTTTTAAGACCACTTAGTAGTGATGAATTAAATTGGTCTGGCTTAGATATAAAAAGAAAACATTTCCTCGGTCATCTTAATAACGAACCATGTTTTGTCGTTTCCGCTGAGGGTGAATGTAGTTTAGATCAGGTGCACTTTAGCGATTTAAGATCAATGCTTGGAAGAATTCCAGACGATTTATTCTCAGTAATTTCACGTGCAATTCAAATCCAACATTGGTTTGATGCTCACAAATTTTGTGGATATTGCGGAAGCGAACTAAAAGAAGATGCCAATGAAAGAGCTATGATTTGCTCTAATTGCGATGCTCCTCCGGCTTATCCAAAGATTTCTCCATGCGTAATTACTTTAATCCATAGAGATGATGAGATCCTATTAGCACACAATGTGAACTTTCCAGATAATTTTTTTAGTACTCTTGCGGGTTTTATAGAACCTGGTGAATCTGTCGAATCTGCTTTAGTAAGAGAAGTGCAAGAAGAAGTGGGAATTAATGTAAAAAACATAAGATATTTCGGCAGTCAATCTTGGCCATTTCCAAGTCAGTTAATGCTGGGATACTTTGCAGAATTTTCTAGTGGCGAAATTAAACCAGACTTAGAAGAAATAGATGAGGCCGCTTGGTTTAAGTTGAATAATCTACCCAATACTCCTCCCTCAAATATTTCTATATCAGGTAAGTTAATAGAATATTACGTAAAAGAAAATTCTTAATTCTTATTTCTTGGGTCATTAGAAGCTCTTTCATTGATGTTGATTTTTTCAGAACTTTTTACTTCGTTTTTAACATTTAAAACTTCAGGTCTTTTGGGTCTACTAAGTTTTTTTGGAGCTATTTCTGAGGAAGGGAAATCTTTCTTTTTTTCAAAATTTTTGCTTTTTTCAACAATATTTTTATTATCTTTATTAGTTAAATTTTTCTTAGGCTTTGTAAAAGATTCTTTTTTTGACTTATTTTTTTGAAAGTTCTTATTTTTGTTATCAAATTTTTTGTTACTTCGATTTTGATTTTTATTATGCTTAGGCTGCGATTTTCTTTTATTAGGTAACTTCTTTTGGTTTTTTATATCCTTGTTGGATCTTGAAGTTGATTTGAAAAGACTCGTTATTCTTGTAAATAAACTTTTTTTCGGTCTAGAGGATGGCATAATTTTTACTGCTGGATCTTCTTTAGGTTTTTTAATTTTTTTTGACTTTCTTTCAAATTGCTCTGCGGCTGAAATGGAAGATTCATTTTTGTTTGGATCTTGAACTTTGCCATCTTTTATTCTTATAACTTCGAATCTTGAATCTGGCCTGGTAGCATCAGAGATTACAACAACTTTCACTCCTGATCTTGCTTCAATATCATTCAATCTTATACGTCTTTCATTAAGGAGTAATGATGACATATCTGGTGAGACTACAGCTCTAACTTCGCTTGTATTAGATTTACTTGTTTCTTCTTCTAAAAGTCTTAAAACCGATGTAGATAAAGTATTTACGTCTTGTGTCCATCTCTCAGATAAAGAAGATCTTAATCTTTGTCGAGATAATTCAAGTAAACCAAATCTGGAAATCCTTCCAATTTGAACTCTTGCTCGATCAACAGATAGAGCTTTTCTCATTTCATCTTCAACAGCTCTTTTATTTTCTATTTTCATCATATCAATAAAGTCTATAACTACCAGGCCCCCAATATCCCTAAGCCTAAACTGCCTAGCAATCTCTCGACTTGCTTCCAAATTTGTGTTTGTTGCAGTCTCTTCAATGTCCTTTCCTTGAGTAGCCTGAGAAGAGTTTATATCGATAGCCACTAGTGCTTCAGTGTCATCAATTACAATGGCCCCTCCAGAACTTAATCTGACCTCTCTTTGATAGGCTGTTTCTATTTGTGATTCAATTTGGTACCTAGTAAATAAAGGTAGAGTATTCTCGTATTTATTTAGAATTTTTAATTGTTCAGGCATGACGCTACTGATAAATTCTTCAGCTTGCTCATATGCCTCTTTAGTATCTATCCATATTTCGTCAACATCTTCTTTAAGGTAGTCCCTCAAAGTTCTTACTAAAATGTCACTTTCTTTGAAAATCAAAAAAGGAGCACTTTTTAAGGCATTTGCTTCTAAGATAGCTTCCCAAACATTAAGCAAATAAGACAGGTCCCATTTCAAATCATCCTGATCTCTTCCTTCTCCAGCAGTTCTTACAATGACACCCATACCTTCAGGAGCGTTAAGATCAGTAATTTTTTTCTTTAAAATCTCTCTTTGATCAGGATTAAGTCTTCTCGAAATTCCCGATGCTCTAGGGTTATTGGGCATTAGAACAAGAAATCTTCCGGCAATACTAATTAGTGTAGTTAAAGCAGCTCCTTTATTACCTCTTTCATCTTTTTCGACCTGAACAATTATTTCCTGATCTTTTGTAAGGCAATCTTTAATTGAAATTCTTTCTTTAGCCTTCTTATCTTTTGGTAAGTATTGAGGGGCTAATTCTTTAAAAGGTAAAAAACCATGTCTTTCAGCTCCAAAATCAACAAATGCGGCGCCCAAACTAGGTTCTATTCTGCTGATCTTTCCTTTGTAAATATTACCTTTTCTTCTTACTTCAGCAACATTCTCAATATCTAAGTCAAATAAAGTATTACCATCTGTTATAGCAATTCTTACTTCTTCAGGTTGTGTTGCATTAACAAGCATCCTTTTCATAGGACATCTCCAATAATGCTTTTAATTAAAAAATAGGAAACTTAATTATGATTCCTTCTAAGTATTTAATGTAGGATTTACGTCTCTTAACCTAATTAAAATAAAATTCTGTAATAAAAGCTGTTTTAAAATTCTTTAAAATAGGAAATTAATTTGCCTATTTATCTATTAAGTGCGGTATTTTAGATTAGAAATCAAAAAAAACACAATTTTTTTTATGTTTAACAAAGTTCAAAAAATACAAGTCAAACAAGATTATGCAGGCCAAAGGATAGATAATTATTTAATAAATCTCCTCAAGGGAGTGCCAAAATCAAAAATTTATTCAATTATAAGGAAAGGTGAAGTAAGAGTTGATGGATCTAGAAAAAAGCCCTCATATAAGCTCTTAAAAGGAAACGAAATAAGAATACCTCCTCTTTATTTTGATGAAAAAGCTAAAGAAGATTTTATTCCCAAGGATTTGGTTAATTTATTAAAAGATAGAATCATCTTCGAAAATGATGATTATTTAGCAATAAATAAACCAGAAGGAGTTGCATCTCATGGGGGCAGTGGAATAAAAATTGGATTAATAGAATCTGTAAGAAATTTTGGGAAAAATTACAGAGACTCAAAATTAATTCACCGATTGGACAAAGACACCTCGGGGTGCCAAATTATTTCAAAAAAACAGAGTTTTTTAAGAAAATGCAATGAAGAAATTAGATTGGGAAAAAGCTATAAAGAATATCTAGCTGTAGTGCTTGGAGAGTGGCCTGTTGAAAGAGGTGAAATAAGTTCAAATTTAGATAAAACTAAAAATTCAAAAGGAGAGAATTATGTCATCGAGAATAAAGAAGGGAAAAAATCTGTATCAAAGTTCAAGATAATCAAGCATTCAAAGTACATTACAAAATTAAGATGTAATATTATCACCGGAAGAACACATCAAATCAGAGTTCATTGTGCATCTGTTGGAAATTTTATAGTTGGAGATTCAAAGTATGGAAATAAAGATTTAGATAAATATTACAAACATTTTGGTCGAATGTTTTTGCATTCTTATAAGTTTAAAATCTCAAGCTTAAATTTAGAAGTTTGCGCTGAAGAACCTGAATCTTTTAAAAAAATTTTAAAATTTGATGAAACTTTATAAATTTTCCAATAGAATCTAATTTTTTTAAAGGTTATGGCAGTTCAAAAGAGTAAAGTTTCAAGATCTAGAAGAGGCGCTAGAAGGTCACATAATAAGTTAAAAGCACCTACGCTTGCGACGGACCAAACCACTGGCGAAGTTCACCTTCGTCACCACATGACGGAAGATGGTTTTTATAAGGGTAAAAAAGTCATGGAAGTGAAAGCAAAAAAAGAAACTTCGGAAACTGAAGAAATCTAAGTGTCAGCTCAAAAGAAGGTCTTGGTAACTGGTGCTTCAAGAGGTATCGGTAAAGCTATAATTGAGTCTTTCGCAAAAGAGGGAAACTATTTAATTGGAACTGCTACTTCAATTGAAGGCGCAAAGACAATAGATGAAATTATATCTTCTAATGATTCGTCTGGAGCAGGCTTGGTTTTAGATTTAAACGATGATAATTCTATTGAAGAGTTTTTTAAAATTTTAAAAGGCAAAGATCTTTATCCAGACATTCTCGTTAATAATGCTGGGTTTACAAGAGATAATATTTTTCTGCGAATGAAAGATGATGAATGGTCAGATGTACTGAATGTTCACCTTAATGCACAATTTAAAATTATTAAAAATTTAGTAAAGCCAATGTTGAAAAAAAAATATGGAAGAATCATAAATTTGTCATCTGCGGCAGCTGCTATAGGAAATAAAGGTCAGGCTAATTATGTGGCGGCAAAATCTGGCATTGAGGCTATGTCTAGAACCTTGGCCAGAGAATTTGGTTTAAAAAATATTACAATCAATTGTGTTGCACCTGGATTTATTGAAACGGATATGACTGACAGTTTGGATGAAGAATATAAAAAAGGCATTGCTTCCCAGATTCCCTTACAAAGATTTGGAAAAGCTAATGAAGTTGCAGAGTTAATTAAATTTTTAACTTCTTCTGAAGCCGATTATATTACTGGACAAACCATTCATATTAATGGTGGGCTTTTTATGTAAATGTTTAACTTATCTAGTTTTTTTATAAATTAGATATATAATTACCGAACTTTAGAGAGGTTCTTATGAGTAGTACTGAAGATAGAGTAAAAAGAATAGTTTGCGAGCAATTAGGCGTTGGTGAAGAAGAAGTAACATTAGAAGCTTCTTTCATAGACGATTTGGGAGCAGATTCTCTTGACACTGTTGAATTAGTAATGGCTTTTGAAGAAGAGTTTGAAATAGAAATTCCAGATGAAGAAGCCGAGAAGATTGCTACTGTTAAAAATGCAGTCGATTATATCGACTCATCTTCTTAATATTTTTTAATGGCTCAAGGAAGGCGAGTAGTTATTACTGGTCTTGGTACCGTTTGTCCTAATGGAAACGATGTAACTTCTTCCTGGAAAAGTGTAATCAATGGTGAAAGCGGGGCCGAATTAATTCAAAGATTTGACACTTCTGAATTTGCTACAAAATTTGGGGCAATGGTTAAAGATTTTGATAAAAACGAAAATATTGATGCTAAAGATTCGCGAAGACTGGATCCATTTATCCAATTTGGACTAGCTGCAACTGCTGAAGCAATTAAAGATTCAGGTATTAACCTTGAAGAATACAATTTAGACAGAATTGGTGTATCCATAGGATCTGGTATTGGAGGGCTAGAAACTATTGAAAAGAACTCTTTGGTGTTGAGTGAAAAAGGTCCAAAGAGGATTTCTCCTTTTTTTGTTCCTGGTTCGATCATAAACATGGCTTCAGGAACAGTTGCAATTAAATACGGTTTAAGAGGCCCGAACTTGTCTATGGTTTCAGCTTGTTCTTCCGCAGGACATAGCATCGGGTACTCTGCTAGAAGCATTGCTTACGGTGAAGCCGATATTATGATTACGGGAGGAGCAGAAGCAGCAATGTGTCCTTTAGGAATCGCAGGATTTAATGCAGCTAAAGCGCTTTCTACAAGAAATGAATCACCAGAAGAAGCCAGTAGACCATGGGATAAAGACCGTGATGGTTTTGTATTAGGCGAAGGTTCAGGAGTGCTGATTTTAGAAGAATTAGAATTTGCAAAGAAAAGAGATGCAAAAATTTATGCTGAAATCATAGGTTTCGGAATGAGTGATGATGCATATCATATGACTGCTCCAGCCGAGGATGGAAAAGGGGCAAAGTTAGCTATGAAAAATTCACTGATCGACGCTGAAATTGATTATGAAGAAATTGATCATATTAACGCTCATGGAACATCTACACCTTTGGGAGATGTAGTTGAATCTAAAGCGATTAGAGAACTTTTTTCTAATCATGCAGATAAAATCTTAGTTTCCTCAACGAAATCAATGACAGGTCATTTATTGGGAGCTGCCGGAGCTATAGAGTCAATTTTTAGTATTCTTTCAATAAGA
>MDTE01003888.1_pt1 | contig 11313 bp, 8 predicted proteins | sample 811231 | NCBI WGS metagenome assembly MDTE01 (sample SAMN05326651, study PRJNA326480) | marine metagenome | isolation source: seawater | place: Indian Ocean: Red Sea | collected 2010 | reverse complement strand
TTTCGAGAATTGCAATCTGAACTGCGCAGGTGTCGCGAACATCGACGGTATGCCATGGTCGGTAGCCGTGGACAGCTGGATTACATTCCCCCTGCAACATCTTCTTCATTAAGCCCTGCCAGGGTCCGCGATCACCCTGATGGGCTGACTGAATAGGACCCACATTGTCTGCGGGACAGCAGGTGATCGAGTCCCAGCTTCCGCTCTCTTCAGCCGCGTCAGAGAAGAACCTTTCCGTCTGTTGCTTACTGCGTGAGTAACCGGCTAGCCTTGGGTTATCACTATCCGGATAACGGTCTTCGTATATCACCGGGCGGTTCACCATTTCGTCGAAATTACTTTCCGAGACTACAGCAGCAATACTTGATGTCACTACTACCCTAGTAACCGATTTTGATAAATTGACGCTTCGGATGATGTGATCATTTACCATCTTGACGTAATCGTCGTCACCATAACCACCTCGCTCACTGCCAGCTGCGTCGATATGAGATACGTGAGCTACGCCATGGCAACCCTTGAAAATATCGTCGAAACATCCTGCAGAGTTAAGGTCCGCTGCGTGGAGTGTCAGGCGTCCTGATATATAGCCTGGCATGGCCTTCAGAAAATCTGTTTTTGTACCATCATCTACATCTCGCGCGCACGCACGAACTCTATAGCCGCACCCTAATAGTTTTCTTACCAGCCATCCGCCGATAAATCCTGATGCGCCGGTTACCGCAACCGTGCCACCCTTAGGAATAGGCGCCATACTGAAGCCCTCTGTTGTTACCTTAGAACTAACACCATAACATGGGTCATGCTGACCTTAAAAACGAAGAGAGTTGTTGTGACTATCTATTAACGCTAGCAGTTCGATTCCTGCGCTGGTTGGTACGTTTTGACCATCGTGATCGACGGTTGGACTTCTTTTTGCCTGCGAGTTTTGTAACTTTGCTGGATTTCTCTTTATTGACGATGGGTCTCGATTCGGGTACTGCATGGTCCGGTTCAAAACCTTCCACCTCTTCACGATGAAGATGTCTGTTTATGAGCCGCTCGATGCCCTGCAGCTGCTTAATTTCATCGGCGCTAACTAACGAAATCGCCTGTCCTTTGTTGCCGGCTCGACCTGTGCGACCGATTCTGTGGACGTAGTCTTCGGCTACGTGAGGTAGGTCGAAGTTGACTACGAGCGGCAACTGAACAATATCGAGTCCTCTTGCTGCGATATCAGTTGCCACTAGTATGTCGACCTTGCCGCGTTTGAAGTCGGCGAGGGCTTTGGTCCGTTGCGCCTGGCTCTTGTTACCATGAATCGGCATGGCGCAGATTTTTCGCTTGCCAAGGTCTTTTACCAGACGATTGGCTCCGTGTTTGGTCTTTGTAAAGACCAGAACCTGCGTCCAGCCTTTTTCCTGGATCAAGTGGCTGAGCAGACGCGATTTTTGCTTCTTGTCGACAGGATGCAGGTGATGTTGCACTGTTTCCGCTGCAGAATTTTTTGTCGCCACATCGACTTCTATGGGATTCTGGAGCATGGTTTTGGCTAGGGTGCGTATTGGATCGGAGAAAGTGGCTGAAAAAAGTAGGGACTGTTTTGCTTCGGGAAGTCGTGACTGAATCCGTTTGATATCAGGAATAAATCCCATATCCAGCATGCGATCGGCCTCATCTAGTACTAGCACTTCGATATGCTTGAAGTTGACGGCATTTTGTCCATGAAGGTCCAGCAGTCGTCCTGGCGTGGCGACAAGGATATCGACACCCTGGCGCAGCTTTTTCATTTGTGGACCAATCTTCACGCCGCCAAATACTGCGGTGGAACTGACGTCAAGATGCTTGCCATAGGTCAGAATGCTGTCCTGGATCTGTGCGGCAAGTTCCCGTGTAGGTGTTAGTACAAGCACCTTAGGATGCTTATTTTTGTTCAGACTATCAGCCAGTCGTTGGAGCAAGGGTAGCGTAAATGCTGCGGTCTTGCCCGTGCCCGTTTGTGCTGAAGCCATAAGGTCTCGTCCTTTAAGCACATTTTCTATGGTCGCTGACTGGATGGGAGTGGGGGTCTTGTAACCTTTTTCACGCACAGCGCGAACTAACGGTTCAATTAGACCGAGTGTATCGAATGTCATTAAAAATCCTAGGGGCGAGATTAATCTCTTCGCCGAAATATAAATATTAGCTTATGCCATATGTGGGCGCGTGTTAAGCGCGGTGCGGCATTCAGAAATTGGACTCTTCAGAAGGGCGCCAGGTAGGCAACCCGAAAGGAGGAACAAATCTAACGGTTAGCGTTAGACTCACAACTAAGGATGTCGCTAGCTGATACTTGATCAGCGGGCGCAGTCTAGAAGTACGTTGATGTTATTGCAAGTATTAATTCGTGCTATTTTTTGTTCATCGGCATCAAAACAATTTTAAGAGGGCATCATCATGACGGATATGGCGTTTCAATCGGCTCTTCAACTCGGCGAAGCCATTCTCAATAAAACGATCAGTGCGACAGAAATGCTGGAGTATTTTCTGGACCGTATTGACAAATACAATCCTGCGTTGAACGCGGTTGTCGTAGAAGATTTTGAGCGTGCCAGGGCGTTTTCGAAAGAAGCGGATAGGGCGTTAGCTCAGGGTGAGGTTTGGGGACCGCTCCATGGCGTCCCCATGACTCTCAAGGAGTCCTACGACGTGGCGGGTTTGATTACAACCCGAGGCAACCCGATGTGGAAAGATAATTGGGCGAGCCAAGACGCATTGCCAGTCACCCGTCTCAAGAAACTTGGTGTGAACATATTTGGTAAGACTAATGTGCCCTATAACCTTGCTGATATCCAGAGCTATAACGATATCTATGGCACTACTAATAACCCGTGGGATCTTCAACGTACACCGGGAGGTTCGTCAGGGGGGTCTGCCGCAACGTTGGCGGCAGGAATGACTGGACTGGATAGTGGTTCTGATATTGGCGGATCCATTCGTAACCCAGCCCATTTCTGTGGGGTTTTTGGTCACAAGCCGACGTGGGGGCTTCTGCCGCCTCGCGGTCACGCAGCTCCCGGTGTATTGGCTCAATCAGACCTCACCGTCATTGGTCCTTTGGCAAGGAGTGCAGCGGATCTTGAAGTTGCCACCCTTGCAATGGCTGGCCCGGATGAAATTCATTCTGCGGGATACAAGCTGGCATTGCAATCTTCTTCGCATCACACGCTCGCTGGATTTAGAGTTGCGGTGTGGCGGAACGATGAGAGGGCACCAGTAACGGACGAAACTTGCAAACGTATTGATGCGGTTGCTCAGGCGGTACTGGATGCAGGCGGGGGAGTCGATTATGACGCGCGACCCGATATCGATATTGATGATGCCCATGAGAATTACACGGCGTTGCTTACAGCGGTAATGACTTCTCGGAATTCTGATGAGGACTATAAGAATCTACAAAGCAAACTAAAAGATCTTGAGACATCAGATACTCAGAAAATCCAGCTAAGATATCAGCTTGCAAGCTATCGAGATTACACTCTTGCTAATGAAATCCGTACCAAGTCGCGCTGGGCATGGCACGAGTTTTTCAAATCCTGGGACGTGTTGATTATGCCAGTCATGACCAGACCCGCGTTCAAGCATGATCATCGTCCGTTCCAGGAGCGAACGCTTCAAATTGATAATCAGACGCGTTCGTATTTTGATTCACTATTCTGGGCGGGGCCTTCGATTAACAATTATCTGCCGTCGACGGTGATACCTACGGGCGCAGTGGGGGAGGGTTTACCCATAGGGATTCAGATTATAGGACCTGAGTATGGTGATCTTAAAACTATCGAGTGTGCGAAGATGCTTGAAGCAGCCGGCTTTAGATTCGTGCCACCGTTAGGATATTAAGTGCTAGCCAGCACTTGATACCACTAAAGATCAGTATCATCATTGAGGAGATACCTGCCTCGACCGTGTTGTCTTATCCGTATGGTGGAGCTTGGGAGGCTAATTGAATTACGAGGTAACGTAATGAACACTGTAAAAGAGATGCTGGATAATAAAGGGCGCGAAGTTTTTACAATCGGTGCATTACAATCAGCTTTTGAGTCGGTTGAAAAGATGGCTGCGGTGCAAGTAGGTGCGTTACCGGTGTTAGATGATACCGGTCAACTTGTGGGAATTGTTTCGGAACGTGACTATGTCCGAAAAGTCATTTTAAAGAATCGTTCAGCCGCTGATACTAGTGTGTCTGACATTATGACAAAGGATGTCTTTGTGGCTCGTGAGGACACCACTGTTGATAAGTGTATGGCCTTGATGACACACAAGAAGATTCGGCATTTGCCGATCGTTGAGGGTCAGGATCTAGTAGGTATCATTGCTGTTGGTGATCTGCTGAAGTTCATTATCAAGCAGCAATCGATGACGATCGAAGAACTCCAGAGCTTTATAATGGAAGAAACCGGCGGGAGCGGCTGATTTATCGAGTCAATTTATAATTTAAGTTATATGTGAATAAAGCGCTTTAAACAATTGATATTAAATATAATTAATTGCTAAAAATGCGTATTTAAACGATGACATTTTTCTTGTGGATTACCCATAAGAAGTATGCACTCGATAGCCAAATACGGGTTAACTAGCGTATCATCGAAATCAAAAATCGGCGGGTTAGGATGTGCACTCATGACATCAGTTTTGGTTTCTGCTAAACCAGATGTGAGTTAACAGGTAAACCGAGAAAATGTCTGCCAACGATACTGTATATCTCCGCTCGCCCCTGCATGTGTTGGGAGATGACGTGCATGTCCTGGAATCGTCTTTGGATGTCATTATGTTGAAAGATGCTGTCAGTACTGCAGAGATCGTAGACTATGTCTGTCGCGGCTTTCGCCTGGTGAATGGTGTGAGTACCTGCAAGACGCAATAGAATTCGGTCATCCATTGAACAGATACCGCTAGAGCATATTCGTTCCCACACTTCGGTAACTTGTGTATTGAGATACAGGTCTGCACTGCGCCATAGGGCTTCCGCTTTACCTATCTGATCCTGAGTGAGGATATCTTCACTCATGGTTTTCTTGTACATGCGCTTTATCTTGTTTTGTACCCGTTCAGTTGTGAAGTTTAATGCCGCCCTAGAGACTCCCAAGGCAACTGAGGCGAAGCCGCAAGCGAATAGAAGATTCAGGGGAATTTGATAAAGCGGTGGGTCATCTTTGCGGGTTTTGACTTCTAATGTCATTGACTCGGGTATCGATAGCCCTTCAACTTGAAACGGATAACTCCCCGTGGCTTTTAATCCAGCGACTTTCCAGTCGTAGATAATTTTAGCGTCAGACTTATTTATCACGTGCCAAATACCGCGTTTTGATCCATCCTCTTCTTGCAATGTTGCGACGCCAAAGAGCCAGCTAGCGTGATTTATTCCGCTACTAAAAGCCCAGTTCCCATTTAGTACGTAATTGTCACCAACCTTTCGAGTGCTAGTCCGAATTGGAGGGCCGTTAGCAAGACTGACATCAGGACTAGCCCATATGGATTCAGCGACATCCCTGGGAAGGAGGCGGGCAAGTGAGGCGAGTACTGATCCCTGGTTGACGCACCATCCAGTTGATCCATCAGCCGTTGCGATTGACTTCACGAACTGAATGAAGTTTGGAAATGTAGGCTGTTTACCTCCTAGTTCTTTGGGGAGTAAAAGCGAGAATCCTTGCTCTGCGCGCACGGCGTTGACGACGATATCCGGAAGGAAGGTGCTATCATTTTCAGCGCAGGCTTCTGCGATGGTTTTAAATAACGTCTGTTTGGTCACAAAGTCGTCCATAGATAAAATGAAAAGTAGCATGAACAGCAAACAGACGGCCAGTTTCTATTCAGCTTCACTTGTCAACGGATCTGGTTTAGCAAGCTCCGTGCAGCGCCCGCGACGGAATTCCTAAAGGTCTCCTGTGGCTTGTTAGCTCCTGCGCTCTATTGTAGAGGCAAATAATTCGTCTTAATCTGTGTGTCAAAGCCGCTTACCAAATTAGAAGCAGCGATACGCTGTCAAAAGTTTGATACGAAGATGACACAGATTCAATGTGAAGAAGTCACGATTGATCGCGACAAGTTGATGGTCGAGAATAGTGTCGTGGTAAAGAATAACTTCAATACCTGAAGATGGTTCGTATGGATAGGACCCCCTGATTGAAACTCACTTTAACCTCACCGGTGATTAAGGGGTGGATTTGGTATCGCCGCTTGCCTCACCTGCTGTTTGCAATGCACTCTACAGGATGATCAATCTATGCATTCGAGCTTTATCCATTATGGACTAATATTTATTGTGAGCCTAGATTCGAAAATAAGTGGCTCTAAAACGGTGCTTCTATCATGAATGGATTGGCGTGCTTGCGTGAGGGGTTTGCATTGATCCGCAAACCAGGAATTCGTCGCTACGTGATTATACCGACTGTCATCAATATTTTAGTGTTAGCCGCGTTCGTTGCGTTTAGCGTTAAGGAGTTTGAACGGTGGGTTGCTTCGATCACAAACATGTTGCCAGATTGGCTTTCGTTTCTGTCCTGGGCAATATACCTAGTCGGTCTTATTGTCGTTGCATTTCTACTCCTCTATAGTTTTATGATCGTCGCTAACCTTATTGCGTCTCCTTTCAACGCGGTCTTGTCTAGTAAAATCGAAGAGACATTGACACCAGGACATGTCCATCCTGAAAGTGGCCTATATTCAATGATTGTAGGTGCTGTCGCGCGAGAGATATCAAAGCTGCTCTACGTGTTGCCGCGCCTGCTACTTCTGATGTTGTTGTCGATTATTCCCCTCTTAAATACATTGGCACCATTACTCTGGGTTTTGTTTGGCGGATGGATGGTCGCGATTCAATATTGCGACTATGGTGCTGACAATAACCAGGTTAGTTTTAGGGTCCTTCGTGAACGTATGGCGTTACATAAATTAAGCGCTGTATCCTTTGGAGTACCCATTAATATCATGTTGGCAATTCCTTTGGTCAATCTATTTTTGTTGCCGATTGCGGTGGCCGGAGGAACTGTATTTTGGGTAAGAAATCTTCGGGGCTGACTGCTGCTACTCAGTGTTGGGGTCTCTGTTAGTCTCAATAATGGTGGTGAATTCCGGAATGTTATCCTGATCTAACAGCTCTAATAGTCGTTCAAGTTCCAGATCCTGATTTATCAGAGCTTCCCGAGACTCCTGAAGTATGCGCAATTGCTCCTGAAGGATTGCACTTTCACCGGCGATGGCGGTTAGCACTTCGATTTGTTGGTCGATGTCAGCAATTAATTTATCGAGAGATATGTTGTCACTGATCATGTACGGTTTTTATCCAATAGAATGTGACGCGAGTGGGCTGCTTTCCACTACCACGTTAGAGTAGGATTGAAGCGAAATGCGTACTTCGCAACTATATGGGTAACTTCACTGATACGTCAACATTGAGGGACTCCACGGCATCCACCGTAGCTTCATGTTTATGCTGCGCATTTTGGTGCAGGATTCGAGGCAAGTTTCTCTTAGCTTGCTCATTTTCCGTGTGCGGCGTAGGCTTTTTGTAGCTCTTACTTTCTAGTTTCCAGAGAGGTTGTCGAGAGAATCCACTTTCCTCAATTTCTTCCCTTTGTTTATCGCTCTTATTCTGTCGCTAAAGTTCTTAAGTAACTGAAAGCAAATGATTGCCAACAGGCTGATGTAATGGACGATCAAGGTTTAATTAGCGCAATGATACTTGGTCGAGACGATTCGCTATTTCACCGTGAGTTATGTGCAGGGTTTTGCATTTATTGTGATTAGTGAACAAACGGGCCGATTATTTGTTCGGCAGGCACGTGTGCGATTAAGTTAGTCATTTCTATACCCTTTAAACCGGTATAGATCCTACCAAAGGACAAAAGATGAGTTCAGAGCATTTTTGATTCAGACTCTGATTATGTTTAGAAACTTCGTATACTCTGATCCTCAACGACATGGGACGCACAATGAAAGGCACAGTACATTACGAAAAGCGCGATGATGTAGCGCTACTTAGCATCGATAATCCACCCGTCAATCCACTGTCATCAGGTGTCCGTCAAGGACTGTTTGATGGTGTCACCCAAGCGCTTGAAGATGATGCGATAACTAGCATTGTTATTACGGGCATGCACCGGGCGTTTATTGCGGGTGCTGATATCAGCGAATTCGGTGCTGCTCCGAGCAAGGGTGTTGGGCTACACGATGTGCTAAAAGTGATGGAAAACTCGAGTAAGCCGATTGTTGCCGCTATTAATCACACTGCTTTTGGCGGAGGCCTAGAAACAGCGCTTTGTTGCAACTATCGGATTGCGGCGCCATTAGCGCCGGTAGGATTACCGGAGGTCAAATTGGGGCTTTTGCCGGGTGCAGGCGGAACCCAGCGATTACCTCGACTGGCTGGCGCAGAAGCTGCATTAAACGCAATGGTTTCTGGTGACCCCGTACTCGCACCTGAAGCGCTTGAATTAGGCATTATTGATAAGATCGCAGAAAGTGACCTTGTGGAAGAGGCTATTGTCTGGGCCAGAGAGATTGTGGCTGCTGGCGGCGAGCTACGCAGGGTGCGAGATATTGATAATCGAATCGCGCAGGATCGTGGAAATGATGAATTGTTTGCTCGAGCAGCGGCTAAGATAGCGCAGCGTCAGCGGAACATGAATGCGCCTGCTCGGATATTGAAATGTGTCGAGATGTCGATAAATACCCACGACTTTGATGCCGGATTGGCTTTCGAAGCAGAACAGTTTAAGGAATGCCTCAACGATCCGCAGCGGGAAGCGCTGATTCATATTTTTTTTGCGGAGAGAGCAGCAAACAAAATTCCTGGGCTTGATAAGGATTTGCCGCTTGTCGAAGTCAACAAAGGTTCAGTGGTGGGTGCTGGGCTGATGGGCGGAGGCATTGCCATGTGTTTTGCCAACGCGGGGATACCTGTGCGTGTTCATGATAATGATCTTGAAAATTTAGCGAAGGGTATCGGCGTGATTGAGGCTAATTATGCGCGAACTGTTTCTAGGGGCAGACTGTCCCAAGAGGAAATGGATGAGCGGATGTCTTTGATTATTCCGACCGAAAACTTTGACGATCTTGTCGATGCGGATGTGGTGATTGAGGCCGTTTATGAGAATCTTGATCTGAAGAAAGAGATATTTGCGCGACTCGATAAAATCATGCCTCAAAGGACGCTGCTGGCTACTAATACTTCTGCGCTAGATGTGGATGCCATCGCAGCGTCTACTAGTCGACCGGCTGACGTATGTGGAATGCATTTTTTTAGTCCTGCCAATGTGATGCGACTGCTTGAAGTCGTGCGAGCTGAAAAGTCTGCTCCAGTGACAATTGCCTCAGCGCTTGCACTTGGTAAGAGAATTGGAAAAGTATCTGTGGTGGCGGGAAACTGTCCGGGTTTTATCGGCAATAGAATGATTCACGGTTATTCTCACGAGGCGTCCCAGATGATATTGGAGGGCGCTAAGCCCGCACATGTCGACAAGGTAATGTACGACTTTGGTCTTGCCATGGGTCCTTTCACGATGCTCGATATGGTGGGGCTCGATCTTGGTTGGCGCGCTCGAAAGATGGTAGGTGGATCAAATGATGTCATAGTGCGTGTCCCTGATGAGTTGTGTGAACTTGGCCGCTACGGGCAGAAGACCGGTAAGGGTTTTTATCGGTATGAAGACGGTGATCGTGCACCCTTGCCAGATCCGGAAGCAGATGAGGTGATCAAAAAAGTGGTGGAAGAGCTTGGCTACCCTCAAAAGGAATTTACGGACGAAGAAATTCTCAAACGGTGTATCTATCCGCTGGTCAATATTGGCGCGAATATCCTTGACGAGGGACATGCATTGCGCGCTGGTGATATAGATACCGTTTATTGTAATGGCTATGGCTTTCCCACGCAGGTGGGAGGTCCCATGTGGTATGCGGATAGTGTTGGTCTAGATAATGTTCTTGCTGATATCGAACGGTTCTTTGCCGACAGCGGTGATGAGCTGTGGAGGCCATCAGAGCTTCTCGTTAGGCTGGTCAAAGAAGGTAAAACATTCGCCTCATTGGATGCCTAGGCAAGGTTTATAGCAGTGCCGGTGCATAATTTTTCACTTCCGCGTGGAACGATTGAATACCTTGAGATTAAATCTCAGGCACTTACTAATAATGTCCTGGGTGATCCCGTTAATCGATCCGTAGCGATTTACTTACCGGAGGACTACTCAAGCAGCAACGAAGAATATCCATTGCTTGTAGATATCGTCGGTTTCACGGGAAGCGGTTTCGGCCACATTGCCTGGAAGGCATTCCAGGAAACCGTTCCTCAACGGGTTGATCGGTTAAAAGCAGAAGGAAAGATGGGTAACGTCATTGTTGCCCTTCCAGATTGCTTTACATCTCTCGGAGGAAATCAATACATTGATTCAGCTGTGCTTGGAAACTGGGCGGAGTTCCTGACCATGGAGATGCTCAGCGCCATACAATCAAAGTATCGTGTAAAACGAGGCAGGAACCATCGTGGGCTATTCGGTAAGTCCAGTGGTGGCTATGGCGCAATTGTGCATGGCATGCTCTATGCCGATAGTTGGGGAGCCATCGCCTGTCATTCTGGCGATATGGCTTTTGACCTTTGTTACTTGCCAGAGATGCCTGGTGTCCTAATGAAAAGCAGAGAAAAGGGTATCGAGGCTTTCCTCGATGATTTCAAGATGGGCAAGAAAGTCGGTGACTTCCATACCATGATGATGTTGGCGATGGCTGCTACTTACGACCCAGAGCCTGATGCGCCTTATGGGATTCGGTTACCGGTGACTCCCGACACCTGTGAATTGATTGAGGAGCGATGGCAGCGGTGGCTTGCCTGGGATCCGGTCGAGTTAATTGAGAGAGCTGATGTACAAACGAATTTAAAGTCGCTAAACGGTTTATACATTGACTGCGGGTCCAGAGATCAATACAAGCTCGTGTTCGGGGCAAGGCAGTTAGTCAAGCGTTTGGAAGCGCTTGATATTAATCACCGATACGAAGAGTTTGCGGACAATCATTCTTCGGTAGACTATCGAATGGATGAATCGCTGCCTTACCTATACGACCGGTTGCAATAGTTAATCGATCTGATCCATGATGGTGATTTCGGGCCGCCCGCCAGAGAGGGGGCCTAAAGCCTTGCTTGTATGACGAAACTCATCATAGCTACCGTGGAACTCAATCGCCTTGGCGTTCGCATAACTTTCCATAACATAGTAGGTTGTATCATCGTCACGCGATTTGTTTAGCAAATAAAAGAGGCAATCAGGTTCGTTTTTTCTCACGACTTTCTGAAGTTTTTTGAATCCA
>MDTE01193313.1_pt1 | contig 11314 bp, 9 predicted proteins | sample 811231 | NCBI WGS metagenome assembly MDTE01 (sample SAMN05326651, study PRJNA326480) | marine metagenome | isolation source: seawater | place: Indian Ocean: Red Sea | collected 2010 | reverse complement strand
TTTCAAAAGAACTCTTTTCGTAAATTTCTAGAAATTTTACAACTGACTCTTCATAATTTTCTGGGGGTAACTTTATCAATTTCCCGTTGGTAAGCAAAAGATCCCATCTGTTTATTTCGTAATAATTAAATTTTTCAACCAGTTTTAAATTTAACTTGGTTTTCTTAATACTCGAGTAAAAGTCAGAAAATTTTTCTAAAGCTCCTTTTCCATGTACCTCTGGTAAATTTTCAGATTTATAATTATGGCTCCTTATGATTTTCTTGTTTTCTAATAAAAGATATTTGTCTCCATTCTCATCCAAATATGTTCCAATTGGAAAATCTTCAATTACAGTTACTCTGATTTTATTTGGATACAGTTTTTTAATTCTCAAAGAGTTAATAAAATCAATATCTTTTATAATTTCTTTGAAGTCTTCGTTTTGAATAAAAATTAGATTTTTTTTTTTAATTTTCTCTAGTCTTCTGTCCAAATCTTCTCTGCTAGAATTTTTTATACCCAGAATTTCAATTTCTTTTACAGAAAAAAATCCTTGTTCAGATTCTTTTTTACCATGATAGCTATATGTGCTTAAAAAAATAAACAAAAGAATCCATAAAGAAAGCTTTTTTTTCATCTGTTTAGACTTGCATCATTGATCATCCATTTAACCAATTTCTCAAATGAAATCTTTTCAAATCTTGCAATTTCAGGAACCAAAGAAAGATCTGTCATTCCAGGCTGTGTATTAAGCTCTAAAATAAAAAAAGTTCCTTTGTGAAATCTAAAATCACATCTGGCTATTCCTCTACACCCTAAAATTTTATTTGCTTTTTCTGATATTCTTAAAACTTCTTTGTATTTTTTGACCGGAATTTCTGCGGGCATTATATGTGCTGTTTTTGATGATTTTTTATATTTTGCCTTATAATCGTAAAATTTTCTTTTTGGCCTTAGCTCTATAGCCCCTATTGCTTTGCCACCCATGAGAGCAACTTGAATTTCTTGACCTGGTATATAGGTCTCAATAATTAAATTTTTGTATTTTTTTTTTAAAACGTTAAATTCTTTTTTTAGAATTTTCAAATTTTTACAAATTTTTACACCTATGCTCGAACCTTCGTCATTTGGCTTTATAACGACAGGAAACTTTATTTTATTCTCTTTAATTTTTTTAATGAAATTGATACTGGGATAAATTTTTTCATCAATGTAAAAATAATTGGGAGTTTTAATTTTATTTTCTATAAAAAGTTGCTTTGATAAATATTTGTTCATTGCGATCATAGAAGAAACAACACCAGAGTGAGTATAAGGCTTGCGAAAATATTCAAAAAAACTTTGAATTTCTCCGTCTTCACCACCTTTTCCGTGAAGAGCATTAAAAACAACATCTGAGTCTATAGTTTTAATATCAAAAATAGATGAAAATTTTGGATCAAATTTAATAACTTTATAGCCAATTTTTTTTATAGCCTTTGTGCAGGATTGTGCAGTTTTTAAACTTATTTCTCTTTCTTTGGATGTTCCTCCCTGTACAACGATAATTTTTTTTTTTGACATTATTACTTCTCTCCAATTATTTTTATCTCTAACTCTAGCTCTTTACCTGTCTTTTTAAAAACTTTCTCTTTTACTTTGTGAATTAAGCTCTCGATATCAGAAGAACTTGCGTTACCGTTGTTTAAGAAAAAATTATTATGCTTTTCTGAAATGCTCGCTCCACCGACTTTTAAACCCGAGCATTCTGATAATTTAATCAGCTCCCAAGCCCTCTTTTCATTTGTTGGATTTTTAAAAGTGCTACCACAAGTTTTTACTCTTGTTGGTTGGCTTTCTTTTTTTTTATTAATTAAATTTTTTTGCTTTGCTAAAACTTTTTTCTTATCTGACACCCTTCCCTTAAAAATTGCGCTTAAAATTATTAAACCATTCTTTAGATTGTTTCCCCTGTAAAAAAACTTTATTTGGTCTCTATTGAAAAGTTCTATTTCTCCATCAAAGTTCATGGCCTTAAGAGACAAGAATATTTTAGATACATCTTCTCCATAGCAGCCACTATTCATAACGATAGAACCGCCAATACTGCCTGGTATACAGGAAAGAAATTCAAATCCTGACAATGAATTTTCTGTTGCAAAATCTGACAGTTTTTTATCCATTGTTCCCCCTCCAACTTCAATTTCGTCTTCTTTTAATAACTTTGTATATGAAAAATTATTACCCAATTTTATTACAACACCATCGAAACCGCCATCTCTGAAAAGAGTATTTGAACCTGCTCCCAAAACATGGATTTTATAATTCTTTTTTTTATTATCTTTCAAAAATTTTTTTAATTCATCAATTGTCTGCAATTTAAAAAGTATTTTTGCAGGCCCTCCTAGATTGAACCAATTGTACTTAGATAATTTTTCGTTTTCGTAGATATACTTCATTTTACAAAACTATTTCTCTCATCCATTTTGTTATAGAACCTGCCCCCATACCTATTATTAATTCATTATTTAGTAAGTTTTTTTTAAAAAACTTATTCAGGTCTTCTTGGTCTTTAATTAATATAACTTGAACGTTTGAATTTTTAGATATTAGTTTAGCAAATTCTGATTCGTTATAACTTCTGTTAACTTTTTCTCCGGCAGAATAAACTGGGCACAAGATTAATTTGTCAGAATATTTAAAGGAAAAAGAGAATTCTTTTTTTAATAATTTTAGCCTTGAATATCTGTGTGGCTGAAAAACAGATATTATTTTTCTTTTCGGATTTGTTTTTTTTAAACTTTCTAAAACAGATTTTATCTCTGTGGGGTGGTGAGCATAATCGTCGAAAAAGTCATTTCCATTAAATTTTAGCACCTTTGTCATGCGTCTTTGGATTCCAGCAAATTCTCTTAATGATTTTTTTATAATTTTTAAATTAACTCCTATATAAGAACATAATGCTATAGCTGCTACAGAGTTCAAAATATTATGTGAGCCTATTAAATTAACTTTAATCTTTCTTATAGTTTGTTTCTTTAGCAACGGAGTTGAAATTTTTAAGTCAAAAACTGAATAATTTTTCTTGTAGTGTGTATTTAATATTTGATAATTGGCCTTTTTGTTAAATCCGTATGTCAAAAAATTTCTGTTTTTTGTTTTTGAGATAATTTTTTTTAGTTCCCAGTCATCTGTACAAATAAAGCTTTTTCCAAAAGCAGGTGTTCTATTTATAAAATTCTCAAAAGATTTTTTTAGATTCTTAAAGCTCTTATAAAAATCCAAATGTTCTTGGTCAACATTTGTAACTACAGAATAATTAATTGGTAAATTTAAAAAACTGCCATCAGATTCGTCGGCTTCTAATACCGACCAATCACCTTTCCCTAGTTTGGCACTCCCCCCTAAAGAGTTAATTACACCTCCGTTAACAATTGTCGGGTCCAGTTTTGCTTCAGAAAGTATTTTGGCAATTAACGATGTTGTGGTCGTTTTTCCGTGTGATCCAGTAACAACAATGTTTTTTTTTAGAGATACAACGTGACCTAACATTTCTGCTCTTTTAAAAATTTTAATTTTTTTTCTTTTTGCGGCAATTATCTCCGGATTATTATTTTTTATTGCTGAAGACCTAACAACAATTGTAGCATTTTTTAGATTTTCCTTACTGTGATTAGAAAAAATTTTAATTTTAATTTTTCTACACCTTTCCACATTTTTGCTATTTGACAAATCACTTCCTTGAACACTAAATCCCATCCTTTGCATTACCTGTGCTAAACCGCTCATTCCTATTCCACCAATTCCTATAAAGTGGATCTTTTCTTTTGAGCCTATTCTAATTTTTTTCATTTAAAAATTTCTCAACAAATTTGCTGACCTTTAAAAGTGAATCCTTGTCAGAATGTTCTTTCATTTTACTTTTTAACAAAAGCAATTTTTCTCTATTGTTATTTAAATCTTCTAAAATTTCAAATAATTTTGGGAAAATAAATTTTTCTTCTAATAAAAGACAATAACCTTTTTTTTGAAAATTTATTGCATTTTTAAGCTGATGATTATCAGCAGATGAAGGTAAGGGTATAGCAATAAATGGGATTCTTATGTTAAACAGCTCTGCGATAGATGATGCGCCAGATCTGGTAATTGCTAGGTCGGAGTCTTGGTAATAATCTGACAACTTTTCGGAAAAAGAAAACAGTCTAAAGTTTATTTGATGTTTGTTGTATATTTCTTCTATTGCTTTCATTTGTCTCTCCAAGCATTGTTGGTAAATTTTTAGTTTTATATTTTTTTTATAACATTGAATAATTACTTGTGTAATTTTTTCTCCAAAAACTTTGGCTGACTGGCTGCCGCCCATAATAAGAACCGACAATTCTTCGTTGTCTTTTTTTTTATGAATTTTTTCTAACTCAAAAATTTCTTTTCTAAGCAAATATCCTGATACGAAGGTTTTGTCTTTATATTTCTTGTCTATCCCAGAAATATTCTCTGTGGAAAGCAATATTTTATTTGCCAATGGTAAAAGTGCTCTATTGGCTCTTCCTAAAACTAGATTGTTTTCGTAAATAATTATTGGAATTTTCAGTAAATAAGAAGCTACGCAAACAGGAAAAGAAGAATACCCGCCCATACCAAAAACTATTTCTGGTCTATTTTTTTTTAAATAAAAAAAAGAATATATGATAGAAAAAATTATTTTATTTAAATTAAATATTGTCTTAAATATATTTTTCTGAAAAATCGTGCCAGTATTAACTATCTTAATATTTTCTTTGTTCTTAAAATATCTTAATCCTCTTTTGTCAGAGAAAATATCTATTTCAAAATTTTTTTTTAAACAATCTGATAGGCTTGACGCAGGAAAAACATGCCCCCCTGTTCCGCCTGTTGCAATAACAATTTTCTTTTTTTTTATCATCATTTAATCTTTCAAACCCAAGGAGGTATAGTTCAAAATTATTCCAGCTATTATACCGCTAGACAGTAGTGAAGAACCTCCGTAACTCAAGAAAGGAAGGGTCATCCCAGTTGTTGGCAAAAGATTTGCGTTAACACCCACGTGAATAAATGTTTGAAAAACTAGTAGTGAAATTAATCCACTTAATGCGAGTTTGTAAAAATTATTGTTTAAATTTATAATTCTCTTAATTACCCTGAATGCAATAAATAAGAAAGTCGAGATGATTAATATTGAAACTATAGATCCAAACTCTTCGCTTATAACAGCTATTACATAATCTGTGTGAGCCTCAGGAACACTTTCTTTTAGAATTCCTTCTCCCATACCTTGTCCCTTTAAGCTTCCTTCTCTTATGGCTTCGGTTGCTTTCGAAGCTTGAAAGTTACCACTCTTCTCAGGATCAAGAAATGAAATGATTCTCGTAACAATATAGTCAAATCTCTCTGGAAGAAAATATATTAATGCGGACAATATCAGAGCAATAAAAGTAAAAAGTAAAAAAAGCAGATATATATTAAAACCGGAAATAAAAATTATAGAAATCCATGCGCAGACTAATAGCACTGATTGTCCGAGATCTGGCTGCAAAACGAGCAATAAAATTATTGTTGAGAGTAAAACAAATGATAAGAAATAAGATAAATTTAAATTTTTTATCCAGTGTGCACTAATAGTTTGCGCAACTATTAAAACAAAAAAAGGTTTTATAAACTCAACTGGTTGAAAGCGAAATACATAAAAGTTCAGCCACCTTTTTGCACCTTTAACTTCAATTCCAAAAAATGGAACCAAAACCATTGTGATAAAAAAAACTAAAAAAATTGGTAGTAAAATTTTATTAAGCAAATTTGTATCAGAGAAAGATATGGCCATCATCAGTGAAAAGGATACGAGCGTGTATAAAAGGTGTTTTTGAAAAAAAAAAATAATAATCTTTGTTTAGTCTTTCATCGGCTATAAATGATGTAGAAGAAAAAGAAAAAAATAAACCTAGAATAAAAAGGGAAACAAAACTAAGTAATATTTGTTTGTCTAGATTTCTCCAATAATTTTTAGTTTTAAAAAAAATAAATTTTGATTTTTCAGGAATATTTTCTTGCATAATTCTTTATTAGTTTTTTAAATTGGTTTCCTCTCTCTTCAAAATTTTTAAATTGATCATAAGAGGCACTAGCAGGACTTAACAAAATTGTAATTTTTTTATCCGTTATGTTTTTTGTGTCTTTAAAAATTGAGATTATAGCATTGTTTAGTGTTCTGGATAATTTAAAATCAACTTTTCCATTAAGTTGCCTTTTAAAATTTTTCATATAATTTCCAATAATATAAGAGTTAGAAATATTATTTTTCAACTTTCCCAACTTAAGTTTGTCTCCTAATTTAGGCATGCCACCAACTATCCAAAAGATATTTTTGTTGCTGCCTAGGGCAAATTTGCTTGCCTGAAAACTTGTTGCTTTAGAATCGTTAATAAAAATTTTATTATTTTTCTTTAAAAAAATTTCATATCTATGAGACAATCCTTTAAAAGATTTTAAAGATTTTATAAAAGATTTTTCATTTATTTTTAGTAATTTTGACATAGCAAAAACAAAGTTCATGTTTTCTTCGTTTGCTTTAGAGTTTAGATAATTGTTTCTGATTTTACTTTTTATTTTTTTATATTTTTGAGACTTTACAAAAATCAGCTTGGCTAAATATTTTTTTCTTTTATATTTTTTTAAAATTCTTTTATCGTTAACAAGGGCAAAATTATTTTTAGTTTGAAGTGAAAAAACTTTTAATTTTGAATCTGTATAATTATTCATAGATCCATGCCAGTCTAAGTGATCATTGGTTATGTTTAAAATTAATGCATAATTAGGTTTTACAAACTTCGAGTATGCCAATTGAAAGGATGAAGCTTCGATTACAACGAATGGATTTTTTTTTAAATTTAGGTTTAAAATTGGTCTTCCTATGTTGCCACCCAAAACAGCATTGATTTTGTTTTTTTTTAATACATGCTCTATAATCTTACACGTAGTAGATTTTCCATTGGTTCCGGTCACAACAATTGTTCTTATCTTGGAATTTATCATATAAAATAGATCCAGGTCGGTGATAATTTTAGATTTATTTTTTAACAAAATTTTTTTTAATTTTGTTTTTTTTGGGTTTATCCCGGGACTAACTATTATGTAATCTACAAAATCTAATAACTGTAAAAAATCCTTCTTTCTTTTTTCGTCTAAATGCCAATTCTTTCTTAAAACATTATCGTCATCCCATATAATATAATTTTTAAAACCGGCTTTATTGAAGTAATCAATTACTGAGCGACCAGTGGTACCGAGACCATAAACCGCAAAACTTTTTTTGCTTAAATTTAAAGATGTATCCATTAATTATACTTAACGTAATTTTAGTGTAGCTAATCCTACCAAAGCTAAAATTATAGCGATTATCCAAAATCTAATTACCACCGTTGACTCTGCCCAGCCTTTTTTCTCAAAATGATGATGTATCGGTGCCATCATAAATACTCTTTTTCCGGTTAACTTAAATGAGATTACTTGAATTATTACTGAAACCGTCTCTAAAACAAACAAGCCTCCCACAATTGCAAGAACTATTTCATGTTTGGCTATTATAGCTACTGAAGCTATAGAACCCCCTAAAGACAATGATCCTGTATCACCCATAAATATTTTTGCTGGAGGCGCGTTATACCAAAGAAATCCTAGACAAGATCCTACTATAGAACCACAAAAAATTGATAATTCTCCAACATTTGGGACGTATTGAATTTGAAGATAATCAGAAAAAATTGTGTTTCCAACCACATAGCAAATTAAAGAAAAAGAAAGTGCAACTAACATTACTGGTACGGTTGCCAGTCCATCTAGTCCATCCGTTAAATTCACAGCATTAGATGAACCAATAATTATAAAGATAGCAAAGGGAATAAAAAATAAACCCATATGCCAAACAAGATTTTTAAAGAAAGGAAAATATAAATTTGAAATTACTTTGTGATCTGTAAAATAAACTAAAACTAAAATAGCAACCAAAGAAATCAATAACTGCCAAAAAAGCTTCAGTTTGGCATTAATTCCTGTAGAATTTCTAAATTTAATCTTTTGATAATCGTCTACAAAACCCAATAACCCCAAGCTTGTGCAAACAAAAAGAACTATCCATATATAAATATTTTTTAGATCTGCCCACATGATAGTGCTTGTTATAATCCCAATTAAAATCATTAGTCCTCCCATGGTAGGAGTTCCGCTTTTTTTTATAATATGATCAATTGGACCATCGTGTCTAATCGGTCCTGTTATTTGTTTTTTTGAAAAATATCTTATTAGAGGATTGCCTATTAAAAAAATAATTATTAAGGATGTTAATACTGAAAGCCCAATTCTGAAAGTGATATATTTAAACACATTCAAAAAAGAAAAGGTGTCAACTAGAGAGGTTAAAAAACTATAAAGCATTCGTTGCACCTCTTAGAAATTTTCTGGATACTTCATGTAATTTGGTTGCGTTAGAGCCTTTGATCATTAAAAAATCACCATTTCTTAAAACTTTAGAAATTTTACAATCAAAAGATTCTAGATCCTTCACTATTGCTCCTTTTTTGCTTTTTTTCAAAAACCTATAAGTTTCGGTCGATTTATTTCCATAAACGAAAGTTTTATCAATATCACTATTATTTATAAATTTAGAGATGTTTTTATGATAGATCTGTGAATTTTTTCCTAGTTCAAGCATATCTCCAAAGAGAAAGTATTTTTTTTTACCTCTTTTTTTGATATTGGCAAAATTTTCAATTGCGGACCTTACTGACAATGGATTTGCATTATAGCTTTCGTCAATTAGAAAGAATTTCTTATTAAATTTTCTTACTTTGTTGATTTTTCCCCTGCCTTTTAAAAAGGCTTGATTTTTAAAAAAATTTTTAACTTTATCCAGATTCAAATTCGACTCTTTTAAAATAGCCAAACAACACAAAATATTCATTATATAGTTTTTGTTATTATTGTTTACTTTTAAATTAATATTTTTTTTATCAACGGACACTGTAAGCAAGAACCTATTCTGTCTTTTCCTAATATTGACAAACTTAATATTGGATTTTTTTGAGCAACCAAACGATTTGATTCTGACACCATTTTTTTTAGCGATTTTTCTAAAATAGTTAAAAAATTTATCATCTCTGTTTAAAATAACTGTACCGCCTTTTTGAATATTGTAAATAATTTCACCTTTTGCTTTAGCAATTCCTTTGATATTTCTAAAATTTTCCAAATGAGCTTCCGAAATATTTGTTATCGTAGCAATATGTGGCTTAACCAAGGCTGATAGTTTGTGAATTTCTTTAAATTTACTCATACCAACTTCAAAAACTCCAAAATTATCATAAAAACTCATGTTACAAATGCTTAGGGGAACACCGTAATGATTATTGTATGAGTTGGGAGAAAAATAAGTTTTTGAATACTTTTGCAGTAAACTTCCAACCATAGTTTTAACGGTTGTCTTTCCAGAGCTACCAGTAATAGCTATAAATTTTGATGAGGAAGAGGCGCGCATATTTTTGGCTAACTCATTTAAAAAGTGCATTGTATTTTCCACATTTATAAACCTTGTTTTCTTTTTAAGTTTTTTAGATATGACACAATAGCTAGCTTTATTTTTTATTGCTTCATTTAAAAAATTATGACCGTCATTTCTTTTTCCTCTTATGGCAACAAACAAATTTTTATTTTTTATTTTTTTTGAGTTAATAGAAACGCCATCAAAAAAACAGTTTTTTTTATTTCCTAAAATTTTTTTTAAAATTTCTGCATTATTCTTTAGTACATTAAATCTTCTATTGTAAAAAATTTGGGGAGGTTTAAATTTTTTTACAATTTGTTTGTCGCTTAAAAAAATTCTTTTCTTTCCTAAATCTTGATAGGTTTCATGACCCTTTCCAGCTATCAAGATAATTTCATGAGGGTTAGAGTTTTTTAGAGCATGAACAATTGCTTTTCTTCTGTTTTTAATTTCTTTTGCGCCCGATCCTTTCAATCCTTTCATGATATCGCTTCTTATTTTTTGGGGCTTTTCATTTCTTGGGTTGTCGTCGGTAACATAAATTTTGTTACAATATTTTTTTGCGATATTACCCATTAATTTTCGTTTGCTTTTGTCTCTCTCGCCCCCGCAACCAAAGACAACTGTAATTTTTTTATGGAAATGCTCTCTTAAAGATAAAATTGCATTTTCTAATGCATCTGGGGTGTGTGCATAATCTAAAAATATCTTAGATTGATTTGGCAAAGTTTTTATCAGTTCGAGTCTACCTTCAACACTTTTTATTTTTTCAATTTTCTTAAAAATATTATGGATTTTTAAACCGCAAACTTTTGAGGCTAAAATTGCCATTAACAAGTTTTTAATTTGTATTGAACCATATAGATTAACTTTGAGCTTATAAATTTTATTTTTAATCTTAACTTCTAAAATTTGATAGTTTTTATAAATTTTATGATTTAGGATTTTTAAAATATTGCTTTCCGAGCCAATCGTATAAATTTTTAATTTTCTTTTTTTTTGAATTTTTTTTAAGACTTTATACTGTTTAATATTGCTGTCGGTAATTATTGAAGATTTCTTTTTCAAAAGCTTTTTAAATAATAAAAGCTTTGAGTTAAAATAATCATTCATATTTTCATGATAATCTAAATGGTCATGACTTAAATTTGTAAAAATTCCAGCTTTAATTTTTAAAAAATCTAATCTTTTTTGTTTTAAACCGTGGCTTGATGCCTCGATAATAACATTTTCTACGCCTTCTTTTTTCATTTCCTCCAAGTCTTTGTTCAAGCTTAATGAATCTGATGTGGTCAAATCTCTTTTCCTTAAATATTGATTTTTCTTAAAACCAAGTGTTCCTATAAAACCAACCTTCTTGTTTTGCAGCACAAAGATTTGGTGAAAAAAATCTGACACTGAAGTTTTGCCATTTGTTCCCGTTACAGCAATTATATTTTTTGGTTTGTTTTTGTAATATTTTGTGCTTAGCCTTGCGAGAGCGTGTCTTGTGTCTTTGACCCTTATATATATTGTTTTTTTATTTTTTTTTACTGGCTGAGAGTGAACTACCGCGCTAGCTCCCTTGGAAGTAGCTTGGTTAATGTAATCATTGCCATCAAATTTGTCCCCTTTTATAGAAACAAATAAGTCGCCTCTTTTTATGCTTCTGCTATCAAATGAAATTCCTCTAATTTTGAGAGCAGAAATATCAGGCTTAAGATTGCTAATAAGATTTTTTAACAACATAGTTGTCGTAAAAATCAATTTTATTTATGGCTAAAATAGGTCCAATTTTTTCTATTATTTTGCCTGCGATTTCTA
>MDTE01090360.1_pt1 | contig 11314 bp, 11 predicted proteins | sample 811231 | NCBI WGS metagenome assembly MDTE01 (sample SAMN05326651, study PRJNA326480) | marine metagenome | isolation source: seawater | place: Indian Ocean: Red Sea | collected 2010 | reverse complement strand
TTTGTTAGAAATATTTAGATAGATTAAGAAATTCTCTCCCGTGTGAGTAATTTCGAAGAATTATCTAAAGACACCTTTAAGATTAATGAGCAAGAATTGATGGAATATTATGGATATTCTGGTGCAAGTGGAAGATTAAAACTGAGAATAAATTATCTAAGATCTTGGCTCCATCACAGTTTAGCATTTCACTCAACACATTCAGGATTTGCTATATACATGCAAAGATTAAGAGGTGTAAAAATTGGAGAACACTGTCATTTCAACCCGTATGCATTAATAGATTTAATGTATCCAGAATTAATTACTATTGAAGATAATGTGACTTTAGGTTCCTATTCCATGTTATTTGCACATAATAATCCAACAGCAAATTTATTTTTAAAACAGGGGGAATATCCAAGAAAGACAGGGGAGATTAACATCAAATCTGGTGCAGTGATAAATCCTGGCGCCATCATCACATTAGGTGTTACTATTGGTGAAAATTCCATAATATCATCAGGTAGTGTTGTAACTCAAGACATCCCAGATTATTGTGTTGTAGTTGGAAATCCTGCCAGAATTATAAAAAAAATAGATCATTGATATGAACAAAAATTTACTGGGCATTGATTTTGAAGATTGGTTTCATCCAGAATTAATAAAGAAGCATTTGAAAGATGAAAAACATGAACCAAAAGTAGTGAATGGACTCGACAAGATTTTGGAACTTTTAAGGAAGAATGAGACAAATGCAACTTTTTTTGTTGTTGGAGAATTATTAGAATTCCAACCGGAAATATTAGACAAAATTTTTGAAAATGGACATGAAATTGGATTCCATACAATGCATCACTTACGTTTACATGATTTTAGTTCGAAGGATGAATTTTTGAATGAGTTAAAAAAGTTTTCAAAATTGACAAATAAAAAATCGAAGGGTTTTAGAGCTCCGACTTTCTCTCTTGATTCCTCAACATCTTGGATGATAGATTGTTTGGTTGAAAATAATTATGACTATGATAGTAGCATTGTACCTGCAAAAAACTCAATGTATGGACATCCAAATGCACAAGAGAATCCATATCAAATATCCAAACAATCTATTGAAAAAAATGATAAAAATGGAAAATTGATGGAATTTCCTTTACTTGTAACAAAATTTTTAGGAAAAAAAATTCCAGCTGGAGGAGGATTTTATCTCCGAACTTTACCATTGAAAGTGATAAAAAATGCAATTAGTAGTTATGAGAAAAAGGAAATTCCTGCCACATTTTACATTCATTCGTGGGAACTGACGCCTGAATTTATGCCTAGATTGAAATTATCAAAAAAAGACAATTTCATTACTTATCATAATATAGAAAAAGCTTATGAAAAAATGGATCAAGTTTTGAAAAGCTATGAATTTACATCATTTTCAAGATATTTACATAGTAACAAGGAGAAATTGTACTAAACATTTTTTTTATGATATTAGTATTTTTTATTAGTGTGATAATATGAGAATAGTTTTTGATTTAGACGGAGTAATATGTGAACTCAAAAGGCCTTCAGAATCATATTCAGATGTAACTCCAAAAAAAGAAGTCATTGAAGAAATGCAAAAATGGAAAGATGAGGGTCATTATTTGATTATTCATACAGGCAGACACATGAGAACATGTGAAGGAGATGTTGTAAAAGTAATTGAAAAAGTTGGTAAGATTACAGAAGATTGGTTACAAAAATGGCATGTTCCATATGATGAATTGATATTTGGAAAACCATATGCAGACATATATGTTGATGATCTAGGGATCCAATTTACGTCTAAAGAAGAATTATCAAAAGAGATTGAATTCAAACAGCCAACAATAATAATTCCAATGGCAGGTGAAGGTAAAAGATTCAAAATTGATGGAATTGCAAAACCAAAATACATGATTACTGTAAAAGGAAAAACGTTATTTGAATGGTCAATGGGGAGTTTACCAATAGATATTTCAAAAAAAATAATTTTTGTTTGTTTAGAAGAACATGAAAAAAAGTATAATGTTAGTAAATTCATTAAAGATAAAATTCAATTTCATAAATATGAAATAGTATTAATTAAACAAACAACAGGAGGACAAGTTGAAACTGTTTTAAAAACAAAAGAGTTAGTTGAACAAAATGATACATTGGTAATTTACAACATAGATACATATTTTATTTCATCACGATTAAAATCAAAACTTCTTACAATGAAAAATAGAAAAATTGATGGTTTGTTAGGATGCTTTGAATCAAATAATCCAAATTTAAGTTATGTAAAATGTGATGAAAATGAAAAAGTTAATCAAGTTAAAGAAAAAGAACAAATATCAAATTATGCATCAACAGGGCTGTATGTTTTTTCAAATGCAAAAGAATTTTTTGATGCAAGCGAAGAAATGGTTAAAAATGGAATAAAAGTTAAAGGAGAATTTTATGTTTCAGAAATTTACAATATGCTATTAAAATCAAATAAAAAATTTGAAATTGATGTAGCAGAAGAATTTTTTGCATTAGGAACACCCGATGATGTAAAAAAATTTGAGAGGTAAAATTTTGGAGAAAAATGAACTGAGAGTACTTATTTTAAGTGCAGGAAGAATTGACGATGAATTATCAAAGATTTTTGGAAAAATTCCATCAGGGCTAATACCACTAAATGGGAAACCAGTAGTTTTTAGAATAATTGATAAATTAATTGGAGAAGGAATCAAAAATATTTCCATAACGGTAGGATACAAAAAAGAAATTTTGGAGAAAATAGTAGGAGAGCAATACAAAGATCAATGTGAGTTAGAATTTATTTCAACAGATTTTGAAAAACCTCCTGGAAATTCTATCAAAACTGCAATAAATTATTGTGATAAAAAAAAATTATTAATTATTTTAGGAGATACATTAATTGAAAATAATTTAATAGAATTAATTAATAAAGGAAAAAATTTTGTTATAACATCACAAAAATTTTTGCATACAAAAAACTGGTGTGTAATTACAGAAAAAGAAAACAAAATAAATAAAATTTTTGATAAAATGAATCTTGAAAATGATGGCAAATATCATGCATTGGTTGGTTGTTATTTCTTTAATGATGTAAATTTGTTAGAGAATGTTTTATCTAATTTTTCAGGAAATGAAAAACTTGAGATAAGCTCAATCATTGAAAAAATTAAAGAAAAAGAGGAATTTCAATTAGAATATACAAAAAAATGGCACGATGTTGGTCATTTAGAAAATTACTACTCAACAAAACAATTTGTTTTAAAAACTAGGTATTTCAATAAATTACAATTTGATGAATTAGGAAAGAATGTCATTAAAACAAGTACAAATAAAGAAAAATTAATAGATGAAATAAATTGGTATAAAGAAATTCCAGAGGATATTTTAGATTTAGTTCCAAAGAAATTAGATTCATCTGTACAGGAAAAACCATTTATAAAATTAGAATATATTAAACATCCCACGTTATCAGAACTTTGGCTTTATAGTGAATTTAACATTGAATTTTGGAAAGAAATTATAAATAAATTATTTAAAATGATTCAAAAATTTAAAAAATATAATCTTAATGTCAGTAATCAAGAATATGCTACAATGTATTATGATAAAACCTTGAATAGAATTAATGAACTAATAATAAAAAATCAATCGTTTAAAGAAATTTTTGAACAAGATTTTATTTTCATTAATAATAAAAAACTGAAAAATTGGAATTTATTGAAGCATTCAATTAAAGAAAAAATCAATGACATGTATAATGAGGAAGATAATTGTCTGATTCACGGAGATCTTTATTTTGCAAACATCCTTTATGATTCAGAAAAAAAATCTTTCAAATTAATTGATCCAAGAGGAAAATGGGGAAATACTATTGGAGGAGATATAAAATACGATATAGCAAAAATTAGACATTCTATTGTAGGTTGCTTTGATACAATCACAAATGGTTTGTTTTCAATAAAACATGATAAAAAAAATGAGATACATTTCAATGTGTATAGACCAAAAAATTATGAAGAGATTTGTGATGAACTAGATACAAGTATTAAAAAAAATTGGAATCTTGATGAAATAAAAATGATTGAAGGATTATTGTTCATTTCAATGTTACCACTACACAGTGACAATGTAGAAAGGCAATTAGCATTCTTTTGTATTGGATTAGAAAGATTAAATGAAATATTTGGTGAAAAATAGATGGTAAAACTAACAATTGCAATTCCATCATTTAATGGAGGAAAAAATCTCGAGAGGGCAATCAGATCATGTGAAAATATTCAATTACCAATAGACGATTATGAAATATTAGTTATTGATAATTGTTCAACAGATGATTCAGTTTTTACTGTTAACCAATTAAAAAATGAATTTAAAAATTTAGTATTAATAGAAAATCAAAAGAATGTTGGAAGAATTCAGAACTGGAATGTATCTATTGACAATTCGAATGGAAAATTTTTAATTTTTCTTTTTTCAAATGATATAATTAATGAAAAAAATAATATTCATGAATGTTTAAAAATACTCGATTCAGATGGTACAATTTCAATTGGGTTTGCATCACTATTAAAAAAAGAATCTGATAACTCATACGTGAAAAAATCATTTTCATCAGAGATAATTCAATGTAAATCAAAGTGTTTTACAAAAGAATGTCTTAACAGAGGATTATTACCATTTGGACCAATTCAATCAATAATATATAGAACTGAAGATATTAAAAAAGATAAAAACCGATTTCTTGAAACTATGCCAATTAATGCAGACGAAATTTTTACCTACAAAGAAGCTGTAAAACGGGAAAAAATATTGTTTTCACCAAAACCACAGATCACATGGGATTTAACACAAGGTAGATTTCATAGACAAATGAAAATAGAAGATGAATTCAAGGAACACTCTGAAACAGTAAAAATGATTTCCGAACTTACTGAAATTGAAGTAGATTATGGATTGGTATCAACTTACAGAGCTATCAATCTGTTAAAATTTTCTACAACTAATCTAAGAGATAATAGTAAAAATGATCTAGGAAAACAACTTTTAATAAAAATGAAAAAAAATAAAATTTTCTTTAGTACAGATAAAATTTTGTTTAAAACATTTCTGAACAAACTCAAAAATACAAAAAAAGATGCAGATGATATTCTTTATTCAGAAATCATTAAGAAATGTTTTGAAAAATCATAGAAATTCTTAATGAGCATCGTATTCTAAAAAACTAAGGAAGTATTGTGTAATCGGTAATTTGTTCAAACACGTAAGGTTTTTCATATGTACTGAAAAAAACTTCATCATCTAACAATCCATAATTAGTCTCAAAATGAGAATCAAATATTACACGAAATAAGTTTACAGGTGTTATTTCATCGTGGAGTAAACCATATTTTTGTTCTGGGAAATAATATGCGTTAAAAATAGACATTCTTCCAAGTTTATGTTGCTCATCTGTTAAATTAGAAAAAGTAACATCCGGACCTGTATCAGATTGAATAATAATTATAGAATTATCAGATCTATCCAGAATTGTTGTGACAGTTTCCTTCAAAAGTTTGTTCAAATACGTCGATTGATCAAGGTAGGCTTTCACGTTTGGTGATTTGTTGAGACTATCTTTTTTTGCAGTTTCAGCAAAGGTATAATCATAATCTACAGGCTCACCATTAGGACCAAAAACATATGGATCATGAGGAGCCATTACATGCATTAAAGCAAATATTGGATCATTAGTTTTCTCAGGTAATTCCATTATAGTGTAAAATTGACAATGTATTCTATCTCTCCGTTCTTCATGAAAGATTTGTTGAGTCGATTTTTTGATAAATAAGTCAACTGATCTGAGAATACTAGTTTGTTTTAATTCGTAAAGTGTATGAAAATCCATATTTTGATTTGTTAAACATAGATTTTCATCAGCAATTTGAATATTTCTTGTACCCCACCAACCAGAATCAAAATTATAAATTTTGTATCCTAATGCTTTAAAATTTTTCATAACAAGATTCTCATTTGTCATTTGATATGGAATTCTTTGATCAATAGAATCAGAACCAACTACATCAGTTAAATAATTAAGATATTTCATGTTAAGAGTTGAAGCTAATACAAGAAATGTTTCACCATAATTTGTATGACTATTTTTTGTAACATAAAAATTCTTATCTTTTAAAAAATTTACAAAATCAGAATTATCATATTCATAAATTTTTTCCAGTATTCTTAATGGTGCATATTCATCCATAATAATATAATATACATTAGGTTTATTTTCTAAACTAATCTTATTTTCAAAATTAAAATTATCATTTTGTGAATCAAGAGTTGTTACTTCATTTTGAAAGCTGAATAATGAAATATTGAAAATAATAAATGCAACTAATGCAATCGACATCATGTTGATTATTGATGTAAAATTATTCAGTTTACGTTTAGTTTTGATGAAATAATATGTTAATGTTATAACTAGTATTGTAAAAGGAATTAGAATACTAAAATGAGTATATGTAGGATCATCTAGTGAAAAATTTGAATTAATGATATTGAAAATATGTCCATATGAAAAAAATAAAATTGTGTATAACGATGTAATTATTGCAGATTTAACCAAATTTTTTAATACAAATTTTAATGCAATCCAAAATACAATTGCTACAGATAAAATAATTAAAAGTGGAAATATTATACCCTCAAAAAGAATTAGATGCTGATTTTGAGAATATATTAACAATACAGGAAATAATGCAATTAAAATTGGATGAAATACAAATTGTGTTTTCAAACTAAATCAATATATTCTAATTCACTTATGAACTTTTAAAAAAATTATCTCATATAGTTAGAGACGTCTTTATTTTCATCAGCAAATATTATTCCAATGGTACGTAATAAAGTTACATCATTTTCTTTACAAAATTTTGTTAATTTGTTCACGTGTTCTGAAAAAGTTTCTGGATGATGATTTGATTTGATTAAATCAGAAAATAGATCATCATGATCTAACATTATTATGGGTTTTTCATATTGTAATTTTTTTATTATAGAATCTATGTTTTCTATTCCCTTTTTACTTTCAATTTTTGGAACGATGGTAATTCTTTTTGGTACAGATTCAATATATTCATCAAGATTAGATTCAGATTCAATATTAGATATTGCAAAATATTTGATATTATCATTATTGTTTAAAATTTGAATTAAATCTGATAGGGAATATTTGTTATTTGGAGGTTTTGTTCTATTTCTTGGTAAATCAAGAAATATTTCACGAGTATGATGTTTGGTTAGAAGTTTTTCTAATTCATCGATGCTGTTTACCCAAGCAAGATTAATCCGAAATACGGCAGATTCAGGAATTTCGAATTCATAATTTGTTATATTTTGAGAAAATAATAGCATAGTTTTCGTTTGATAATAAGAAAATTTATGTGTTTGAGTTGAGATTATTTAAAATATTTTGGATATGTTTTGCGCCAATTTCTGCTGAATTTCCTATATTATAGACAATTTCTGAACTAACAGTATTGATTGTATCAGTTAGTTCTTGTTTATCAGCAGAAAAATTTTCAATAATTGATGGAATTTGGGATATATTTTTAGGATCAACGACATGACCAATCTTTTTTCTAATTGAAGTTTCTATAGGTTTGAACGATATATCATCATAGTAAGGATTAAGTATTTTTTTTGGAACATCAATAAAAATAACTGGACGTTTAAAGACAAATGCGTATTCTAATGAAATACCTGACCAATCTGAGATCATGCAAAAAGAATTATTAAGTTTCTCAAAGGGTATAATTCCTGTTTCAAGGAAAAAATTTGGATTGTCTTCAAAAAGATTTTTAATTTTTTGAATTAATTTTTCAGAGTCTTTTAATATTTTCATATGTGGACGTAGTAGTACTTTAAAATTTGACTTTAATAAAATTTCAATTAATTCAATACCACATATTTCAAGTAAATTATTATCTCCATAAGATGGCGAAATAATAATTAATTCATTATCAATTTCAGAATAATTTTGTTTTTGTTGTAATAGTGAATCTAATCTACCAAAACCATATTTTACTAAATTTTTTTGTTTTAAATTATAGATTTTTTCAGATTCTAAGATTTCATTGATATGATGTGGACCAACACAAAATATTGTGTCATAATGATCTATAGCATTTTTTCTTAGATAAGAATGAACACTAAACATTGAATGAAAAATATAGATATAATGTACAGAATATGTTTTAGATTTTTTAATATGAAAATTATTTAAATCTGGCATATCCATAAGTAAAATCTTAGCATTTAATGTGAGAAAAAATTTGGTACGTATAATTCCTGAGCCAACATAAAATGAAAATATATTTTTGTTTTCAGATTTAAAAATTGGATCATCTGAAACAGAAGTAACATAACAAATTTTGAGATTCATTTTTTGCGTTAATTCATCGATTAGAGTTTTAAAGTGATTCATTGATGCTTTATTTTCAGCATAAAATACTATTGATCTTTCAAAATCTGAGAGTTTTTCAAATTTTTTTAGATCTTTCCATTCTCTACCAAAATTCAATATTAGTTAGATATTAATCAGTTTTAAAAAAATTTATTTTGCAAATTTTGCTCTCAGTTTATGCCAATAAAGCTTAACATACACTCCAAATCCAACAATAGCACTCATTATCATGGCGGCAATGGCGCTGCCAGTTCCAGGATCAATATAGCCAAAAAGTACATCTACAAAAACAACCATTAAAAAAAATAATTTTTCCATATATGAAAAGTTTTCTTTTAATAAATAATTCAATTAAATTGAGTAGAATGCCCTAAAAAGAAGCAAGAATCGAATGATTTATTGAAGATCGCATTAGTGTGTCCAGCATCTTTACCTGCAACACAGTTTGGTGGTATTGTATTCTTAGCTGTTGATTTGGCACGAGAGATTTCGGAGATGGGGCATGATGTTACAATTTACACAACAGATTTAGATTTCAGTAATGGTCCAAATAAATTTAATAAAGATCTTCCGCGATTAGAAAAATTTGGAAAATTCAAAATTAATCGAACACATGTATGGTTTTCGTTAAAATTATTTTTTATCAATACATCCATGTTTAAACAAATTCAAAAAGATAAACCGGATATTATACATACAATAGGATTAAGAAGCTATCAATCATTAACTGCATTAAAAATTTCTAAAAAATTAAACATTCCATTAATTGTATCTGATCAAGGGGGATTAACAACTCATCCATTTCTAAAACAGTCAAGTATGTTTTTAAGAATTCTATATAAAATACAAAATTATTTTGTAAAACAAATTATTAATCATGCAACTGTAATTAGTGCTGCAAATGAATATGAAAAAAAGATTTTTTTAGATATAAATAAAAATTCTAATGTTCAAATTATACGAAATGGTGTTAATTTACAAAATTTAGTCAGTAAGATAAATTTTAAAGAAAAATATCAAATTGCTACTAAATTCATCTTATTTGTTGGAAGATTCTCTAAAAGTAAAGGTATTGAAACATTAATTCATGCATTAAACATAATTCAAAATAAACATAAATTTTCTGATACAATTCTTGTAATAATGGGGGTTGATTTCGGATATGAAAAAAATATGGAAGAGTTAATTGAAAAATTTGATCTCTCAAAAAGAATAATGGTAATTAAAAATCCCCCACGAGAAGATGTAATATCTGCATATGGTGAAAGTGAATTTCTAGTTCTTCCGTCTCAATGGGAATTATCTCCTCTTGTTCCCTTGGAATCTTTTGCTTTTAAAAAACCAGTAATTTCTACTAATTCACATGGAATTCCATTTACAGTACAAGATAACAAAAATGGAATTCTTGTAGATCCTGAAAACCCATCACAACTGGCAAATGCAATAGAAAAATTAGTTTTAGATGATAATTTAAGAGAAAGAATGGGACTATCCGGATATAATTTTGTACATGAAGAATGTAATTGTGTTTCTATGGCAAAGAATTCTTTGAAATTATACGAACAAGTGTTAAAAAATAATGATAATAAATAGAGGTGTTTGAGGTTGGAAATATGAAAAAAGATTTTTTTAAAGATTCCAAAATTAAATTTCCTGCATATGAACCATGGATATCAAAACAAGATGAAAAAATTATCAGTAAAACACTCAAACAAAGTATGTTAACACTTGGTCCTCAATTAGAGAAATTTGAAGCCGATTTTTGTAAATATTCAAAAGCAAAGTATGCGATCGCAGTATCAAATTGTACTGCTGCATTACATTTATCACTAAAAGCATTAGGGATTAAAGAAAATGATGAAGTGATTATACCTGATCTGACTTTTGTTGCAGATGCTAATGCAGTACTTGCTTGTAATGCAAAACCAATAGTTGCTGATATAAACAAAGAAAATTTCTTTTTATCAATTTCAAATGTTAAAAAAAACATTACAAAAAGAACCAAAGCAATAATTCCAGTTCATATTTATGGTCAAGTTTGTAATATTGAAGAGGTTTTAGATCTAGCAAAAGACAATAATCTAAAAGTCATAGAAGATTGTGCACATGCAGTTGGAACATTTCATAAATCAAAACATGTAGGAACAATCGGCAATACGGGATGTTTTTCATTTTATCCAACCAAAAATATTACAACTGCTGAAGGCGGTATGGTTACTACCAACTCCAAAGAGATTGCTGAAAAAATTAGACAATTACGCAGTCATGGAATGACAAAATCTCTCAAAAGTCGTTATTCAAGTGAATATCCTTGGATTTTTGATATTGTTGAACCAGGATATAATTATCGATTAGATGAAATTAGAGCCGCATTGGGTATTACTCAACTAAAGAGAATTAAGAAGATAAATGAACTTCGTAAAAAGGCATCACTTTATTATCATAAGAACTTACAAAATATTCCTGGAGTGATTTTACCAGATATGGTGACTGACAGAAGTCATTCTTATCATCTATATACAATTCGTGTAACAAAACCTTTCAAATTGTCAAGAAACCAATTATACAAGAAACTGAAAGATAATGGAATTAGAACTACAGTATATTGGATGCCAATTCACGAATATGCAGCATATCGTAAATTTTCAAAGAAATCGAATGTTGTCAACACTGCAAAAATTTACGATGAGATTTTAGCACTTCCATTATTCCCAAATATCTCAAAGAAACATCAAGATGCAGTGATTAAAGTAATCAAATCGTTTTAAGGCTATTATCTAAATGGTACCCTGATCCAACCCAACCCAATATTTTTGCTTGTTTTAACAGATCTTGCTCAAAATCAAATGGTGCTTTTTTTGTACCCGT
>MDTE01000649.1_pt1 | contig 11314 bp, 8 predicted proteins | sample 811231 | NCBI WGS metagenome assembly MDTE01 (sample SAMN05326651, study PRJNA326480) | marine metagenome | isolation source: seawater | place: Indian Ocean: Red Sea | collected 2010 | reverse complement strand
TCTGTTACTCCTTTGAAGTAACTATTATCAACTCCCATTGCTTTCATAAGTTCTTCCATGGTTCCTCTTTGCCCTGAACCTGGATTTCCTATATTAACGGTTTTACCTTTAAGACCTTTAAAGTCTTTAACTTTTGCTTTTTTTCTAGCCCAAATTTGAAAAGGTTCATTGTGAACTGAAAATACAGCTCTTAAATTACTAAACTGTTTTCCTTCCCATTTGCTTGAGCCATTATAAGCATGAAACTGCCAGTCAGACTGAGCTACCCCAAATTGGAATTCACCTTCTTTAATTTGTCCAATATTGTAGTTGGAGCCTCCTGTTGATGGAGCAGTACATCTGTAGGCTTTATTTGTACCTTTTTTTCTTCCATGGTCTGCACTTATTGCAAACTTGTGCATCATTTTACAAATTGCGTTTCCAGTCTGGAAATAAACTCCAGTTGGTCCGCCTGTTCCTATTGTAAAGAACTCTGCTGATTTTGCTATTGTCGCTAATGGAGCTGACATTGCAAACATCATTAGTATTCCTGCAATAGTGGAAATAAATTTTCTCATTTGTTTTCCCCCTTAAATTATTAATAATTAAATTTAATGAAATAAGGATATCAATTTTAAAATGAATCTAAAGTGAATTTGACCATTCTTTTAGGGCAGCCACGCCATCAACTATATTTGGTGCATTTTTTTCAAAATTACCATTATCTAGTTTATTACTACCTAGGATATTCTTTAAAAAATTGTCTCCATCAAAATCAGTATAGCTTAATCTAGCAATCATTTTGCTTGGATCTAATCCGAAGTCGCTTCCAGGCAAAAGAGCTACTCCTGTTTTGTTTAAAATATCTCTACACATTTCAGATGATGAAGGAAATTTTGCATTAGTAAATTCTGGGAATATATAAAATCCACCCTCTGGTTTCAGAACATTAATTGAGTTGGACTTTAAATTATTATAAACATAGTTTCCTGTAAAAGATAATATTCTTTTTACACCATTCAAATATTCAGAATAATCTCCTGTATATGCTTCTACAGCAGCATATTGAATTGGCGCGCTGACCGAAGTAAAAGACTCGCTGCACAATATTTTTAGGCTATTTCTAAACTTCTTAAGTTGATCGGGTATTGCAAAAAAACCTAGTCTCCAACCTCCTGCCCCACACCACTTGCTTAACCCAGTACTAACAATAGTACCTTCATGATAAAAATTAGAAATAGATTTATATTTATTTTTAAAAGTAAGTTCGGAATATATTTCATCTGAAAGTATGATTATTTTATTTTTTTTTGCTACGTCAGCAATTTCCTGTAAATTTTGACAAACTGCGCCGGAAGGATTGTTGGGAGAGTTTATAAAAAGTATCAGATTTTTATTTTTTATACTTTTTATTTTTTTTTCTATCTGATCTGCTGTTGGAAACCAATTTGAGTTGTAAGTTGTTTGAATCCAGTGGACTTTATTTTTGGCAATAAGTGCTTGTGGTTGATAAGATACCCAACTTGGTGCCGGAAGTAATATCTCCCCATTAAAAGCAATTTGTGTTAAAAACATTAACTCCTTTGTTCCTGGGCCAATTACAATATTTTCCTTTTTAAAATCATTACCATTATTTTTATTCAAATAATTGGCTACTACCGATCGTAATTCTTCATGACCCTGCATCGGTTGATAGGTATTTTTGCCAGCATTAGTTTTTAACGCAGAAACTATAGAATTGGGAATGGGAAAAGGAGATTGGCCAAAACCAAACTTATAAACTTTTTTTCCCTCTTTTTTCATTCTATTGCACTCTTCGTTTATCGCAAGAGTGGCAGAAGGTTTTAGTTCATTTATTTGATCTTTAATAAATTCACTCATATAATTCTTTAATATTTTTAAATTGTTTTAAGCTATCTGGATTAGCTAAAGCTTCCAAGTTTTTAATTTTATCGCCTTCAATGCTTTGTTTGATAGCTAATTCTACAAGTTTCCCATTTTTCGTTTTGGGAATTTCTAAAACAGAAATGATTTTTGCAGGCACATGTCTAGGTGAGGCATTTGTTTTAATAGCTTTTTTTATTTTTTCTCTTATCTCATCATTTAAATTATAACCTTTGTTTAATACTAAAAATAATAGTATCCTAATATCTTTTTCCCAAGATTGTCCAATAACAACTGATTCTTGTATTTCCTCAAATTTTTCAACAACACTATATATCTCAGCCGTGCCTAACCTAACGCCGCCAGGATTAAGTGTGGTGTCAGACCTGCCAAATATAATAAATCCACCATTATCAGTCATTTTCGCAAAATCCCCATGATGCCAAATATTTTTATATTTTTTAAAATATGCTGATTCATATTTTTTATCACCATCATCATTCCAGAATTTAACAGGCATTGAAGGAAAAGGTTTTTTACAAACAAGTTCTCCTTTTGTATTTTTTATAGAAAAACCTTTTTCATCAAAAATATCAACATCCATACCTAAGCCTCTATTTTGAATTTCCCCGGCATAAACAGGCTCAAACAAATTTCCTAAAACAAAACAAGAAACAATGTCGGTTCCTCCAGAAATAGACGATAGATGGATATCTTTTTTAATTTTATTATAAATATATTTAAAACCATCCTTATACAAAGGGGAGCCCGTAGAACAAACTGTTCTTAATTTTGAAAGATCATAATTATTTTTTGGAACTATTTTTTTATTATTAAGTGTATCAATATATTTAGCACTTACTCCAAAAAGAGTTGCCTCTTCTTCGCTTGCAAATTCAAATAATAAATCATCTTTTTTGTACATTGGAAAACCGTCAAATAACAAAATAGTTGCACCTGAAGAGAGTGCACCTACAAGCCAATTCCACATCATCCATCCACATGTAGTAAAATAAAATACACGATCATTATCTTTAACATCAGAATGTATTTGCAATTCTTTATTATGTTGAATCAATACTCCTCCTGTTCCATGGCAAATACATTTTGGCTTACCTGTTGTGCCACTTGAATAAAGTATTGCAAGAGGATCGTTAAAATTGGACATCACATACTCAATTTTATTTTTATTTTTTAAACTAATTATTTCATTCCAATTATATGTTTTCATATTAAAAATATCCTTTTTGTCAATTTCCGTTCCAGGGTAAGGAATTACTACAACTTTATTGATAGAAGGAAGCTTATCAAGAATTTCGGGCAGTCTTTCTATAATATTAATTTTTTTTCCATTGTAAAAATACTTATCGCCTATAAATAAAATTTTTGGTTTAATTTGTGAAAATCTATCAATAACTCCTTTTGTTCCAAAATCGGGTGAACAAGATGACCAGATAGTTCCGATAACAGCAGAACTAATATATGCAATAACAGTTTCTGGTATATTTGGTAAATATGCCGCTACTCTTTCACCTTTTTTTATTCCATTAGACTTCATCCACGTTGAAATTTTTTTAACATTCAAATTTAAATCTTTCCAAGATAAATAGTTTTTGTAGCCATTTTCGCTTTTAAATATTATTGATGAATCTTCATTGTTTTTCTTCAATAAGTTTTGTGCGTAATTCAATTGAGTGTCAGGAAAAAACTTATTTTTAAAAAAAATATCAGATTCTTCTAAAAGTGTATTTCCTAGATTACCTTTTATTTTTGTAAAATCCCAAACAGATTTCCAAAAAAACTTTGGGTTATCCACTGACCATTTCCAAATTTTGTTAAAATTATTGTCCGATTTAAATTCATAGTTCTTTTCAAGAAAATTGGAATACAAACTTAGGTTTGTTTTGTTTAATTTTTCCCGATTAATCTTCCAGAGATAAGTTTCCATTCGTTCTATTATGTCAAAAAAAAATTAATATTGAATTCTTTAAAATTATGTTAAGCTCAATTTCCAATTATTGAAAAGGAGAACTTTTATCGAGGTGATTCGGTCACGTTTTAGTCGTCTTTTGTTCCTATAAAAAATCAAAATATAGTGTACCAAAAAAAATTGAACACAAATTATGGATAATAACTTAAAAAGAATTACTGCTGTTTTGGGTCCCACTAATACAGGCAAAACACATTTGGCGGTGGAAACAATGCTAGAGTATAAAACTGGAATTATAGGATTTCCACTAAGGTTATTGGCTAGAGAAATATTTGATAAATGTGTAAATAAGGTTGGCGCAGATAAAGTTGCTCTTATTACTGGTGAAGAAAAAATAATTCCAAAATCGGTTAAATATTATATTTGCACAGTAGAATCTATGCCTCGAGATATAATTGTGGATTTTGTTGCTGTCGATGAAATACAAATGTGCACAGATCACGAAAGAGGCCATATTTTTACTGACAAACTATTAAATGCAAGAGGAGATAAGCTAACAATGTTCCTTGGCTCGCACTCTATGAAATCAATAATAACATCTTTGGTAGATAAAATTGAATTTGTTAATAGAGAAAGATATTCAAAGCTTACTTATAGCGGATACAAAAAAATATCGCGATTAAATCCAAAAACTGCTTTGATTGCTTTTTCAGTTGATGAAGTCTACTCAATTGCAGAATTAGTTAGAAGACAGAAAGGAGGCGCGGCAATAATTATGGGATCTTTAAGCCCAAAAACAAGAAATTCACAAGTAGAACTATACCAATCAGGTGATGCAAATTTCCTTGTTGCTACTGATGCAATTGGAATGGGCATTAACATGGACATTAATAATGTTAGTTTCAGTAATCTAAAAAAATTTGACGGAAAAAAAAGTAGAAGATTAAATTTAAGTGAAATTTCTCAAATTGCAGGAAGGGCTGGTAGACATATTAATGATGGGACTTTTGGGGTAACTGGTGAGTGTAAACAATTATCATCTGATGAAATTGAAAAATTAGAAAAACATGAAATTGGAAAAATAGACTTTCTTTATTGGAGAAACTCAGAAATTAATTTTAATAATTTAGATGATCTGCTTATTTCACTAGAAAGAAAAACAAACAACGAACTATTAAAAAGAATTAATGATTGCGAAGATGAAAAAGTATTAAAATTTTTAATAAAAAATGATAGCGATTTAAAAGCTAAGCATTCTAAAGACTTGATTAAAACTCTCTGGGCATGCTGCCAAATACCAAATTTTTCAAAAAAAGCTTATGGAAATCATACAGAAATAGTTAAAAAAGTTTTTGGTTTTTTATCCTCAAAATCAGGAAAAGTTTCAAATGAATTTATGAAAAAGCAGCTTCAAGATTTGGATAGATATGATGGAAATATTGATACTCTAACTAATAGAATATCAAACGTTAGAACTTGGTCATACGTCGCAAATAAAAAAGATTGGGCAAATAATTCTGATTATTGGGTTGAGCGAACTAAATACATAGAAGATAAACTGTCAGATAAATTACATGAAGAACTTACAAAAAGTTTTGTAGATAAAAGAATAAGTGTTTTATCCAGAAGCTTAAAGCAAGATATTACATTAGCAACAGAAATTAAAAATGAAAATGAAGTTATTATTGATGGGCAATACATAGGCCAACTGCGTGGTTTAAAATTAGATTTAGATTTAAAATCCGGATCATTAAAAACTGATATTAAATCTCTAAAAAAAGCTGCTAGACAGGCAATAGCGCCCGAATTAATGAAAAGATCAAATAAAATAATTAATAGTGAAGCTTTTGAACTTAGAGAAGACCACAAAATATATTGGATGGACAATCCGATAGCTTATATTTCTAAAGGCAAAGACTACTTAAATCCAAAATTAGAACTTTTAGTTGATGAAGCTATTGATGAAGAATCTAAGGAAAAATTAAATATTAATTTAAATAAAAAATTAAACTCAATTATTTCTTTAGAATTGTCTGATCTTGTGAACTTAAGCAAATCAAAATTTAAAAATAATTATGTTAGAGCGCTCTCTTATCAAATTTTTGAAAATAATGGAGTAATAAAAAGAGAAATAGTTCAAAAAATGATAAAAAATATTTCTAAAGAGGACAGATTAAGTATTAGAAAAGCTGGAATAAAAATTGGAAGATATCATATTTTTCTACCACGAATGCTAAAACCAAGCGCGGTAAATCTTAGGGTAAAACTATGGAAATTATTCTTCCCTGAAGACAAACAACATACTATTCCAAAATCAGGATTAAATTTCTTAAAAGATGAATCAAATAAAAATAATAAATTTCTTCTTATATGCGGTTTTGAAAATTTCGGTAAGTTTTATGTTAGAGTCGATATTTTAGAAAGATTTTTCTTACAAATTATAGAAAATACAAAAAACGGCATCTTTAAAATTGATTCTAACATGATAAATTTAATTGGATGTAGCAAAGAAAATTTCATTAAATTGCTTGATTTAATGCACTACAAACCTGTAAAAGCTGAAGGTAATCAAAATGAAGAATTCTTTAAATATAAACCAGTATTTATAAAGAAGAAAGGATACAAAGATAATAAAAAAAATAATAAAAATAGTCCTTTTGAAAAATTGTCAGAGCTTAGGTTTAGATAAATGTTTAAAAATTTTTTTAAAAAAAAAGAAAATAGTACAAATGGAAAAAGCATCTTAATCGCTGCCTTGTTAGTACATGCAGCCAAAATAGATAATAATTATACCGAAGATGAAAAAAAGATTGTAAAAAAGACTCTAATAAACTTAAATAAAATCTCATTAAATGAAGCCGAAGAAGTGCTAAAACTTGCTGAGAAAAAAGAAGAAGAATCAAATCAAATAGTCGAATTTACAAAAGAAATTAAAAAATACTCAATGGAATTTAGATTAAAAATTATTGAAATAATTTGGGAAATTGTATATTCCGATGGAACTAGTGATAGCTATGAGTCAAATTTAATAAGAAGAATCTGTGGTTTGTTGTATATTTCAGATAGAGATAGTGGAGTCATAAAAAACAAGTTTAAAAGTTTAAATAAATAAATTATGACATATATCGTTAATGACAAATGTATTAAATGTAAATTAATGGACTGTGTAGAAGTCTGCCCTGTTGACTGTTTTTACGAGGGTGAAAATATGCTTGCGATAAAACCTGATGAGTGTATAGACTGCGGCGTTTGTGAACCCGAATGCCCCATAGATGCAATTAAACCGGATACAGCTGAAGGGGTAAGTGATTGGATCGAGATAAATAAAAAATATAGCAACCTTTGGCCAAACATTACCAAGAAAAGAGAAGGAGATGTGCCTAAAGATCAAGAAAAGTGGAGAAATGTTGAAAACAAGTTAAAATACCTCAGTGAAAAACCAGGAAAAGGAGACTAATAACAAGTATGGGAAGAAAGAAAAAAATAAAAAAATTAAAGAAAATAAAAAATAAAAAAAAGAAAAAAATTTTTACTAGTAAAGCTGTAGCACAAAATACTTACAAATCAGGTAATTTCAAAACAAATGAATTAAAAGTTAAAATTAAAAAGATAGTAAAACAGCCTACTGAAAAAAAAATTTACAATGTAAAAGATTATGTAGTTTACCCTAAACATGGCGTGGGTAAAATAGTTTCTATAGAAAAAGCCAAAATAGGGGACATTGAAATAACTTTTTATAAGGTCTTGATTGAAAAGGAAAAATTAACTTTAAGTATACCTTTAAATCAACAATCATGTCTAAGACATGTTTCAAGCATAAATCAAATTAATAAAGCAATTAATATTTTAAAAACTAAACCAAAAATAAAAAGAACTATGTGGAGTAGAAGAGCTCAGGAATATGAACAAAAAATTAACTCAGGCAAGCTTTATCAGCTTGCTGAAGTTGTAAAAGATTTAAACAAAAAAACAGATGTAATAGCTGAACAATCATATAGTGAAAGACAGCTTTTTGAAAAAGCTTACGAAAGATTAAAATCAGAATTCGAAGTAGTATTAAACGAAAAAGCTAAGATAAAAATAGACAAAGCTCTAAAACGCACTGAAGAAACAGTGCAAATGGAAGCTTCTGAATAAGAAACGCCCCTCATTAAAATTAATAACAAGGGGCGCAATTTTTTAAAAAAGGCTTAACTTATCTTCTTCTTCTTCTTCTTCTCTTTTTGCCTTTTTTCTTTTTGCCTTTTTTCTTTTTTCTACGTTTAGCCATTTTAAGCTCCCATTTTTTGTTTAAAACAAATCAACAAGTGATTCGCCTATATAATTAAGCTTTAATTTAATTTTCACTGATGTCAAATATAAACTTTGTTAACAATTTTTTATAAAAATTAATTTTTTAAAAAAAAATATTTATTTTTTTTAAATAACAAAAAAACAAGTAATAACAATGTTTTTAGGCAATATAGTCAAATAAAAATTTAGTTTTTTTTATAAAAATTTTCTAAAATATTTTTGTATTTAAGAATAACTTTATTTCTTTTTACTTTCATGGTTGGTGTAAGCAGGTCATTTTCAATAGAAAAATTTTCTTCAATTAGCTGAAATTTTTTTATTTTTTCAACTAAAGTTAAATTTTTATTTATTTCATCTACTATTTCTTTTATTTTTCCTTCTTGTTCCTTAAAGTCTTTGCTTGCAACAATTAACGCAACTAGATAATTTTTACCATCTCCATAAACCATGCATTGATCTATTGCTGGCGAATTTGATAGTTGATTTTCAATTTTTGCAGGTGAAATATTATCTCCTCCTGCGCTAACTATTATATCTTTTTTTCTATCTGTAATTTTCAAATATCCATCTTGAGAATCTATTTCGCCTATGTCTCCTGTATATAGCCATCCATCTTTAAGAACTTTTTCTGTATCTTCTTTTTTATTCCAGTAGCCCAACATTACATTTTCACCCTTAACTAATATTTCTCCATCTTCGGCTATCTTTACTTGATTGCCTTTAAAAGGTGGACCAACTGTTTCAACTTTAATTTTGTGAATAGGATTGCAGCTTACTACTGGAGAAGTTTCGGTCAAACCATAACCCTGAAGAGTAGGTAGTCCTATAGCGTTTAAAAATTCTCCTATATCTTTATCAAGAGCTCCTCCTCCAGATACAAAAGCTTTTAAATTTCCACCAAATTGTTTTTTCACCTTTTTTCTAACCAAAATATTTAATACAAAATTAAGAATTTTTTCTAACAAGTTCATTTTTTCTTTCAACAACTCTTTCTTTCCTAAACATATTGTAGCTTCAATTAATTTTGCTTTAAGTCCCTTGGCCTTCTTCATGTTCATATTTATTTTATTATAAAGGTTTTGATAAAATCTTGGAACCGCTGTCATAATAGTTGGTTTGGCTTCCGAAATATTATCTAAGAGCTTTTCTATTTTTTCTGCGTAATAAACTTTTGCACCTACTGCAATCTGCGCGAATTGAACTGTGTGTTCATAAGAATGCGATAAAGGAAGCCATGTTAAAAAAATTGGTCTTTTATCAATTATTGGTTCTAATATTTCACAAGCTCCCTCTAAATTATTTAGTATACCTCCATGACTTAAGATAACCCCCTTCGGATTCCCTCCGGTGCCAGACGTATATATTATGCACGCCTCTGAAGTTCTTTTTAAATTTGTTTGTTTAATTTTGTCTTGTTCCCGTAAATTTTTTTTTATTATAGAATTAAAATCTTCATATTTTTCATTATGATCTTCTATTTCTATTTTTTCGAAAGTAATTATTTTTTTTATGAATTTTTTTTCTTTTATTACATTTTTTAGCTTACTATACATTTCGTTGTTGGATAAAATAATTACAGAAGGCTGACAATCTTCTATTAAATATTTATAATCTTTTTCAATATATGTCGTGTAGGCAGGCACTGTAATTCCACCCGACAACATTATTGCAATGTCAGAAATTAACCACTCTGGTCTATTTTCTGAAACTAAGAGACATCTATCTCCCTCTTTCAAGTTATTTTTTAAAACATGCGCAACTTTATAAATATTTTCTGATGTTTCTGACCAAGTAAATTTTATTTTATTTTTGGGATGTAACCATTCTAAAAAAACGCTTTTTGGATTTTGCTTTTTTGCCTGAAAAAAAAACAAATCAATTAAATTATTAAATTCGTTTAAGTTCATTTATTTTTTTATAAATTATATTTAAAGAGTTTTTAGCTGTATTTTTTTTATAATAGATGCTTTTTATCTTTCTTAAACCTAAAATAAACTTATTAGACATTGCCTTATTGTAACACTTTTGAAGATTATGAATGCTAAATTTAGAATGCAAAACATTTTTATTGGCAAATCTATTTTTTTGTCTATCTCCTACATTTATTACTGGAATTTTAAATGATGCACTTTCAATAATTCCGCTAGAAGAATTGCCTATTAATAGATCTGCACGATTCAATAAGTTATGATAATTCAAAATACCTAAATTTTCAACTATTGCTGCATTTTCTTTATTTTTTAAATATTTATTTATTAATTTAATATAGTCTTTAAAACCAAGGTCTGCATTCGGGTATGTAAATACAATATTTGCATCAATTTTAGATAAAAATTTAAGTAATGTTGATATATTTTTTAAATTAAATGATTTTGATTTTGTAGTTTCTGGATGAAAACAGGCCACTATAATTTTTTTTTTATTATTATATATAAATTTAAATTTTTTTTTCTTATCTATTCTTTTATTCAAATTTTCTAAGGATGGAGCGCCAACCACAAAAAGATTTTTTCTTATTCCAATTTTTTTTAAATTATTTTTATGATAATTAGTTTCCAGAAAATGAGCACAGGCCATTCTTGATATTGAATATCTATAAATGTTATCCAGTGAACCAAGTGTTTCACTACCTCCTCCGAAATGCATTATTGGCACATTATAATTCAGAGAAGCGATTGAAATTGCTAACATCTCATACCTATCTCCTAAAATTATGGATGCATCAATCTGTTTCTTGCTAAAAAAATTATTTGCTTCATCTAGTGTTTTCTTAAAATAATTTAAAATATCTTCCTTTTTTGATCCTTGGTAATTAAAATTAAATTTAATTTTATTTTTTATTTTAAGTTTCTTAGTTTCGTTTATAGTTTTCCCAAATATTTTGGATTTGTGAGCTGAGCCTATTACTAAATATAGATTAAATCTTTTATCCTTTTCACTTCTTACAATAATATTCTTCATGATCCCAAAATCTGACCTTCCTACTGTAAAAATAGCTAAATTTTTTTTCATCTTTTAATATTTATTATTGTCCATTTTTGGTGGGCAAAGAGAGACTCGAACTCTCAGGGTATTGCTACCATTGGATTTTGAGTCCAACGCGTCTACCAGTTCCGCCATTCGCCCGCTTTCCTCTTATTAGTAAATATTTATTTTTGTATTATGTTTTGAAATTATTAAAGACTCAACAAAAAAATGGCGATCCCGGCGGGAATCGAACCTGCAACT
>MDTE01200844.1_pt1 | contig 11316 bp, 9 predicted proteins | sample 811231 | NCBI WGS metagenome assembly MDTE01 (sample SAMN05326651, study PRJNA326480) | marine metagenome | isolation source: seawater | place: Indian Ocean: Red Sea | collected 2010 | reverse complement strand
TGGTGGTTTGATGAGTACGGAATTGAATGGCAAGGGCCTGAAAGCGGCCTTTAGAAGGAGTAAGGACAGCATGAGTATTGAGCTCCCCCAAACAGATCACCATATTGTCATTTCAGCTGATAGTCATTGTGGTGCAGATCTTCGAGGTTATAAGCCCTACCTTGAAAAGAAATACCACGATGACTTTGAGGAGTGGGCATCGGCAAGCGAGGAAGCCGCAAAACAACAGGAAGCATTATTTGCAGGTAGGGGCAGATCTACAAGAAATGTGGGTATCGATGGAGACCCAGAATTAGACGCGGATAAAAACTATTCTTCGGACAGGAGGCTTCGAGATCAGCAAGAAGATGGTGTCGTAGCTTTTGTTCTTTTCCCAAATACACAACCTCCGTTTGCTCCACAAGCTGCAACTCAGTTTGAAGCGCCTCCATACAGTGACAATTTCGAACATAGATGGGCTGGACTACGAGCGCATAACCGGTGGCTTAAAGATTTTGTTGATGAAGCTCCGATACAACGAGCTGGAATTACACAAATATTTCTTGGCGATGTTGAAGGTTCCGTTAAAGAAATTGAATGGGCAGCGGAGAATGGCCTCAGAGGTGGGATACTCGTTCCGGGAGCTCCACCAGATTCTCCATTCGAACCGTTGTATTCAGCTTCATACGAACCGATCTGGGCAGCTGCAGCAGCGAACAATATGACATTAAACCATCATGCTGGCGGAGCTACTCCGAATTTCGGGAACCATTTCCCGTCATCACTAGCTGTTTTTATGCTTGAAGTTTCTTGGTGGTCGCAAAGAGCTTTGTGGCACCTAATCTTTTCAGGTGTTTTTGAACGCTACCCCGACTTGCGGTGGATAAATACTGAAACTGGCACTGCGTGGGTTCCAGATACGTTAGAAAAATTAGATTCCTTTTATCATCGGATGAAATATTCTAAGTATGGCTCTGAATCAATTTTTGGAGGAATGGCTGTTGAACATTTGAGCCTAAAGCCTAGTGAGTACTGGCTACGTCAATGCCATGTTGGCGCCAGTTTCCTCCGCCCAACTGAAGCTCCCCTTTGCGCTGAGATAGGTATTGACAATATTCTATGGGGGTCAGACTATCCACATATTGAAGGATCTCACCCCCATACTAAAGAGCATCTCCGTTTGACCTTTGCAGATCTAAGTCTCGGACATGTAACGAAACTATTAACAACGAATTCGGCAAGGGTATACGATTTTGATCTTGAAGCATTAAAGCCTTTAGCTGAAAAATATTGCCCAACGAAAAACGAGATTTCAACTCCAATTTCTTATTCAGATATTCCCGATACCGCTAAAGGCTGCCCCGGTATGAACCCACTAAATCAAGTTCAAGAAGTCGCATAATGGCAGACCCAATTGAGATTTCAGGATCGGTGTCCGTTGTTACTGGTGGAGCGAGTGGAATTGGGAAAGGAATAGTAAAGGCTCTTTTAAACAACGGGAGTAGTGTGGTTATCGCTGATATAGAAGAGCAGCCGATTCAAAATACTATTTCTGAGTTTGAAGAACTCGGGTCTGTGGAAGGGGTTGTCACTGATGTGTCAGATGAAGCTTCCGTTGAAGACCTATCTCAATTTGTTTTCGGGAAATTTAAGAGATGCAATCTCCTATTCAACAACGCTGGTGTTGGTTCTGGTGGTGGAGGGAAGGCATGGCAAAACGAGCCAAATGATTGGAAATGGTGTTTTGGGGTAAATGTTTTCGGACCCGCGAACGGTGTTATTTCATTTGTGCCTAAGATGATTGAGTCTGGAGAGCCTGGTCACGTGATTAATACTTCGTCAGGTGATGGTGGTTTTGCTCCGGTCCCTATGGCGTCGGTTTATGCCTCCAGTAAAGCAGCCGTAAGTTGTTTCACTGAAGCATTAAATCACCAACTAAGCGACGAGACTGACAATATGGGGGCTTCTGTTTTTTACCCTTCGGGTGGGTTAATGAATACTGGGTTGTTTACTTCTCAGCGTAACCGTCCAAAGGAATTGGAACGTGTTCGGGGTGGAACTGGACGAAAATCTATGACGTTTGATGAATTGAAGTCACTTCTTGAAAAAGCTGGCCGCGATGTGAAGGTAGCCGATTTGGATGAAATGGGAGAATTTGTTGTTCAAGCTGTTCGTGAACGCCGTTATATTATCGGCCGAGACTTAAACGACACTATTGACCTTTTGCATCGCAGAGCGGACGCTATTTCAGAGTTCTTATGTCCACCTCACCACGACATGGGCATTTAATCTGTTTATTGAGCTGGGATTTCGCATTCTAGCTCTTTGCTATCGTTGTTTTGCGCGTCGCTTCCACGCAAGTTTGTGAATGCCTGCAGTGGCCAATACCGTGAAGCGATTTTCCATCCGGCGTAAGCAAGCGCAGCTCCGACAACTATGTCCAGCCAGAAGTGATTTGCTGTGATCACAACGACAATTGTTGTGAGAATGGGATGAAGGAGTATCAGCCAGCGAGCAGGGTGCTTCATAATTTTAATCGCAGCGAGGGCTATTAGCAGGGCCCAGCCGACATGCAGGGAGGGCATGGCCGCTAATTCATTGGCGGCTTTTGCTATGCCAAGTGCATACGGGTCTGGCCCAAAAACTTTTGCAGTATCTATGAAGCCATATGACCCTAATAGTCTCGGTGGCATTAAAGGAAATATCAAGTGGATTATTAGCCCTGCGAATGTAGCTAGACAGAGCGACGCACGAACCTGGGGCATCCATTCGATTTTTCTTATCATTACCCAAAGTAGAAAGATGATCATTGTTGGAAAATGCATTAGGAAATAGAAGCAATTAGCTATCTTGATCAGTAATTCGGAATCGATGACATATTGTTGGAAGTCTGCTTCGCTTGGAAAGCCAAGCCAATCTTGGAATTTCACTAGGTTTACAGCATTTTCAGCTGCAATTTTTGTTGAATCAGCTGTGATTCTTCGAACAGTGGAATATCCAAACCATAGCAACCCGAATGTCACAAGATTCAAAACAATAGTGGTTGTCCGATTCTGTTTTTGAACCCACGTAATAATCTTATGTATTTTTGGTGTAAGTGTTTGGATTGCTTGTCCCATTCAATCCCCCATCATATTATTCCATACTAAATCCTGTAGAAAGAAAAAAAACTATGCAACAAAGCAGAAATTGCTCATTAGGTCCGAAGTGGATGAAGAAACGTTACAGAGTTAGTCTCGGTGAAAGGAATCCTTATGAGTTTTACGCCTTCTATTTCTAAAATAACCGAAGATGATGATGCGTTGGAAGCCTTGCTTGCAGACTCAGGAGTGGAACTCCCTCCACTTTTACCAGCTCTTGCATTTGCTTTAGGAGATTTGTCGATTTTTCCAACTGATTTTTCTCTTGACCCTACGAAGACACTTGAAGAACAAGGAGGGTTGACGGCGGAAGAACAGGAACAGGTCCGACAGGCTGCCTTGAAAGCTTTGCAACGCCTCCGTGATGAACCTGCTTCACATGAGACCGTCAGTGATACTGACCTGAGCAAGATTATGTCTTGGGCTTGTGGGACAGAATTAACTGGTTCGTACTTGCAAATGATGAAGGAGGAGCTCTCTCCAAACAATGTAGACCTACGTTCCCCTGACTGGACCCGAGCAGATATCCATCCTGAACGGAAATTCACGGTAGCAATCATAGGTGCGGGTATGTCTGGAATTTTGGCGGCATACCGCTTAAAGCAAGCTGGCGTTGATTTTGTCCTTTTTGAAAAAAATGATGCTATTGGTGGTACGTGGCTGGAGAACACGTATCCCGGTTGCCGAGTCGATGTTTCAAACCATGTTTATTGTTACTCATTTATGCAGAAACATGACTGGCCACATTTTCATTCGACACAAAGTGTTTTGCTGCAGTATTTTAATGATTGCGCTGATCTTTTCGGTATTCGTGAGAATATTCGTTTTAAAACCGAAGTTTCATCAGTTGTCTGGAATGAGGAGTTCTCAAATTGGGATTTGGAAATTTTTTCAGACGATGGGGAGCAGATCTTTACCTGCGAAAGTGTAATTAGTGCTGTTGGGCAACTTAATAGGCCTTCCTACCCAGATATCCCTGGAATTCACGAATTTAATGGGGCTTCCTGGCATTCTGCTAATTGGGATCATGACTACGATCTTTCAGGAAAATCTGTCGCTGTTATAGGAACTGGATGTAGTGCGACGCAATTTATTCCACGTGTAGCTGAAATAGCGGCCCATACAACAGTATTCCAAAGGACGCCTAATTGGTTAATGCCACGCCCTCAGTATCAGCAACGTCTTCCGGAAAGCCTTCTTTGGTGCTTCAACCATATCCCCCATTATCACAACTGGTTCCGGCTCCATCTTTTCTGGCGAAGCCATGAAGGGCTCCTCCCTAGGCTTGAATTGGACCCTGAATGGGTTGCCCCAGGGGATAACTCAATAAGTTCTGACAATCATGAACTCGGGGTGCTCCTTCGTCTGTACCTGCAGAGTGAATTTTCAGATCATCCTGAACTCCTTGAAAAAGTAACGCCTAAATACACCATGGGAGCAAAACGCTTCGTAATTGATGATGGCTTATGGGCGAAAACGCTACGAAGAGATGACGTAGTGTTATGCACTGAGGAAATCACATCGATTACTGAAAAAGGGATTGAAACAAATGGGAATGAGATCCACAATTTCGATGTAATTATTTATGGAACAGGTTTTAAAGCTTCTGAATTCTTAACACCTATGGAAATAGTAGGGAGAAGTGGAGTCGATCTTCATGATCAATGGAACGGCGATGCCCGTGCTTATCTAGGGATCGTCGCCCCGAACTTTCCTAATTTTTTCTTTCTATATGGCCCGAATACGAACATTGTAATCAACGGCAGCATTATCTATTTTTCAGAATGTGAAGTGCATTATGTTACTCGTTATATAAAGCACCTCTTGGAAAACAATGTTGATGCTTTGGACGTTAAGCAGGAAGTTCACGACACCTACAACGACCGTATAGACGAAGGGAACCGACGCATGGCTTGGGGGTTATCGGATGTAAGCAGTTGGTACAAAAATGCGAGCGGGAGAACCGCACAAAACTGGCCGTTTTCATTGCTTGAATATTGGGAACAGACTCGAGAGATTGATGCTTCTGATTATGAAGTTCTCTGAATTCTCTCTAGTTATCTCAACGGCCTGTAATTGATCTAGTATCTAACAATTATGAATTCAGAGTCTAATTCTATCTTTCTTGATATTGAGGTATCTGGAAATGGCCCCGCCGTTGTCTTCACTCATGGGTGGGCGGATAATAGAAATGCTTGGGATGGTGTCATTGGGCACCTTGGTGATGAGATTCAAAGTGTCTCGTGGAGTATCCGGGGGCATGGCGAATCTGAAGCTCCTCCCCCTGGCCAGTACACGCGGGATCATACATTAGGGGACTTATCGCGAGTCATCCCAGAAGAAAGGACGCCAGTTGTACTGGCGGGGCATTCGCTGGGAGGTTATCTATCTTTAGCTCACTGCCTTAAACGCCCACAAGATGTAAGGGGTTTGATTCTTGTAGCTGCTGGTCCTGGTTTCAGAAAAGAGGAGACACGAAAGGAATGGAACACATCAGTTATTGAAGGTGCAAAGAAAATGGATATACCAGAAGGATCTGAAGGGGCTGCCCTCCACACAGATTCCTGGGTGATTGATTCGCTTGGAGAAATAGATGTTCCAGTTTTGGTAATAGTTGGGGAACGCGATAAACGGTTCGCTGCTTCTATGGCTGTATTTGAAAAATATTTGAATGTAACAGCATCTGTTGTTGTTGAGGACGCTGGTCACTCCGTTCATAGTCAAAAACCTGAAATAGTTGCTGAGGCGATTAACGCTTACCTCATTTCTATAGATGCATAACGCAAAGATGATACTTCGGTGATCATCCACTAACCTCCTTCTTCAAGGGGGGATTATGTCTGGTCCTTTAGATGGAATCAAAGTAATAGATGTCTCAGCGGTTATTTCTGGCCCTATGGCTTGTCAGATGCTCGGAGATCAAGGAGCGGAGGTGATAAAAGTTGAACCTATCGGCATGGGTGACATAACCAGAATAGGGGGATTCCGTGTGGGTGATATTTCAGCCATGTACGCTTCAGCAAATCGGGGGAAACGGTCAATAGCTCTTGATCTGTCACAAGAAAGTGGTGTAACCGTTTTAAAGACACTGGTGGAATCAGCTGATGTGTTTATTCAGAACTTTCGCCCCGGTGCTGTAGAGAGAATGGGGATAGGTCCTGAAACGCTTTTATCAATCAACCCGGATTTGATCTATGTTTCAATTTCTGGGTTTGGACCAGACGGTCCATACCGGGATTGGAGAGTTTATGATCCTATTATCCAATCGGTCTCTGGAGTTGTTTCTATTCAGCAAAGTCCAGATATCCCAATTCCCGATCTTATTCGAACAATAGCTTGTGATAAAACAACTGCTTTAACTGCTTCGAATGCAGTTACTGCTGCGCTCTTTGCTCGGGCATCGGGAAAAGCTTCCGGGCAACATATTGAAATTCCAATGCTTGATGCAGCTATTTATTGGCTATGGCCTGATGTGTTTATGGGTCATACTTTATGGGGCGATAACGTTGAACCCGGACCTCTTATTTACCAGATCTATCGTTTGCAACAGACTGCTGACGGGCATTTAGTGTACTTTTATGCATCTGATAAAGAATTTGAGGGATTGTGCAGGGCACTTGAGCATCCAGAGTGGGGAGAGGATCCAAGATTTGCAACAGTTAGGGCACGTATGGTCCCAGACAATTTTGAGGCGTTAGGAGCTCTTCTTAATAAGGCATTTCTTGATTTCACTACTGAGGCGATTATGTCTCGGTTGCATGAGGAGGAGGTTCCCGCAGCACAGGTAAACAGCATTGACGAGGTTTTTAGTGACCCACAGGTAGTAAACAACAAGGTGATAGTTGAATGGGATCACCCAGATGCTGGATTAATGAAGATGGCTCGCCCACCGGTCCGATGGGGAGAAACCGTACCGGAGGTTAAATGGTCAGCGGATCATGTTGGGCAAAGCACTATTTCTATACTTCAAGAGCATGGCTTCACTGAAGAACAGATTCTGTCTTTGCAGGAAAACGGAATTATCGCTTATAGCTAGCAGCGTATTTTTGGATTATGTGTTCTCGTCGTTATCTTCGATTTCTTCGCGTTGGCCTTCTTTAAATTCTTTTTGTGCTTTCCCCAGCGATCTTGCAAGTGCAGGTAATTTCGCTCCACCGAAAAGAACCAGCAGAATTACCAATACGAGAATTAGTTCGCCTGTTCCTATGCTTCCCATCTTTTTAGATTAGACCCTTCGTTGATACCATCGTGGTAACTCAAGGATATCTCTGATCAATGATGTTCTGGTATTGTCATTGAAAACAAAATTGTTGCAGGGTTACTCGAGTGTCCTGCCCGGATTTAATCTTCCATTTGGGTCAAATTGAGTCTTGAGGGCTTGCATTATCTTCGCAGAAGTAGGATCTCTTCCCTTACCGGACTGCGGTCTATCCGCCCAAAGGGTGCCTACTCCTATAGAAGCAACAAAGTTTCCAGTTTCGCTTCGGTCAATATTGCAAACACTCGCGGGTGGTAACGACCACCGGTATCGGGGTAGTCCCGGTGCTCCTTCAATTTCTTCAAAGTTTCCAATTTTCGACAATGTATCTTTCTGGTTTTCTACATCTGGTTTGTATCCTTCAAGATGCACCCAGATCGTTTCTCCATCCCAAAGGACGGCAGCGGGTTTGTATAGAGAATTAAAGATCATCATCGGGTTTTTCGTAGCAGCCGTTAGCCACAGAGTTTCTGCTGGTATTGGATTTGTCCGCAAAGTAACTTCGGCAATCAGCCCTAGCGTTCCGAAAGAGCCAACTAGAAGTTTATGGAGGTTGAACCCGCTTACATTTTTTACAACAGGGGCACCTGACGAAATAATCTCTCCTTCAGATGAAATGTACCGCATTTGAAGCACGGCGTCCCTCACTCGTCCTTTCCCAAGAACATTCAGGTCGTTCTCTCCAACAGCTATTGCCCCTCCGACAGTCCCTCCCCTATCAGGAAGACTGGTTCGCTGACCCTGTTCTTCTAGATGTTTGTGTAAGTCAGCAACCGTTGTTCCGGCTCTAACAGTTACGATCATCTCTTCAGGTTTGTAGGTAACTATCCCATTCGGAGCCGAAAGCAGTCTTGCTTCAGGAATCGGGACACCCTTAAGATTCCAGCGCGTCTTCCCTCCTTCTATGGCGATTGGTCCAACCGAACCCACTTCGATTGCGAATTCCTGTATGACATGATCGATTACTCCTACCATTGCTATACCCATACTCCTTCAGGGGGTTTTTGTAGGGTTTGTATATCTGCACAGGAATGCCCTTTTGGCAATACCTTTCCAGGGTTGATTCTACAAAGCGGATCAAAAGCGAATCGCAACCTATTCTGATGATTCAGGTCTTCATCTGAGAACAGGTCATTCATGAATTGCTGTTTCTCAATCCCGATTCCATGCTCTCCTGAAAGGACTCCCCCAGCTTCAAGGGATAGTTGTACTATTTCTGCTCCAACAGCATGAACTCGTTCAAGGGTTCCTTCTTCCTCGGCATCAAAAAGTATTAATGGATGAAGGTTCCCGTCTCCAGCATGAAAAACATTCATGATGGTTAGATTATTCTCTGCTGCGATTTGATTAACTTGATCCAAGACATCAGCCAACGCGGAGCGTGGAACTACCGTGTCGTGCAAATAGTAATTAGGCGAGATATAAGTACTAGCGCCAAACGCAGATTTTCTTCCTTTCCACAGCGCCTCTCTTTGCCATGAATTCTGTGCTAGTCGAATATCCTCTGCTTGATGGTTCTCTGCTATCTCACATATGCGTTCAGCATCAATTTCAATCCCATCCGGAAGTCCCTCTACCTCAATAAGTAATACTGCACCTGCGTCCTTTGGGTATCCAGCAGGGATATGATTTTCAATCACCTCTATAGTCCGCTGATCCATGGCTTCCATTGCTGCGGGTACAATCCCGTTTGCAATCACTGCGCTTACGGTTTCTGCAGCCGCTCTCATAGTGGGGAAGGAGATAAGAATTGTCTTAACTGCTTCTGGATTAGCAGTAAGGTGAACAGCTATTTTTGTTGCTATTCCCAACGTCCCTTCGCTGCCTATAAACGCTCCTCTTAAGTCAAATCCGTCTGGTTCAGGATCTAGTCCTCCAAATTCCGCTACTTCACCATCAGGGAGAACAACTTCTATAGCTACTACGTGTGTGTCAGTTACTCCATCAGCTAAACAATGCGGCCCTCCAGAGTTGTTCGCTACGTTTCCTCCTATGGTGCAGATTTGTTGACTGGAGGGGTCTGGTGCGTAATGGAAGCCCATCGGACGTAGATATTCACTTAATTCAATATTGATCACTCCGGGTTCTACCCAAGCAATTCTGTTATTGAGATCAACCTCAATTATGTTGTTCATTTTCGTCATTGCTACAACAATCGGTGCCCCCAAAGGAATGGCTCCTCCTGCTAATCCACTACCAGCACCTCGTGGAACAACCGCTCGCTCGTGTAGTTGAGCAATTCTCATAATGGATTGAACTTCTTCAGTCGTTAATGGGAAACACACCGGACCAGCTATGCCCCCTTCAAAAACGGATTCATCTTTAGAGTGCAGTAGCCGGTCTTCGTGATCCTCAAGTACCCGATCCCGCGACAATGCTCTTTGCAGGTCAGCGACTAATGGGTCATCTGACAATTTCCTATTCTCAAAGTAGTTTTTAACTAGCTCAAAAATTGACATTGTGTTACTCATAGTTCCTTTCTTAGGGTATCGCTGTCATTTGTGGTGTGGTATTCGTACAGAACCAAATACTGATCAGTTTTGATTTTTATTTTTTTCGTGAAACTATGTGTATGGAAGAAGGAAGTTTCAAATGAATATCCCTTGGAGCCTTCAACAAATTACACCGGAGTGGCTGGAACTAGCATTCCGATCAAATAATCAATTTCACGATGTGACGATTGAGGGTCTTTCTTTTGAGAATATCGGCGAGGGAACAGGGATCTTCGGTGAAATAGGGCTTCTCTCTATTTCATACACCAATCAAGGGGAAGCACCGAACACGGTAGTTGTGAAACTCCCCTGCGTCGAACCGGAGAATTTGGCTGTTGCCCAAGCTTTAGGTATCTATGAGCGTGAGGTTGCGTTTTACCGCAATGTTGCAGAAATGTCTGTCTTGCGCATACCAAAATGTTATTACTCTGATCTGGGAGAGGACGGTCGTTTTGTTCTCCTTATTGAAGATCTGTCTGTTGATTACGTTGTTGGAGATCAGATAAAAGGGGCAACACACGAACAGGTACTGAGTGCACTTGATACTTTGGCGGGATTTCACGCTCAATGGTGGGAGAAAGAGGAGCTTGATTCTCTCGACTGGCTACCAGTGTCTGATGCTCCCGCTTATATGGCCGCTGTTCCAGAAATTTACCGCTCAGGGCTCCCAGTTTTAGTAAGTGAATGGGTTGGAAGAGTCCCGGATGAAAGTATCGCTATCGCCCAAGTTCTTGAACCCAGGTTTGAGGAACTGATGCATATGTTCGCTGGTGGCCCACATACGCTCGCTCACGCTGATACTCGCTTAGATAACCTGTTTTTCCCGAAAAACGGTTTAGAGGATGTAGCTTTTATTGATTTTCAACTTTGTTTGCGTGGACGGGGCATAAATGACATCGCCTACTTGGTTGGGAATAGCGTGCCAAGAGATATTGCTGCTTCGAATTGGGAGACTTATATTCATCATTGGATTAAAGCCCTTTCCCGCCATGGCGTGATTTACGAATTTGATTTAGCTGTTTCTCATTATCGTCAAGCGGTGCTTTATTACACCGTTGGCGGAATGTCGTTAATAGCTTCATTCGATACCGGAAACGAACGCGGAGCAGCAATGGCAGAAGCATATGTAACACGTATTTTCAGTCACGTTGTTGACGTAAATGCTCACACGATTCTTTAGGCCATCTCGTATTCTTTCCCAACCTTTGAATTACCAACCTGAAGGAAAGTCCCCGCATGGCGGAAACAGTACGCCATTTGTTGAGCTTCTGTTCTTGTGATCCCTGCTTTCTTTGAAATATCTGCCGTTGTAAATACAGGTGGAAGACCTGTTGGAATCAGCTGCATAAAATCACTAATTTCTGCAAAGTGGCGTATGGCATGTATTGATGAAAGAACAGTTTCTACCGTTCTATACCCTCCTCTTCTTCGTCGTATCTGAGGGTCA
>MDTE01064549.1_pt1 | contig 11316 bp, 8 predicted proteins | sample 811231 | NCBI WGS metagenome assembly MDTE01 (sample SAMN05326651, study PRJNA326480) | marine metagenome | isolation source: seawater | place: Indian Ocean: Red Sea | collected 2010 | reverse complement strand
CGTGGTTCGTCGGTGTGGATCTCAAGCTGAGAGGTGCGTTCGACTCGGACGGCTGGATGGGCTATGTGTTTTCCGGAGAAGAGGCGAGGCAGGACTGAGAGGATAGTCCAACGTGGCACGGAGTCGATAATGATGAGGTCGAAGAGTCCGTCGTCGGCACGGGCCCCGGGGGCAATCTGCATCCCACCTCCGTAACTGCGCGTGTTGGCAGTGGATACTTGGAGCACCTCTTGGTGGATTGTGCCAAAATCTCCGCGGAGGAGGACCGGGGCAGGCCGATAAGTGGCAGTGTGGCGCCAGGTCTCGAATAGGTAGCCAGCAGTTCCGGAAAATGGTACTTGGCCACTGCTCATGCGATGGCTAATTTCGGCGTCGAATCCAAATGCGGCGACCGTGGCGAATAAGCGGTTCCCAGCCCTTCCCAGATCTATGGGGCATACCTGGCCCTGGAGCAGGGTGTGGATTGCTGGATTTACTTTGCGTGGTATGTCGAGAGCCCGGGCTAAATCGTTGGCTGTGCCAAAGGGCAGCAGGCCCAGGGGAATGGCCGAATTGGCAAGGGCGGGGAGCGTTTCGCTGATCGTGCCATCGCCACCGCAGACGATGAGCCGTTCGGCGCCGGCGGCAACAGCCTGATGGGCCAATTCTGTCCCGTGACCTTTTTCCCGCGTAAAATGCAGATCAACTGCCTGGCCGGCTTTTTCTAGGCCAATTAGAGCCCGTTTAGCAACCATACGGCCACGACCATTGCCCGCCTGTGGATTGGCGATTAAGACCCAGTGTCCGGATCCCATCTAGTTTGTCTCCCCAGGTGATTTGTCTTATCACTCGACCGGACAGCGGGTTCGCGAAAGGCGCCCTTTGGCGGTTGTCGCCATGCCGAGTTTATTATATAATAAAGGCCAGCGGTTAACGAGGCGAATAGTATAGATTATGAGTGGGCGAAACCAGACTTCGGGCGATAAGTGGGTAGCTTGGCGTCAGGACCTGAAAAATGAGATTAAGCATCCCTATATCACCGGGCAGGCGTTAAACCGCAGTCGGTGTGAAAGAAAAAGTCGGGATCGGGAGAGGGGTGCTTGTGACCGAAATCAGGGGAGGTCCTTGTGAAGGACTCCCCGGCTCATTATATTTTAACCCCATTATAAACTCTATCTTAGCTCTATTCTGGTCGGTCGGTTTGTCGCGATCAGCGATGGGGCTTTTGTCGGTTATGATTAGAGAATTTTATCAGGATCGCACAGTGTTGTTAACCGGGGGTACCGGGTTTTACGGTCAGGGCTTGACCGCTAAAATTCTGCGCTGCTTGCCTACCGTGCGGCGCTTGTATTTGGCGTTGCGCCCTGGGCGGGGATCTGGGGGGGAACTGCGCCCGGTTGACGATAGATTGGACGGGCTTTTTGAAAATGTCGTCTTCGACCGCTTTCGCGACGAAGATCCCGTAGCCTTTGACGCTGTGCGCTCCAAAGTCAAAGCGGTAGCCTGCGATATGCAGGCTCCGGGATTGGGTCTAGATCCGGCCTGCCGTGATGAGTTGATTGCAGAAGTCGACTTGATCATCGGTAATGCAGCGAGTGTTACCTTCGATGAAGCGCTTGATTCGGCGATTCAATTCAATACCCTGGCGCCGCAGGAACTTTTGCACTTGGCCCGTGATGGAGTCAAAAAGCCCACCTTTGTGCATATATCTACCGTCTATGTCAATGGGCGGCAAAGAGGGTCCATCCCAGAACAGATCCTTGCGCCTGATCGCACGATTCGGCAATTGATCGAAGGGAATGACTCCGATACTCCCTTTGTCCCCGAAGCGGAGATCGCCGAAGCTCAAGCCCGCTGCCGGGAGATCCGCGAGCGAGCTCAGAGCGAAGAACAGCAGCAGGAGTTTCGGCGCGAAATCGTCGAGAAGGGGCAGGGGCGCGAACCCTCAGAAAACCGTTTGAAAAAGCTGATCGACGATCGCTGTCGGCGCTGGACTGAGAGCGAATTGTCCAAGGAAGGTATGCGGCGGGCCAAACTCTATGGCTGGAACGACGTTTATACTTTTACCAAAGCCATGGGAGAACAGCTTCTGGTTAAGAACCGTGGTGATGTGCCATTGGCGATCGTAAGGCCTAGTGTTACCGAGGGAGCTCTTGCAGACCCGCATCCAGGCTGGATACATGGGTTTAAAGTGACCGATCCATTGGTGGTCGCGTACGGGCGGGGATTTGTCCCCGATTTTCCCGGTGCCATCGACGCGCCGATGGACCTGGTGCCGGTAGATATTGTCGTCAACACGGTGCTGGCTGCGGCGACGCGGGCAACGAGCGAAAGAATAGAGGTTTTTCACGCCGCGACGAGTGGAGAAAATCCGTTGGCGAATAGCCGGATGTTCCAGTATATAAAAGGCTATTTTGAGGAATATCCATTTTTGAATAAAGATGGCTCCCGCCCCGAATTGGTAGATTGGACCTTCCCGACGGTGGCGGAATTCCAGCGGACCCTTAATTGGAAGTATCTCTATCCCTTGGAATTCAAGCAGCGGCTCTACGAGCGCCTTCCCAAACGCTGGGCTTCGGCGCAGAAAAAACGCCGCTTGTCCGTACTCAAGACTCGGCTAAAACGAGTACAGTATTTTACCGATTTGTTCAGTCCCTACACGACGCTCGATTGTCGCTACGAGACTACTCGGATGCTGGCTCTTTATGAGTCATTGCCTCCGACCGAGCAGCAGGTTTTCAATATGGACGTACGGCGGATCGACTGGTACCAGTATTATCAGAAGACCCACCTGCCTGGTCTTAGACGTCACGAATTGGGGGGGGAAGCAGATGGTGAAGCGTAGCACGGGATGCACGGAATCTGGAGTGGATGTGCTTAGTACTCCGAGAAGAGTATCGGTGTTTGCCCATATTATGGGGTAGAATAGCGCCCGAAACCGGGTGGACTTTGGGCCGTTGTAGTGGATGCCCTCCGTCGATGGTCGAGTGGTGAACGAGGGCTAGATAGCGGTGTAAGAGCTTGGTTCGGCTGGACTCGCTCCGGTGCTGGTACTGGCCAGAAATAGACGCACGAGGAAAATCTCCAGAATCTCCGCAAAACTTCCGAGGTACAAGGGCTCATCTCGGCACATAAACAAATTCCCCAGCTCTTATAGGAATATCTGATATGTATCCCTATCTGTTCGAGATCGGCCCGGTCACGATCCCCTATTTGTTCGAGATTGGCCCGGTCACGATCAATAGTTTCGGTGCGATGGTCGCGCTCGGTTTTATCTCTGCACTCTATATCCTCAAAATCGACTTCAAGCGCAAGGGCCTCGATGAGGAACTCGGGTCATCAATTATTACTACTGCCATGGTCGGCGGTTTGGTTGGGGCCAAGCTCTATTTCGTGATTTTCGAAACACCACCCGACCAGGATTGGGCGCAGATCATCGACCTGACTTTTTCGGGCTATGGTTTGACCTGGTACGGGGGATTTGTCGTTGCGATGGCAGGAGGACTCTGGCAGGTCCGACGATACGGTGCGCCGCTAGGCCAGGTTGTTGATTCAGTGGGTATCGCCCTGGCTGTGGGCTATGCGGTCGGGCGGATCGGTTGTCAGTTGGCCGGGGACGGCGATTACGGGATTCCTACGGATCTCCCCTGGGCTATGGCTTATCCCAATGGGGTGGTACCGACTTTTGAAAAGGTGCATCCCGCTCCGGTTTACGAGACGATCTCTCATCTGGCAATCGGAGCGTTGCTCTGGGCATTGCGAACCCGGATTCAGCTCCCTGGTCTTGCTTTTGGACTCTATATGGTTCTCGCGGGTTTTGCGCGCTTGATGGTGGAGTTTATTCGTCTGAATCCACGCGTGCTATGGGGTTTTAGCGAAGCGCAGTTAATTAGCATTGCCTTAATTGTTTTGGGTCTCGTTTTGATAGCTCGTCTAAAGTTTAGCGATGGAGAAAAAAATTGACGGAGAAAGTTCGCTATCCCCGGGTATCTAGCTTCAAAAAAGTCGAGGATTTTCTTGCGCATCTCGCAAGTATAGATGCGGTAATGCCTTGTGACGAAAATGTAGAGAGAGCTCCTTCTTCTCCGTTGGCTCAAGCGGCCGAAGTGGGGGGGATTCGAGTTGGCAATCGCTTCGCTATCCAGCCGATGGAGGGATGGGATGGGAGTAGTGACGGTCAGCCCAGCGATCTGACTCGCAGGCGCTGGCGCAACTTCGGGCTCAGTGGTGCCAAGCTGATTTGGGGAGGCGAGGCCTTTGCAGTGGTACCCGAAGGCAGGGCGAACCCCAACCAGTTGCTGGCGCGTGAAGAAAATCGCGCCGGAATGGCCGAAGTGCGCGAGATTTTACTCGCAGCTCATCGCGAGCGCTACGGTGCGACAGACGATTTGCTGTTGGGATTGCAATTAACCCATTCGGGGCGATTTTGTCGGCCATTCCGCAAGGATCGCATGGAGCCGGCGATCCTCTACCGCCATCCGATTCTGGATCGCAAATTCGGTATTGGGCCCGACTATCCACTCATTGAGGATAGCTATATCGAAACACTCATAGACCGCTATATCGAAGGGGCGAAAATCGCCTGGGATTTGGGTTATCACTTCGTCGATATAAAACATTGCCACGGTTATCTCGGTCATGAGTTTCTGGGGGCTTTTACCCGCGAAGGCCCTTTTGGCGGTTCGTTCGAAAATAGAACGCGCTTTGTACGCCAGATCATCGAGGGGATTCGCGCTGAAGCTCCGGGGTTGGGTATCGGTGTGCGGCTGAGTGTCTTCGATTTCGTGCCATTTAAGCCCGATCCGCATGGGGGGGAAGAGGGTAAACTCGGTGTCGGAGTGCCGGAATCCTATGAGGAGTGTCTGCCTTATCGATACGGATTTGGACTCAGACAAAGCGATCCTTTGCAGATCGATCTAGGCGAGGTCGAAGAATTTGTCGCTTTGCTCGCAGGATTGGGGGTGGAACTCTTTAATTTGTCCTGCGGAAGTCCGTACTACAATCCGCATATTCAGCGTCCAGCACTTTTTCCGCCCTCCGATGGTTACCAGCCACCAGAAGATCCGCTCTTCGGGGTCGCGCGTCAGATCGAGTCGGTCGCCCGGGTCAAAGAGTGTTTCCCGCAGCAGCTATTTGTCGGTTCGGGATATTCTTATTTGCAGGAGTTTTTGCCCCATGTGGGTCAGGCATTGGTCCGAGAAGGCAAGGTCGATTTCGTCGGCCTGGGTCGGATGGTCCTCTCCTATCCGGAGTTGCCCCGTGACGTCTTAGAATCGGGGAGTATGCAGCGCCGCTATATCTGTCGCACGTTTTCGGATTGCACGACAGCACCTCGCAACGGGATGGTCTCAGGTTGTTTTCCCCTCGATCCTTTTTACAAAGAGCGGGAGGAATTCAAAGAGCTGAAGGAACTCAAGAAAGGGACCGAGTAAATGTTCTTTTGTGCCACGCCTTGAATTTTATTAAATTTACCTTATTTTTAAAATTCAGACAAATTCAAATTGTGGGGAATTAAATGTATCAGTTTGAGGATAAGGTTGTGGTGGTTACCGGGGCGGGTACCGGTATCGGCGAGGCGGTAGCACGTGGGTTTGCTACGGCTGGAGCGCGGGTCGCTTTTGTAGGGCGACGGAGGGAAAAACTCATTGGAGCTACTCTAGGCCTCGATCCCAAGCGAATAATGCTCTGTTCCTGCGATATTGCCGACCGCAATGCGGTCGATGCTCTGGGGGCTGAAATCGCGGCCGAGTGGGGGGGAGTCGATATTCTGGTCAACAACGCCGGGATCAACACCAATCCACGCTCAGTCGGAGAAGTGACTCCAGAGGATTGGGATCGAACCATTGCTGTAAACCTCACCGGAGTCTACAACATGGTCCGGGTCGTGTTGCCGGGGATGCGTGCGCAAAAGGATGGAGTTGTTATCACGGTTTCATCGATTGCAGGTCTTCGGGCAAGTAAGCTGGCCGGGGCCGCGTACTCGGCTTCCAAGCACGGGGCGGTGGCACTGACTCATTCGATCAATGAGGAAGAAGTAGACAATGGAATCCGCGCCTGTGCGATATGTCCCGGTGAGGTAGAGACCCCGATTTTGGAAAAGCGTCCCGAACCCGTCAGCGCCGAACGTCGGGCCAAGATGCTGCAATCTGAGGATTTGGCGCAAGCGGCGCTCTTTGTTGCTTCATTGCCTCCCCGTGCTTGTGTGCCGGTTTTAGTGATCAAACCGACTACGCAACTTTATCAATAAACAATAACAAGGGTATGGTAGAGTCGCACGATAGTGACCCGATTGAGGTGATCAAGGTCTGTCCTGGAGCTTTTCTGCTCAGAGTTCCGGAGGCGGGTATTTCTTGGCTCTTCAATGCCTGGCCCGACATTACTAAATATCTTATACAGCAGCAATTAGATATTAATGGCATAGTCTATCCCGATTTGAGGACGCAAACCGCAAAGGGGATCAGTTGCAATCTGATTGAGTTCCCCTTGCTGCATGCGATGTTCAATTTGGGTATGATCTTTCGTGGCCGTAAGCCGTGCCTGGTAGGCACGGAACGCCAGTTGAAACTGGCCAGTGAAAGTTTCCGCCGTGGCCTGTATGGATATTACGAAACTTCCGAGATGGAGGGCTGTGATCTCTCTGCTTCGGAAATCGAAGTGATGATGCGCGAAATCGAGGGGCTTTCACTAAACGGAATCCAGCCGATTGAAGACTTAATAGATTTGGTACCGCTGAAGCCCTTGGAGGAGTTGCCCACTCCGGGAGAGGCTACGGTGCATTGCGGGATGAAGATCTGGAAGGAGAGCCTCAACGTCTTCGGCATCGAATACCAGGGTCACAAAGTTTCTATCGATTGCAACGTGGGTCCGGGTGAAGACTACCATCCTCCGCTGGAGATCGATGTCAAGAACGTGCCTTATAAACTCTTCCAGATAATCGATACGGGTGAAGAGGATGGTTTTTCGACCAAGAGCTGCATGCATACGGTGATCCAGTGGCGCGACCGGATCATCTGTATCGACTTGCCGATGAACGTCTCTTATATGCTCGGCAAGGTGGGTATTTCCAAGACGGAGATCGATGCGGTGATCTTCACCCATAATCACGACGACCATATCGGCGATTTCTCGCTGCTTTTGCAGATGGACCGCAAGGTGACCATTCTCTGCCCGCGCATAATATGGAAGTCGATTTTGCTCAAGGCTTCTGCCGTCTTCGATATGTCGGTTGAGGAGTTGGCCGAGTATTTCGAATACGTGCCCATCGTCTATGGTGAGGAATGCGATTATGCCGGGTTGCGGATTCTCGCCCATCCATCGATTCATTCGGTGCCCTGCGCTATATACTTGATCCGCGGCATAGTGGGCGGTGAGTGGAAGATCTATGGTCATATGAGTGATATTCTCAACTTTCAGCGTTGCCAGAAACTCGTGCAGAGCGGGTATCTGACGGAGCGGCGTCTGGCTGAATACAAGAAATTTGTGCTAACGGCGGCGGCGGTGAAGAAAATCGATGTCGGTACTCGCGCCGGCACGGAGGACTTTGCGGTACACGGTTCGTGGCGAGATTTTATCGAAGACGAGTCCGAACATATTGTTCTCGCTCATACCAGCGCAGATGCGCTCGATGAACGGGCGACGGTCCAGGTCGGTCAGTTCGCCGTGGTAGGGTCCGCTCGCGATATGGGCCAGTGCGAGATTCATACTTATCAGGATAAATACCGGGAACGCGCGCTCCGCTACCTGGCTGACTACCTGTTTTCACTGCTTGAAACTCGTCTCGAAGACGGTGAGATTGGTCGCCACCGGGTTCGCAGTTATTTGCGAATTCTCGCCGATAACGAGATTCGCGTTATTCAGCCCTATACGCCTTTCCTCAAAGAGGGGGGGCAGCCGGCTTTCGTCGATGTTGTTATCAGTGGCTCGGGCAGTATTTGGGATGAACGCGACGGCGAACTCAAGCGGATTTCCACCGTCCAAGCTGGGGATGTGATCGGCGATATGGGCGTGCTTTTGAAGATTCCTCGTACGGCGACTATTCGTTCCGATACCTATATGTATGTGCTGCGAATACCGGCGATGCTCTTTTGTGAGGTTGCGCGCTCCCTGGGGATTGTCGACGAGAATAACAGAGAGGGCGAAAGGGTACTCGAAAAAATTTGGCGTCGACGCGAGATCGTTCAGCAATCGGGGATTTTTGGTGCCGAAGTGCCGGTTTATCTACAGAATAGGATCGCCCAGCGAGCTGTGGAAATCCGTTTGGAGAAAGGCAAATCGATTTTCGATGTTGCGGGTGAGCAAGGCCTTTTAATCAGTAACGATGTCGATGCTTTCACGGCTGAGGTCGACGGCAAGGCGATCGAAGTCGGGCCTTATCCGGTCTATGGAGAAAGTTATTTTACCACTGGTAGGGAAGAAATCTACAGGGTTATCGCTCGCCGCGGTGTGCTCGTTCTCCACCTTGCTGTGGAGGAATTCGGGTGGATTGCCGAAGTACCGCTTTTCAAACTGCGGCTTAGGCAACTGGCCGAAGAGCGCGCTATTCACGTGCAGCGCGCTAAGCGCTTGGCCTAGGTAAAAATCTAAGATTAGTTTCCCTAGGCCTTGAGACCGTGTCCTGAGAGTACGACGACGATACGGGATTGCGCAGGATCTAAGTCGGTTCTCTGGCGGTATTGCCGCAAGCCCTCCCAGATCACAGCAGAAGTTGGCTCGACGCAAAAGCCCCGGTGCCCCAATTCTCTAATCCCTGTTTCGATTGCGGTCTCGGAGACTGCGATAACGTCGCCTTTGCTCTGATGCAGAGCCTCGAGGAGTTCGAGGTCGCGAACGGGTTTAGGTAGAGCGATACCCTCGGCCAGAGTGGGTTTGGGGTCTCGAACTGGGGTGATGGTCGAGGACCCGGCATGAAACGCATGGTGGAGGGGTGAGATATGGGCTGCCTGCACAGCGACGAGCCGGGGCATTTTCGCAACTGCTCCGGCCGCGACCAGATCGCTAAAACCTCGGTAGAGGCCGAGGAGGATGCTGCCGGCTCCTACGGGGCAAAGGATTGCGTCGGGGGCAAGCCAACCGCCCTGTTCGGCTAATTCGAATGCCAGTGTTTTTATTCCTTCGATAAAGAGCGGATGCCAAAGATGCGATGCATAGGGAACACGATGCTCTGCTGCGTAGTCGAGCAGGGCTTCGGTTGCATGTGGGCGTGGGCCTTCAATGGGAACGAGTTCGGCGCCGTAAAGCCGTATTTGCGCTAGCTTACCGGCCGAAGCCGAGGCGGGGCAGAAGACCTTGAGTTGGAAACCTGCTCGTGCGGCGTAGGCGGCGAGTGCTGCTCCGGCGTTCCCCGAGGAGTCTTCGACAGCAGTGTCGATACCGGAGGAATGGAGATAGCTCGCTAAGAGGGCTGCTCCCCGATCTTTGTACGAACCCGTCGGCATTAGATATTCGCACTTGGCCAGGGTCTGATAACCGTCCTGTTCGAATGGCACCAGCGGGGTTATTGGCTCGCCGAGTGAAACGCGGGAGGGCAGGGAGGGCAATGCTTCGCTGTAGCGCCACATATCGGCGGGACGTCCGGCGATAGCTTGGCGGGGAAAGGTCGGTTCTTGGGAGGGCGTACACTCCACCGGGCCCTTGCAGGTGGGACAGCGGTAGGTACTGTCGTCGATCTTGATTCGGCAGGTGGGGCAGTGCAATTGCAAAATCATAGGGCGTGCAGGGCCTGGCGTGTGCCGACTAAGTCGAAACAGGCTTCCTGGTTACCACGCATAAAGCGGGTGGCCAATTCGATGGCTTCGCCTTCGTTGAGCAGTCCGTCGTCAATCTCTCCCTGTAATGCGCGGTTGAGCCAGCGGCGGGCCTGGATCGCATAGGCGGTGGAACTGGTTGGCCAGTGGGTATCACCGCCAAATCCGAAGAGTTTGGTCGCCGGTGCGGCATGGATGAACCGGCGGACGAAGTCGCAGGAACTGTAGGGGTCGATCGACCAGGCCCAGCAGAGGTCGGCGTAGACGTTGCGGTAGTGTTTGGCCAGGGCGATCAGTTCGCTGGAGTAGGGGTAGGCGATATGCATGAGTACGAAGCGGCAGTCGAGGTAACGGTTCAGCAGTGGGCAGAGGTTGCCGCTTTTGATCCGGTCGACGGGCATGCGATCGTTGCCGGCATAATAGCCGGTATGGATCTTGAAGGGGAGATTGTATTCGATCGCTAATTCGACCCCGCGGGCCCAGCACCAGTCGCCCAGCAGCACTCTGCTCGGTTCGTCGAGGTCTTCGCCCTTGAGCACTTGCAGCAAGACCCGTTCGGCGTCGGCGTCTTGGCGCTCTTCCCAGCGCAAGGTGCGGTGATAGGCATGCTGGGCTTTGACGGCGATGGCGGTGGGGCCATGGATGGCAAAGAGGGTCTGCATACCTTGTTTGAGGCTGGCTAAGTCGTTGATGGCTACGCTGGTCTCCCGCTCTATGGCCTCCGCATTGATCTGACCGTTGCAGAAGCCGGCCCAGGATAGGTCATAGAGGAAGAAGTCGATATCCGCTGCGTCGGGCAGGCAGGGCCAGCAAGCGTCGTCGGTTTGCACGTGGTCGAGTTTGCCAACCTCACTGAGCAGCTTATGGCGGCCGCCAGGTTGGCGCCATACATCGAGTTTTTGCTGTGCTTTTTGCAATTCTTCTCTACTGAATTCGGTGATACCATAGACCTCATGGGCTAGGATTCGCACTGCCTCGCCATAGCCGGTGAAACGGGTCGCTGCGAAGGCGGGGCGGATCCGATCAAAGCGGCCGGCGAGGTCGAGGTCGGAGGCATCAGTGAGTTTTTTCAAGTCTTCACTGCTGGCTCCGGCGGTGATCAGATCGGCTGGTACGTAGTTGCCGAAGAGGTCTTGTAATAGATCTGGTCCCTCCTCGACCCACTCGTGCTCTTTGCGCAGATGTTCGTGAGTATCGATTAAAAGGGTATTTTCGATGTGCAGGAAAAGGTCGGTGTGCATAGAGTATGCCCCAGTCCAGAGAGAATGATTTCGTTCAGATGATATAGCGGTTAATCGGCTCTGTCAATTGCGCTTGCTCGCCAGTCGATCAGAGCCTATTCTTCGAAGATGGACTGGCACCCTTTGATCGTTCATTATCCTATTGCCCTTCTCTCATTGAGTTCGCTCTGCGATCTGGTCTCGCTATGGCTGCGCCGCCCGGATGGACATCATCTGGCCTATGGCTTGATGGTGCTGGGTACGGTGGGAGCCTGTGCCGCGGTGCTCAGTGGAAATATTGCGGCGGCTGATCACTGGGATGGACCAGCAGCGGTATCCGTTGCGGCACGTGAGGACCTAGCCACCTGGACCTT
>MDTE01189915.1_pt1 | contig 11317 bp, 9 predicted proteins | sample 811231 | NCBI WGS metagenome assembly MDTE01 (sample SAMN05326651, study PRJNA326480) | marine metagenome | isolation source: seawater | place: Indian Ocean: Red Sea | collected 2010 | reverse complement strand
TTCAATCAAAATAGGGTTTCCTGCCTTTTGGCATGCATACATTGAGGCCCCATTTTCCATTGACACGCCAATAATTTTACAGTTGGGCACCTTTTCTTTTAGAACTTTTGCTACGCCTGATACAAGTCCTCCACCTGAAATTGGTACTATTGCCAAACGTAAGTCCGGTAATGCTTCAAATATTTCCAAACCTATTGTGCCTTGACCACAAATAATATCTGGGTGATCAAATGGTGGAACCATTGTCATACCCTCTTCCTTTACTAGCCTTTCAACTTCAACTTGTGCTTCATCCTGGCTATTGCCAATTATAAGAACCTCAGCACCGTGACTGCGAATACCATCAATTTTGTTTTGCGGAACTAATTTCGACATGCAAATAATGCAACGCACGTTTGCTGCTCTTGCTGCATAAGCAAGACCACGGCCATGATTTCCAGTCGAAACTCCAACAACTCCATTCTTGCGCTGTCTCTCAGTCAGATTTAATATAGCATTTGTAGCACCACGCAATTTGAAACTGCCAGTGATCTGTAAGTGTTCTAACTTAAGGTAAATTGGTGCGTTACAATATGAAGTGAGATGGGCAGATGACACGACTGGAGTTTCGCGAATGGTAGAAAAGATGTTTTTCCTAGCCATTTCTATTTTTTTTAGAGTTACTGAATCATTTGGCACAATATAAAGATCCAAAGTTAATCTAGTTCTTAATTATTAATAAAATTGGGGTGTATGTTTTTCTAATGAAATTTTTTCATAATTCATTTCTCCTCTTGATGTTCAAATATAGAGGTATATCCCCCTGACCAATCTGGTGGCAGTCGCATGTCCATTTCCTCATGATGACAGTAACGCGCCTCTTTACCTCTCACCACCTTCCCACAATTTTTTGTGGGATAGGTGACTGCAGTATATGGATAAGCATCACAAGCAGCATAAGTTATAATCAATATTGGTCTACCTAATTTACTGAAATTGGGTTGAGACGCATGAAGTGCACGGCAGTGATGTACGGTAACTGTCCCAGCAGGCCCTATGAGATCGACAGCCTTATCAAGCTTTGCGTCAGTCAGCTTTTCATCAGGAATATAACCAAGCCAATTGTCATCATCGTCATAGTGTTCATAGAGTGGTCCATAATGGCTACCTGGTATTACTTGAAGGGGACCTTCTTCAAGACCAACATCCCTAAGGCATATTAAGAATTGAGCAACAGCATGGTTAGTGAGTGGATAAAAGGGAATATCTTGATGCCACTTTACTTCCTGTCCACCACCCGCCCACTTTATATTGATTAAGCATTCGCGAAACCTTACATCTGGTCCTAGTAAATCTGATGCTAAGTCAGCAAGATTTGAATTTTTCAGAAAATCCCAGAATAATGGATCTAATTCATCAAGAAATGCAATTCTGCGTAGGCGTGGATTTTCGGCAGTGTGGCCTTTTTCAAGGTCGTATGTTCCATCTGATTTGGTTAAGTGACGTGATTTTTCGATTAGACCATCAACGGATGCGTTTAACTTGGTTAGCCAATTTGAGCTTATTAATCTTTCTTTTACTATGTAACCTTGGTCAAAAAAGAACTTTCGTTCATCTTCGGTTAACTCCTTAGTGGCATGAGATAAAATGTCTTTTTGCCGCATGATATATGTTTCCTTCCAATTATTTTTTTATTTTCTGTAAAAGTTTCCCAAAGCTGGAAACAGGCCTATTAAACCCAGATAAACGTAAGGACTGCCAAATCATTGCTTGATTGGCAGTGATTACGGGTTTCCTGATAGCTGTTTCCAACCTTTGTACAACTTCTAAGGCACGAATCGCTGTACAGGAAATGAATAGAGCCTCAGCATCAGGTCGATCGGCTTCCAACCCAGCCTCAAAAATTGCGTCCGTTGGCAAAGCAGCCATTAGTTCATTGTCTGAGATACGAAATGATGTAAATGCAGAAATCTCTATCTCTGCATTTATTAAATATTTTGCTATCTTGTCATTTACATTGTCTTCATAGGGAGTTAGGACTGCTAGCTTACTAACGTTTAGATACTCAAAAGCTTTAATAGCCGCAGTTATTGGTGTAACTACTGGTATTCTAGGCCGAACTGCATGAATTTGTTTGCAGATCTTATCGAAACCCATTACCACTGTCCCAGAAGTGCAAGCATAAGCTATAACGTCCAATCTCCCTTCAGGAATAATTAACTTTGCAGCGGTAGTTATATGTGGAGCCATTCGAGGTAAGGTCGCTAGAGTGCACTCACTATCGTTTGGAACACGTGAAAAAAATAAGGCTACATCGTCATTTGGGCGTACATTCATAAAATCGCGCTCCGCAGCATAATCATTGGAAAGTAGAACTAATCCAATCCTATGTTTGCCAGGGCCATTATCCGGTGTAAATTTCGATTTTACAGGTGAAGATTGAAACGTTTCGACTCTCTTTTCCATGTGATTCATTGAAAATTCTCCTGTTTATTAAGGATATTTAGAAATTTTTCAGATTCTATATTACGACCACTCAGGATACATGCGATCTTCCCTCGTGTGCTAATAGAGCCGCTCATAAGAGCTGCAATACCAACAGCACCTGCACCCTCAATCATGAAGCCTACAGAATAAAAAATTTCCCTCATGGCTTTCTTAATTATTTCATCTTCTACGACTACAATATCATCGACTAGTTCTTGAACAGTTTGGAAAGTCCATTTGTTGTCGATACCTATGTTACCGCCAAGTGCGTCTGCTATAGTGTCGACTTCTTTAACATTTATGGGCTTACCCGCCTTAATGGAACCGTACATTGACGCGCCCTTTTCCATGCTTACACCAATTATACGTGTATGGGGAGCAAGGCTTTTAATCGCCGTAGCTACGCCAGCCAGCAGTCCTCCCCCAGAAAGGGGCACTAATACACAATCCAAATCACGCTTTGAATCTTCAATGAGTTCCAGCCCAATGGTTCCAGCGCCTGCTATTACGAAAGGATCATCAAATGGGTGTACAAGATGTAATCTTTCCTTTCTGACAAGGTCCATGCAAGCCTCCAGACATGAATCGTAGTCATGGCCCTTAATTTGAACTGTGCCACCATTAGTTAAAACATTCTCAATTTTGTTTTTCGGGACCATTTCCGATAGGCAGATGACAGACTTTGTTTTTAGTTTAGTCGAAGCAAATGCTAGTGCGGGGCCATGATTGCCGCTTGATGCTGTGGCGACACCAAATTTCCGTTTTGATTCAGGTAAGGAGAGCATAGCATTGGTTGCACCCCTTATCTTAAAAGAACCCGTTTCTTGAAGGAACTCTGGTTTGAGAGCTATGTCAACGCCAAGCTTTTTAGATAACGAATGCGAGAATATGAGAGGTGTTCTCAAAACATGTTCTGCAATGCGGACGCGTGCATTTTCAATTTCACAAAATTGCAGCTTTGCCATGAGTTAAGTCTCCAACCGCTTTCCGCTTGGATCAAAGAATGGCCGAAGTGAGGCATCAGCCGCGCAGTTTTCAGAAGCAATCTCGATGGTCCAATCTCCTGAATTCAGCAACTCATTTGTTACACCCTCTTGATGATGCACATAACCCATGCCTACTGATTTACCTAGGGTAAAGCCAAAAGCCCCTGAAGTGATGTAACCAACAGGCATTCCATTTAATCTTATAGGTTCTTCTTGAAATAAAACTGGTCTTGGATCTTGTAACTGAAACATGACCAGTCGCTTATTTAAGATACCAAGCTCTTTTTGTCGTAGCAAAGCATCTCTGCCAACAAAGTTAATTGTCTTCCCGAGGTTTACGGTGAATCCTAGACCGGCTTCGTAAGGCGTATCCTCTGGAGTTAAATCAAGTTCATATTCGCGGTAAGCTCTCTCACTTCGAAGATGTTCCAGTGCATGATACCCCGCTGGTTTCAATCCATAATCCCCGCCAATATGCCATATCTTATCAAAAACATGTTGTGAAAATTCTGTAGGAATGTGAAGCTCCCAACCCAACTCACCTATATAAGTCAGACGGTTAGCAATTACTCGAGCATATCCCAAGTTTATCTCCTGGGATGTCCCAAAAGGAAAAGATTCATTTTCGAAACTGACATCAGAAACCTGCGAAAGAATTTCACGAGACTTGGGTCCCTGCAGAGAAAGAACCACATAGCCAGATGTCACATCTGTTAGAGTGACGTTTTCATCTACTAAATTTCTTTCCATCCATGCTTTATCCCTTGGATGCACAGTGGCTGAAGAAATTATGAGAAACTTATTTTCTGCCAGTCGGTTTACTGTGATATCACATTCTATGCCCCCGGAGGGATTTAGCATATGGGTATATGTGATTTTTCCAACTGGAACGTCGATATTTCCAGCGCACAGTCTCTGAAGTTCATTCAATGCATTACGACCCTGTACCAGATGCTTTCCAAATGAACTTTGATCTATAATTATTGCTGCTTCTCTAGCAGCTTTACACTCTTTAGCAACATACGTAAACCAGTTTGGTTTTTCATGAGAATAAATATTGATTGGTTTAGTGCCTCTAGGCGCAAACCACATAGGTCGCTCCCAACCTAGACCTTCGCCAAAGCTAGCACCTAGATTAGCTAATCTATCGTGCAATGAGCTTTTCCGAACTCCGCGTGCAGTTTCCATCTGGTAATGGGGCCAATTAGGTTTGTAGTGTAATCCAAGAATTTCAGGTATACGATCGCCCAGATAAAACTGGTTCATCTGAAAGGTATGAAATCGTGAAACATCAACATGGCTAAGATCCATGGTGGGATGGCCTTGAACTATCCATTCTGCTAAAGCCCGACCTGCACCTGCTCCAAATTCTATGCCTTCAGAGTTATATCCTGCAGATACGAAGCATCTTGGTAATCCAGCTATTTCACCCAGTATGAAATGAAGGTCAGGAGTGAAACTTTCTGGCCCATTGAAAAATTTACTTATCCCTAATCTTTCTAACTCTGGAAGTAATTCGATTGCCTTTTTAAAAGGTAACTCGAAATGGTTCCAATCTTCGGCCAATTCAATAAATGGTGTGTCAACTGGTAGTTGATCCATCTTAAGTGCCTTTCCTTTTGGTTCAAATGCTCCCACAAGCCATTTTCTGGCATCCTCTTTTATATAGACATGACCGTCAGTATCTCTCAAAACTGGTAAGTTTTGACTGATTGTTTCCAAAGGTTCCGTAACTACATAAAAATGTTCGGCGGCATACAAAGGTACACTTATATCCAACTGAGCAGCTAAATCACGAGTCCAAAGACCACATGCTAAAACAAGTGTTTCACAACGATATTCATAATTTTTTGTCCCTATTTGGTAGCAACCAGTTACTAGTCTTTTTAATTTTTTAACATCAGTGTTTTCAAAAATTTTCACTCCGCGCTGCCTTGCACCAGCAATGAGGGACATCGTAGTGTCTACAGGATTAGTCTGACCATCTCTAGGGATATATATAGCTCCTTCTAAAATGCCAGATCGTAAACCGGGGTACATAGATTCTGCTTCGGCAGGAGTAATCATATGGGTTTCAATATTAAAACTGTTTGCAATCGAAGCAAGTTTCTTTGTTTCAAAAAGCCGATCTTTTGTTCTGCACACGCCTAGTGTGCCATTCTGTTTGAACCCTGTTGCTTTTCCTGTTTCTGCTTCTAATTCAGAATAAAGTTCCACATTATATTTTGCCAATTGCGTCATCGCATGAGTTGACCTCAATTGCATTATTAAGCCAGCGGCATGCCAGGTTGTGCCAGAAGTGAGTTGATGTCTTTCTAGCAAAGCGACATCTGTCTTTCCAAGTTTAGACAAGTGATAAGCAATACTTGCTCCCGCTATTCCTCCACCGATGATAACAATTTCGTGATAAATTGGATCAGATGAGCTCATCGGATTAATTCCCTTCTCGGATTACTGTGTTTAGTCTATGAAGTTGAGCAGAAATCGCATTCCTGGTTATGAATCCAACCGCCGAAATATCACTCCTTTCAGCTGCGGCATATGTTTGGCTTATATCTGAAAGCATTGACTGAAGTTCTATCTCCCAATCCAATTCTTTTAGGTGATAGAACCAAACCCGAACAGTACGGTAATACATCTCGTCATAAGTTCGCTGTAACAATTCACTTCCTATTAGTCCGCATTTGAAGTCATGTAACGCTGCATGACATGCATGAGTTTCTGATAATGACATAGGATGTTTTGTTTCTGCGATTGCTTTTAGCTTTTGTAACTTTTCTAGACTGGTACGGCTGGGAAGTTTTGGGTTCACTTCACCAATCAAAGTAGCCAAGTGTAAGCGCATTAGCATTGCATCTCGACTTTGGGAAGGAATAATAGCTGTAACAATAGTTCCCACCCCATGGCGAGTAAGCACCAAACCTTCTCTTTCCAACCTTTGCATAACTGAGCGGATTGGAGTCCGACTAATTGCAAACTCACGGGACAATCGGATTATGTTGAGTTTTGTGTCTGGGTCATACTCTAGCAGGACAATTCTTTTGCGTATTTCTCTATAAACAAGGTCAAAACGAGACCTCCATGGACTATTGTCCTCCAATTCAACAAAAGAATTACCAGCCTTATTTAATTTCTTAGATCGCTCGCTACCATTCGCAGTTGTCGACAATTCTTCATACATTTTGAAATAATCTATTTCTTAAAATCGAATCGCTCTGATTCGTAGTTTACCTCTCTCCTCAAGATGTATACAACTAATATTTTTGCTTCCCATTAGCAAACTTTTAAACTCCAAACCTTGGCAAGGAATCGCCCAACTAATTGAAAAAATTAATCTATTTTTTTATTGAGGTTAAGGAAAAGTCTGTATGCGAATCGACCTTATAGATATATACTTCCGCAAGTCCTCATTATAGGAGACGTGATGCTAGATAAAGCTGTTGCGGTTCTTGAACGTCTGGTGGCATTCCCGAGCGTTTCCGGAACCCCGACCCACGATATAGTGGATTACATTAAAAAATATATTGAGTGGCACGGAATCGAAGTCAGTCTTTCTTTTGATGAATCAGGTGAGCGCGCTAATGTTTTTGCGACTCTTGGGCCTAAAGTTAATGGCGGAGTAGTTCTCAATGGTCACACTGATGTCGTACCAGTCGAAGGTCAAAAATGGAGTACTGACCCCTTCATGCTTACAAAACGCAATAATCGCCTTTATGGACGCGGATCTGTTGATATGAAAGGTTTTTTGGCCTGTGTTTTGACTTCGATACCTATTTTCAAATCAAAAAACCTCAAGAAACCAATTCATTTAGCATTTACCTTTGACGAAGAAACAGGAGGCTTCGGAATGCCGGTTCTTCTTGATAGTATGAAATTGAAAGGATGGTCACCAGGAATTGTTATTGTTGGGGAGCCAACAGAAATGAATATTGTTACAAGCCATAAAGGCGGAGATGAGATGCGAACCGAAATAACAGGCTTTGAAGTACATTCGTGCAATCCCAATAGGGGAGTTAGCGCTATTACCGCTTCTATGAAATTGATTGCGAAAATCGAACAAATAGGTGCTCGATTAGCGTCTTCGCCTCATCCCAATTCACCATTTGAGCCTCCATATGCAACGTTTAACATTGGTACGATTGAAGGCGGCGCAGCTCGCAATGCAACTGCTGGCTGGTGCAATTTTGATTGGGAATTTCGGCCAATGCCTGGGGAAGATAACAGGGCTATTATTTCCGAAATAGAAGAGTATGCTTATAAAGTTCTGTTGCCACCTATGAAAGCCATTAACAGAAAAGCTGAAATTAAGGTGATCACCGAAGTATCCGTACCGCCCTTTGATGATAGGCATGCAGAAAGAGCCGCTCGCTTTGTCAGTGAAATTACCGGGAAGAATAGCCGAGGTGTAGTATCATTTGGTACTGACGCTGGATATTTTAGTAATGCAGGCTTTTCTACAGTTGTTTGCGGACCAGGTTCAATCTCTAGAGCTCATGCTCCAGACGAATACATAACATTAGATGAATTGAGGGAAGGATTGTCTTTTATGGAGAAAATTGCTTATCGGTTAGCTTGATAGGGCGCATTCGGTTGATATAATTTTATGGGAGAAAAAAATGGGATTTGAGAAAGCTTTTGATTTACCCGAATATGAGCGACGTATTGCTGATGTTAAACTCCGTATGGAAAGCGCAGGGTTTGATATGCTAATATGTCAGGATCCGGCTAACATGTGCTGGTTGACGGGTTTTGACGGTTGGTCATTTTATACTCCACAGGCCATTGTTTTGCATCAAACTGAACAGTGGCCACTTTGGTTTGGGAGAGAGCAAGACGCAAAATCAGCACATATTACAACAGATCTTCCTGCAGAGAATATCTATAACTTCTCGGAACCTTTGGTTCATCATACTCAGAAGCATCCCTTTGACGAACTATGTGATTTAATAAAGTCGCGGAGATGGGATAAAGAACGCATTGGGGTAGATTTTGATGCCCATTATTACACAGCTCGTGCTCATCATCATTTATGTTCAGGACTGCCGGATGCAAAAATAACTGATAATAAAGAGTTAGTGAATTGGGCACGTCTAATTAAGTCCCGTGCAGAGATTATCTATATGAGAGAAGCGGGAGAATTAAGTACCCGTGTAATGAAAAATGCTATTGAGAAGGTAGCCCCAGGAGTCCCACAATATCAGATCATGGCCGAGGTTTACCATAATCAAATAACCGGTATAGATGGTAAATTTGGAGATTACACTGGACTTTGTCCTCTCATACAGGTTGGTGAGGGTACAAGTACGCCTCATTTGACTTGGTCGGCTGAAGAATTACCGACTAGTGGATTGGTCGTGATGGAGTTAGGATCTGCCAGAAGACACTACAACGTTCCTGTAACTAGAACTTTGCATTTAGGACCGCCCCCAAATGAAATGACAAAACTTGCTGAAGTAATTATTGAGGGTGGGGACCTTGCATTAGAAGCCGCAAAACCTGGAGTCACTTGTGAAGAGGTTGAAGCAGTATTTCAACGAGTGATACAACGTAACGGGTATGAGAAGAAAAGCCGCGTTGGATACTCAATTGGCCTAAATTACCCTCCTGATTGGGGGGAGAGAACAGCCAGTTTACGCTCCGGGGACAAGACGGTTCTCCAAGAAGGGATGTGTTTTCATTTTCAATCAGGAGTTTGGCTGGAAGAATTTGGTGCGGCTGTTTCGGAACCATTTGTCGTGACTAAACAAGGGGGTGAACGTCTCTGTGAAGTTGACAGAAAACTTTTTGTGGTTAGTTGATCCTATTTGTCATTAAATGGTCTTGATAAATCAAAGAAATTAACTCATTGTTAAGCTTGAAATTTTATCTTGGAGAGGAAATTTATTTTGGGTAAAAAATTATCTAACAAACAGATTCAAGACTTTCAAAAAGATGGTTTTGTTTCTCCAGTAGACATTTTCTCCGAATTTGATGCTTTAAAATTAAGAGACGAATTACAAATAGCTGAAAAAAAATGGCCGGAAGCTTTTCAAGGAGCTGCACGTAATAACGCTCACCTTTGTATAACTTGTTTAGATCAAATTGTTCATAATGATGTTCTACTCGATGCTGTCGAGGACTTAATTGGTCCAAACATATTAAATTACGGCACTGTTTTGTTTATTAAAGAGCCACAAGATCCCGGGTTCGTTAGCTGGCATCAAGACGCACGTTACATGGGTCTGGAACCTCACGCGGGAATAACTGCTTGGGTAGCATTATCACAAAGTAATGATGAAAGTGGCTGCATGAAAATGATTCCCGGAAGTCATGGCGAGATAAAGGAGCACGATGATACCTTTGGAGAAGAAAATATACTTACGCGAGGTCAAGAGGTTCAAGGTGTCGACGAGGACAAAGCAGTATCAATCCCGCTTCGTCCAGGGCAGGCATCTTTCCACAGTGCGAGAGTAATCCACAGTTCCCAACCCAACAGAAGTGATGATAGAAGGATAGGTTTTGTCATCCAACCTTTTATGCCACCCCATGTAATACAAACAAAATCGCGTGTTGCTGCACAATTGGTTAGGGGTATAGATGAATATAAAAATTTTGATACAGCTACACGCCCAACTCAAGATATGAACCCCATAGACGTGAAATTTCGAGACAAAATAAATGCTATTTGGGCTGAACATCTTTATGAAGGTGCAGACCAACGCAGAGATTTTTAACGGATTCCTGACTAATAAAAAACAAAATGAAGTTTGAAGGCATATACACACCGTTAGTTGCACCATTCTTTGCTGATTTTAAATTAAATGAATCTGCCATGAGTGACACAATAGAAATGCTCATCAAGTCCGAAATAAATGGCTTAGTGATAGCTGGTACCACAGGTGAATATTACGCCATGACTATGAAAGAGCGTTTTTATATCATGTCTTTGGCTAAAGAGATGATTTCTGGTCGGCTACCAACCATTTTTGGCACTGGTGCGATGCGAACAGAAGATAGTATCGAATATGCAAAATATGCCAAAAACATTGGGGCTGACGCAATTCTTATTGCAACACCACCATACGCTTATCCTACAGGTCGCGAAATAGCGCTACATGCTCTTGCAATTGATAGAGCTGCCAACTTACCTATCATGCTTTATAATTACCCTGGTAGAATGTGTGTAAACATGGATGAAGAAACTCTTGATAGATTGGGAAGATCACACAATTTTTGTGCTATAAAGGAAAGTTCTGGAGATCCAAATCGCCTGCACTTGCTTGCCAGAGATTATCCGCATATTAGTTTGTCTTGCGGGATGGATGATCAGGCACTTGAATTCTTTGCGTGGGGAGCAAGAAGTTGGGTTTGTGCTGGATCTAATTTTGCTCCTGAAGCCCACATTGCATTATATAAAACATGTGCAAAAAATGGTGATTTTGATAAAGGAAGAAAGATAATGTCCTCTATGCTGCCTTTGATGCGTGTTTTAGAGCAGGGTGGAAAATTTGTTCAATGTATAAAATATGGACTGACGATAAGAGGTATTGATGTCGGTCCCCCTAGAAAACCTCTCCATCCTTTAAATAAAGATGAAAAAAGAATTTTAGAAGAAGTAATAAACATAATGAACCAATCAATTTCTTCTATAATGGAGGAGTCTTAATGCCTTATCTTTTAACTTATTCAGAATATATCGCCATCGCCGAAAAGCTCGACCCACCCAGAAGTCCTTTCGTTGATGGAAAATTTCGCTCAGGTTCTGGTCCAGTTATGGGTGCTTTCAATCCTTCAAATGGCAAAAAGATAACCGACATTGTTACTGCAGGGGCAGAAGATATAGATTTTGCAGTTCAAAAAGCTCGTGAATCTTTTGAAGACGGTAG
>MDTE01144543.1_pt1 | contig 11317 bp, 27 predicted proteins | sample 811231 | NCBI WGS metagenome assembly MDTE01 (sample SAMN05326651, study PRJNA326480) | marine metagenome | isolation source: seawater | place: Indian Ocean: Red Sea | collected 2010 | reverse complement strand
TCAAGAGGGGGAGTACATCGTCAACATACATTACTACGGAGGTGTAGAGCATTACTATCCGGTAAATTACACCACTCAGGTAGTAAAATTAAACCCTTTTAGTATTATTCATGAATCTGCAGGTTACTTAAAGAAAAGAGGTGAAGAAAAAACGATTGTTAGATTTAACTTGGATAAAGAAGGAAATCTTCTTAGCAAAAACTTTCTTCCAGTTTCTATAATCTATTCTCATCTAAGCACACCTCACCCAGCATCACCAAACGGCCCATAATGTACTATTTGATTGCTGCAGGAGTTATGATTATCAGCATGTTTTTGCTGGTTTTTATTGAACTCAAGAAAAGCCTTCATTTACTTTACATTATCCCAGTTACCTTGTTTTTCTTTTTAGGGGTTTATTTTTTCTACGATGATATTTTAGGGTATCCCACCAAAAAAACTCTCTCTAAAAATTCACTTCTACTTTCTTACCACATCCCCTTAGATCAAAAAAATATTTATATCTGGTTGTTAGAACCAGGAAATATAGAACCCATTTCTATAGAAATCCCATATTCTTCAGAGGACCATAAATCCTTGGAATATGGTAAAAAAATGATGATGTCAGGGCAAAAGGTTGAGGCCTCATTTAGCACAAAAAAATTAAGTAAAGAAGGTGGTGGAGAAGAATCTACTGGCACAAATAAGTCACTGGGAGGGATGTTAAACATTTATGAAATGGATTTTAGTAAAAGATACCCAAAAAATTAAATTTATTAAAAATCAATCTTGATCTCTTGGTAATTCCCTAATATAAAAATGCTTGGACGTAAAAGCTAAAGAAGTTTGGACTTTGCACAGAACAAGGACCACACCGATTCACGGTGCCAATTTTACTTAGGTAGCTATCGGCAGATAGAGGATCTTTGGAGGCAAACCGATAAGCTAATATTTCAAGGATAGTTTTATAACTATAAGTTAGTTAAGGTGCGTCCAGACCTTCCTTATCATCTCATAAGAGGGCTTATGTTATTAGTGATTGCAGGAAGTAGAGAGGCTAGAGAACATCATGTTCGTGAGGCAATTAATCGTTGTCCTTGGAAGAACAAAATCACAAAGGTTATGTCTGGGACTGCTCATGGAGCAGATAAATATGGGGAAAAGTACGCAAAAGAAAATAATATAGAGATCATCCGATTCCCTGCTGATTGGGATCAATACGGGATGTCAGCAGGTCCAAGAAGAAACAAAGAAATGGCCCAAAATGCTGATGCCTTGCTTGCAATCTGGAATGGAAGTAGTAGAGGCACAGAATCCATGCTTTTTTATGCCCGAAAATATGGGCTAAAAACGATGATTTACTTCTACAATCAGAACAAAATTGAGTTTCTCAATAAAAATAAAGAAAAACAAATGGAATTAGCTATTTAGATGTTAAGTTAAATTTTAATGTTGATTTAATAAGTTATACATGGTATCTGTATAGCCAGAGGCCTTATTAAAAGGCCCTCTTAAGAGACCTCAGTCTTGGTCATGACCAACTTAGCCCAGGAGGGAATATGTTCGGTAATGAAACCACCCTGTCAGAATTTAATCCCTTCCTACGGAAATTTGGTTTTCGTCTCAGAAAGCTAAACTCTCCTGACCGATGGCTTCTTCAAGAAGCAACTCTAAAACACAAAAATAAATTGATGTTCTGGGTAGATCGTAAGATTTTTTATGATCTAGAAGATGTCATTCTTTTTTCCAATCATCTTTTGTTAGGAACAGAAGATTATGCAAAACAACCTACAACTACTTCATGAGCAACCAGCATATCCTCCAAAGAAAAGAAGGAGTAACTTTAAAGATATAAGTAATCAAAGGTTTGAGCGTTGGACTGTGCTTTATATAGATGAGGACAAAAATTATGGTCAATCTAAAGAAATTTATTGGATTTGTAAATGTGACTGTGGAACAGTTAGGTCTGTTTCTGGAGCAAGGCTCAGGAAAGGAAAGTCTAAATCATGTGGTTGTTATCAAAGTGATATGAATTTTATTGATTTAGATGGGAAAATCTTTGGAAGATTATTGGTTATAGATATTTCAGAAAAAACTCGCTCAGGTCACAGAAAGCCAACCTACTGGGAGTGCAAGTGTATTTGTGGGAATACAGTGCATGTTCCCACTAGTCAATTATTAAGTGGTGATTCAACATCTTGTGGATGCAAGGCAAGAAAACAACTCAAAAATGGATTGAAAAGATATGCTCATCCAGAACCAGATCCGGCTCTTTGGGAACAATCATAAAAAAATTATGGAGTTACCTACTGTTGAAAGACAAAAGGAAATCCTTAAAATCCTTGATAAAATCAAATTGATTTTAGAAAAACAAGAGCAATCTAGATTATTGGCAAATAAACTATTTTCATCTGTTATAAAGGATTCTCCTTTGGTTGATGGACTTGAATTATAGCAATGCCCTTCATTAGAATATGCCATTCATTTTAATGGAGTTTATTATGGAAAATGAAAACTTAAAAGGAAGTAAGGGGATTAATGACTCTGTTCTTCAGTCCTTGCTAATAAAATATTGTGCAAGAGCACATGAAGGATATGGCAAATACCGTAAAACCTTGGACAGAACTGATTTAGAGTTTTTTCATTGGTGTCAACATTTGCAGGAAGAACTAATGGATGCTAGTCTATATTTAGAAAAAATCCTTAAAGATTTTGAAGGAAAGGAAGAGATATTAGGAACCAAAGATCAAAATGTCTGATGGTTTCCAGTGTAGAGCTTACTTCCCTTTTAAAAATTTTTCTGATTTTGTAATTTCACTACTGACAAATCCCACATTTGAAGGAGAAAAAATATGCCGAAAATATTGGATCGCACTGTTGCCAAAATCCAAAAACGAGGACTCCCTAAGGGAGCAGCCTACGGTATTGCTGTCTCCAGCTTGCAGAAACAGGGCATTTTCAAAAAGAACTCCCAAGAACTTACCGAAAAAGGAGAAAAAATGAATAAACTTTTAACACCAAACATGGTGGCTGGAATGGGAAGAAAGAAGAAAAAGAAGGCAACAGGTTCAAAAATGGGGGCCAAAAAGACTTCTTCTTCTAAAGCCATGAAGGGCCGTAAGCCTATGAAAAAGATGACAACAAAAAAGAAGAAGTGACAACATACAGAAAAACAAGAAAGCCTTTTTCTCAGGAACTGTACAATCAATTTGATGGCTCAATGAAAAAGGTACTTGCAGAGTACTTAGTGAAAAATGGGCACTCCATTGTCAGTGATAAGGAAGACTATGGTGTAGACATCATTTCAGAAAAGGATGGTCATCTCTTTTATTCTGAAGGAGAGGTAAACAAAATCTGGTATAGTAGATGGCCCAGAGGCAAGGGTGATATAAGAATACCAGAGAGAAAAAGCAAACTTTTAGAAAAACACGATGATATAGATTTTTACATTTTTAATAAAATATTAGATAGGTTCTGCAGAGTTAATAGTAAATTTCTAACAAAAGATTCACTAAAGGTTGTAGAAGGACCAAACATAATAGCAGGTGAACAATTTTTTCATATACCTTATGAAAAAGCAGAATTTGTTTACATAGGAGAGGATGATTTCATTTGAAAAAATGTATTGGAGTATGCAAACTTGACAAAAACAAAATCTGCATTGGATGCGGAAGAACAATTGATGAAATTACCAAAAAAGGGTTAGATGAAGAAAAAAAGAAAATTTTCAAGGGTTCCCAAAGATAAGGCAACAGGAGTTCCTAAAAAATATTTGGCTGGGTCCAAAAGCAAAAGTAAAAAAGCTGCAGAAATAAAAAAGACTGCAGAGCTTTATAAAAAGGGAATGTATATTGATGTAAAGAGTGTTTCTAAATCCAGAACAAAAATGGCTTCAAAACCACAAGTTCATCCACTTTTTAAAAAGAAGAGGAAAAATGGCAGTAGCAAAAAAAAGTAAACCAAAAGCAAAACCATTGAATGAGGCAACTAAAAAGTATTTGAGAGAAACAGCTAAGAAATATGGGTTTAGTTCAACTACTTTAAGGGCTGTATATCGAAAAGGACAAGGAGCCTACCTTAGTTCTGGTTCACGGAACGTGAGCATGGAGGCATGGGCTAGAGGAAGAGTTCGGTCTTTTGTTACAGGTAAGGGTGGGGCTAGAAAGGCAGATGCAGCGTTGTACAAAAAGGACAAGGGCAGAAGTCCTAGACTTAAAAAGTGAGTATGATAAAAAGGATTGGTGACGGTAAAGAAGTAATTTGCATCTTTGTTCGTCAAAATGACCGAATTGTGGAAGTTACCTATTGCGATGAAGAGAAGATCAAGTGGCAAAACTTAGACTTGTTCTTAAAACACCATTCTGTACAAGGTGACTTCCCTTTGGAAGAGGTAGTGTTATGATTCAAATGCTAGGACCTTTAGTTAGTTTGGCTTCTAGTTGGATAGAGGGCAAAGTGGAAAAAACCAAAGCAAATGCTGCTGCAGAGGTAGCACTGAAAAATGCAGAGGCTATTGTTTATGAAAGAAAGGCAACAGCAGAAGTAGATTGGGATTTGGAGGCCATCAAAGGTGCCCAAAACTCTTGGAAAGATGAATGGCTTTGTGTTTTGTTTTCAATCCCAATGATCATGGCTTTCATCCCTGGTCTTGAGGGAGTAGTGGCAAGAGGTTTTGAGCAACTGGAAATGATGCCAGATTGGTATCAATATAGCCTTGGGGTAATTATTGCTGCATCTTTTGGAATCCGAGGAGCAGCAAGATTATTTAGAAAATGAGAATATTAATTGCTTGTGAGTATAGTGGTGTAGTCAGAGATGCATTTATAAAAAATGGTCATAATGCTGTATCCTGTGATCTCTTACCTACAGAATCTTTAGGTCCTCATTACCAAGGAGATGTCAGAAATATATTGGATGATGGGTGGGATATGATGATTGCTCATCCACCTTGTACTCATTTAGCAATTTCTGGGGCTAAATGGTTTAAATACAAACAAAACGAACAAAAAGAAGCTCTTGAATTTGTAAGACAACTTTTAGAATCTCCGATTGAAAAGATAGCATTAGAAAATCCTATCAGTATAATTAGTTCAAAAATCAAAAAACCTAATCAAATTATTCAACCTTGGCAATTCGGTCATAACGTCAGTAAAAAAACGTGTCTTTGGTTAAAAAATCTACCAGAATTGAAAAGTACAAAAATCATAAATCCAGAAAGATATGTTGATGGCAAACCTAGATGGGGTAATCAATCTCCATGTGGAGCGGACAGAACCCCTCCTTCCAAGGACCGTTGGAAGATAAGAAGTAAAACTTATTTGGGAATTGCTAATGCAATGGCAAGTCAATGGGGTTAATTCAAAAAAATAGGTTAAAATGAAATGCTTTGAAACTAAACATTTTTCTCAAAAAGAGCTTCAATGCAAGTGTGGAAACTGTGAATTCCCAGGAATGGATGGGCCATTTATGGAACTGCTGGAAGCGGTAAGGACTGATCCAGATTGGAATCGTCCCATGAGGATCAGTTCGGCCTATCGTTGTCCTGAACACAATAGTAATGTCTCTTCTACAGGAACAGAAGGGCCTCACACCTCAGGGAAAGCCATTGATGTACAAATTTCTGGCAAAGATGCCCATCTTTTTCTTAGTGTGGCAATGGGATATGATTTTTCAGGAGTGGGTATTGCTCAAAAAGGCTCTCACGGATCTAGATTTATTCATCTAGACACTTTAGAGCAAGAAGAGACCAGTGGTCCTAGACCTTGGATTTGGAGTTATTGATGAGGAACAAAAGGAAGGTTACTGCTGCAGATATTAAAAAAGTAAAACGAGTTCCACAACGGAGAAATAAATTAGCAGGGAAGGGGAAGCAAAAGACTCCTCTTTCTAAAAAATTGTATGATGCAGCATACCATTCCACTCCAGCCAGAAAAAGGTATAGAGCAGAATTGCAAAGAGCTAACAGAAAAAATCCTAATGGGAAGGGAATAGACAAGTCTCACACAAAATCTGGTAAACTGGTAAATGAAAGAGCTTCTAAAAATAGAGCAAGGAACAAACCAGGCAAATCCTTGAAGTAAAAAGAATGACATTTGTTGATAAATTCAAATACTATGCTCAAAACCAGACTTGGACTAGACTTTCTCCCTCAGATATTCACGGGATTGGTGTTTTTGCTATTCGTAATATTCCAGAAGGAATAAATCCATTCCCAGATTGTGATAACCTTTTTTTTGAAATGCCTGTTTCTTATCTAAGCAGATTCCCTAAATCTGTAAGAAAGTTGGCCCTAGACTTTCTCTATGTAGATGAGAACAAAATTTGGGTTCCTGACATTACCTTGAATCAAATGAATATTTCATTCTATTTGAATTCATCATCTAACCCAAACTGTAAACATGAAGATGGAAGAATCACTACCCTTCGATCAATTAAAAGAGGAGAAGAGCTTACCTACGACTACGAAATCCAAGCCTGAATTAAAAATCCTGCCTTTTTCAGATAAGAATAAATCCAAAGAAGAAATACTAGATATGTTTGCTGTGGCCTTAGACGATTTTGATGGAGGCCTTGATGAAACAGTAGCAAATTCTAATTGTGGAATAGTAATATTATCCAACCCTGAAGACCCTTTCACTGAAAACTCAGTAACTGTTTATACAACTCCCTCCCATCCAGTAAAACTTGTAGGAATTCTAGAGATGGTTAAAAAGAGGATTTTAGAAAACTCATAGAATCGGAGTAGAAATGAGATTATTTTTTCAGCATCTTGCAGGAAGGATTACTCATTTTGATTGGCAATATGCAACGATGCTTGCAACATTTGACGAGTTAGAAGAACAGAGTGCTCTTGAAACAGGTTGGTTGCCTCATGAATACGAACCTCCTTTTTGGTTTCAAGGTAGACAAGTTCGTTATGATTTGTCAGCACTAAAAAACTCCAAGCGGCACAAAATACCAAAAAGAATTAATTATGAATTTACAAAAAATGTTGATCTGACGAAATATCAAGAAATCTGGTCAGCCTATCTTGCGGCAAAGGGTTTTGATGATACTCAGCCTATTGAACAACTTTTTGATATTGAACCTGGTAAAAAACAAATACTAGAAATCTATGATTATGATAATCTAGTAGCCTTTTCTGTTATCAGAATGGAACCTGCTCCTATTTCATTGCAATTTGCTTGGAATTATCATGAGCCAAAACTTTCTCTGGGGTCACACACTCAGTATTTTGAGATGATGTATTTAGAGTCCATAGGTGAAGATTATAGTTATGTCTGTCCAGGCTATGAAAAAACCTGCATTTGGAAAGCTAGATTCCCAGGATTTGAATTTTGGACAGGAATGGAGTGGTCAAAAGATAAAAATCTCTATACAAAACTTTGTGAAAGAGATTCAGATTTAATTGAGCTAGATGAATTAGCAAAAGAAAATCTATTGCCGCTTGTTAAAAACTGGAGGAAGGGTCATAACTGGTAGATTATGAACCTGTTGCAACTTAACCCCCCAATCCCTGTAGAGACTCCACTGGGAGAGGGTCTCGCACAGATCATTATTGATTACTCTCCAGAGTATTCAATACATTGGGTAGTTTTTCTTAGAGAGAGTGGTCAATGCTGGACTTTTACGAATGAAGATATACGAGCACAGAGGAATATAACAGCAGGTAGGCTTACTCCAGAAAAACCGGAAAGGCTATCTCTTAAAGATCTTTTAAGAGGAGGTCCTTCTTTACCCGATTCTTTTTTAGAATCTGATAAAGATATAAAAAATCCCCGCTAATTTCTCTTTTTTGTTCCTCATTTTCCTTCCAGAAATCTAGGTATATACTAAATATAGATCCATAAAAAGACTTTTTGCCTAGAGATAGGTTTATAGTAAACACATCAATTTCCAGACAAAACCCTAGTTGATTAGAAAACCAACCTTCACCTATTGCTAAACGTAATGGGGTAAATTCAAACATAGTCAATATGATGTGTATACAACGATTTCTCTATTTGGATACTTGATGCACCATCTGTTACTTGCTTTATTATCTTGCTTCAGCCCCAAGTTCCAAACTTCAGGTTGATTGTTTAGAGCAAAATTCACTATACCAATAAGCTCTTGCTTGTTCCAATCCTTTGGAATTTTTCTTATCAAAAGACCCTTGTACATTCCATAAAGACTTTTTTCAAGATTAAACCCCCTTATCATACATTCAACTGGGAGATCATAGAGTATAAACTCTATTTCATCCTTGTTTGTCCAGCAATCTGTGTATTTTCTTGTAATACTTTTGGGTGGTTTATAATTTAATATCATCATTTCATGTATCTACTTCTGGGATATACTGATTTATCCAGTAATCTGAGTACTTTACAGTACACTCCTTTACGTTTTTATCTACTATAGAGACCAAAACCTTCTGACTGTTTTCCAAAATTTTTAAATAAGTATCTTCATCAAACTCTGTTCTTATCTTATCAAAAGAGCATCCACATATTTGAAATGATCCAACCCTAGAGTTTGACATGGGTATGCCGTTTCTTGTAAAAATTGTATGGAGTGTTCTTATGCAGGTTTCCATATAAACAGCAACATTAGCGGATTGATATTCATTATCAAAAATTCTTAGTTCTTTCGGTATATCGTGTATGTTATTTTGAGAAAATAAAGAAAACGGCAAAAAAATGGTAATTGCCAGCATTAATGATTTTTTGAACATTTTATCACTCTATTTGCATTTTTGATATTGCTGGATGAGTGTTGATCAGTTCACTGATAATCTTGGATCTTGCAACATTTCTTTTCTTAGAGATAAAATCAATTTTATCAATATCTGACAACAAAAGACTTACAGAGACTTGTCTTCTACTAGGGACATTATAAGTAGATCCTTTTAATTGACCAGGTTTTCGACCTGGACGATTTACTTGACTACCATCAATTTCCCAAGGCAACTGGCTATCTGAATTGCTTTGCATGATTGTCCTTATCTGCCAACATTGGCCTTGTTCTTCTTAGTTTTTGTGAAAAAAATGAATTAATTTCTCTTAGCAAGGTGTCTTCTATCTCCTTCCTTATGTTTTCCCATTGATCAATTCTTGGTTTCCCCTTACCTGTTTTTATCCATTCTATAGAAAAACCATGCCTGTATTCTACGGCAATAGCAGTTTGATCTGATATTTGACTATTCTTTATGACAAATTGATAACCCTGTGGTGTAAGACCTATGCTTTTTGCAAAAGCAGCCTTGCTCATATCCCTTTCTTTTCTAATCAATTCGATTCTTCCTTTTACAGAAGAACAGTCTACTAGTATTTTTTCTGCATCTGGGGCTACTGGGTCTATTTCGTTATCTGGTAAATAATCTTCTTTTATCGAAAGATCCATAATCCAAAATCCCACCAAAATTTAAAAACAGTAACCATAATAGGTATCCATATTAAAAAGAAAAAGAAGTATGACATTTTAGCTGTCTGCCTATCTTCCTCTTCCTTTCTAATCCATGATCTAGGCATTGTTTTTGAAAAATCAAAAGGCCCATTAGAGTCTTTATCTTTATCCATCTTTCACAATCTTTCTATAAATTTTTTCAAAAAGGTATTTTGGACATGACCAATAATCATCATTAAAGTTAATAATCCAATCTCCAGGGCACACTTTTATCCTCCCATCTCCCATCATAGATTCTTCCCCTTTTGTTTTTTTCATTTTCCCGTGATCAGAAAGTCTTTTCTTGCATTCATGGCAAATCTCTTTAGACGGATCTGATCTTTTCAAATAAGGGGAAACAATCCTGTTTCTTTTTTTGTCATGTGGATGAGAGTTTAGGCCTGTCCATTGAGCCGCACTTACAATAATTTCCATTCCTTTAAAGAAGTTTTCTTCATCAACAAAGATGTATTTGTCCATGACATCTCCTTCAGAAATTTTCAAAAAACACTAAGCAGGCTCAGAATAGAGTTCAGTTGCCTAATTTTCAACTTAAAAAATATAATTTAAATTTTAACCTTGCATAAATAGAATGTTTTACATAAAATGTATTTATTAAATTTAGGGGATGGTCCTCTAAATAATTAACTTCTTATGAGAAGATCCGATGAGTAAAGAAAAAGAACTGGAAACCGTAAATGAAGAAAATTTAGAAGAGGCCGAAATTTACGATTCTACACCTTATAATATAGGACAACCTGTTTGTTATTTCGGTGAGGATTTTTCATTTTCAGAAAATTGTTCTGAACTTATTATTGCTTGGGTACATGCAAAAATGAAAATGGGAAACGTAGCTGAGTATGATTCTAAAAACCCCCACTATAAAAACCGATTTGCTTCGTTAGAGGCCACTTTGCAAAAGATTAACCCAGTTTTTTCGGAATTTGGGTTGGCCCTTACACAATGGCCTGGCAAGGGGGTTTTGATAAATCGTTTAGATCATATTTCTGGTCAATGGATGATGTCCAAGTATGAGTTGGCCCCTGTAAAACGAGACCCACAAGCACTTGGTTCATCAATTACCTATGCAAGAAGATATTGTGCTCAAGCAATAGCAGGAATCTGTGGTGGTGAAGATGATGATGCAGAAATAACATTAACACCCGATAACGTATCTCATTCAGCAAAAGTTGATGGACCTGTTCAAACCGTTGAAGACATTGCTGCTGAATTTACACAAAGTGTCACAGAAGAAAACTATGAAGAGGAACTTAATAACCAGTGGGACACGCTTATGAGAAAATGCAACAAAATGCAAGACAGGAAAAAACTAGCAAAACTTTTAAGGAAAAAGCAAGGAATAGAGGTAGATGAATTATGAATAACCCAAGACAAAAAAAGATAGAAGACAATATTGGTATTATTGGTAAGTCTGAACTGCAGACGAAGTTATTCCGAAATGGAATATCATCTAGATCATTAATTAAAATATTGAATCTTGAAACTGGAATACATTTTACTCCTCAAGAAATAAACACTGCTTTAGATCAAAGACTTGTAAACTTTATACAAGATAAGGCAAAAGATTTAATCTCTAATTCAACAAAGGTACAAGATGTCAACAGCAAATAAAAAAAAGTCAAAAAAATCAGTTTCTCTTTTGAATAACAATTCAAGTAGAAGTGATCTTTATATGAAAGACGTAGAATTTAACAACGAACCCCTACTGCATGAATTTGTTAAAAATAATATTAAAAATAAAAAAGCTAAAATAGCTGATTCAAATATCGAATATGATAAATCTAAAGATAAATTAAGAAAAAAATTAATTCAATTTATGGGAAACTCCTTAGAGGAGTATGTTTCATACAAGCTATTGTCTAGATATTTAGCTAAAAATTATGATGAATATCGT
>MDTE01167200.1_pt1 | contig 11318 bp, 6 predicted proteins | sample 811231 | NCBI WGS metagenome assembly MDTE01 (sample SAMN05326651, study PRJNA326480) | marine metagenome | isolation source: seawater | place: Indian Ocean: Red Sea | collected 2010 | reverse complement strand
TCCGCGTCCAGCGCCTCGAGGTCCTCGCGCAGCCGCCCGAGCGCCGAGACGACGCCCTCGTCGGCGGCGGCGCGCCGCGCGACGGCGGCGCCGCGCGGCAGCACGGCGCCGCGCGGCGGCACGAGGCCCCGCGCGGCGACGACGACGCAGGCCAGGACCGCTGTCTTCATCGTCTCACCGTCTCACAGGCATAGCTGGCACGCCGGGCCAAGTTCGCTTCCGGTGTAGAGGCGCACTGGCCTTCTGCCGTCGATCAATAACAAACAATGCACCAAGACCGACGCACCAGCACGGCCGGGCGCACCGACTTGAGGCCTGGAGGCCTTGCACTGTTTTTGCTGGCTTGCTCTAGTGTCTTACAGGCCGCTAGATGTCGTAATCACAACGAGATCCTTCGCCGACCCGTGTCCGGGCCGCCGAGTCCCCGTGTGGTCCCGCTAACCGGCGCCGCTCAGTGGGGCAAAGTCGTTTGGTTAGTGCAGCGCGACGAAGCACAACACACACGGCACAAAACGATGGTCCTCGGCGAGGTGAACGGGATGGCTGCCCCCGCGGCGGCGACGACGCCGACCAAGGCCACAAACGATGCGGAAGAGGCGCCGCCGACGCCGCAGGACCTCGCCAAGGTCCCGCCGGCGCCGCCGCGCCACATGCCCTCGTGCGCGCCCACGACGAGCGAGGACGGCCTGCTCCAGTTCGGGCGCCCCGACGGCAAGGCCGGCGTCGAGGGCCAGTCGCTCCAGGACGCGTTCAAGCGCTTCCGCAAGGAGCGCCGGCGCACGAAGCAGCGCGTGCCCGCGGCCGTGCTGGCGCGACGGGCCGCGGCGCGCCGCGCAAAGGACCCGACCGCAGACAACGAGCGGCTCCGCCGGAAGTTCATCGAGCGCGCGAAGCACTACATCGGCACGCCCTACGCCGAGCGCTACCACAAGCCCGGTGATCCGTTGTACGGCAAGCCCTTGTACCTCGACTGCTGCAATTTGATCCGACGGTGCGTCCAGGACCTGCGGGCGGACTTCGGCTTCGACCTCGGGGACTGGAACCAGGCGTACCAGTTCTCGACGCTGCCCGACGCCGTCGCCTTCGGCGACCTCCGGCCGGGCGACCTCATGTTCGTCGAGGCGACCTACCGGAGCGGACGGCACAAGCAGCAGCGCATGAATATCGTGCACGTCGAGATCTTCCTCGGGGAGGAGTTCGGGACCGGGCCAGAGTCGACGCTCGGGTCGCGGAACCGCTGGGGCTGCGTCGAGGTCCACGACTCCTTCCGCTACACGTCGCAGTTCTACGACATCACGAACGTCTTCTGGCGGTCGCTCGACCCGTGGTGCGCGGGCCGCTGCGACGCGGCGCTGCTGCGCGAGGTCTACGGGAAGCACGACCCCTACAGCGCCGCGGCGGCGGCGAACAAGAAGAAGTCGATCTTCGCCGCCGACGACGAGGTCGATGATGCTCCCGAGGAGGACGCGGCGTTCCTGTGCTGGGCCGATCTGGACGAGCGCCGCGCGGCGCCGTCGACGCTTCCCGCACCATCGGAGGCCATGACGCTGCTCGACGTCCTCCGCGACGCGGGCTCGGTCGCGTCGCTCGGGGTCTTCGTAGGGTTCCGGGACGTGGGCACGCTGCACGCGGTCTCCGCGACGGCGCGCGCCGTCCTCGAGTCCGACGACGCGGCCCCGGCCGTCTGGCACGCGGCCTGCGCCGGCTTGGGAAGGGAACGGGGCCTCTTCGTGCCGGCCGAGCCCGCGCCCGCGCCCGGCGCGTCGACCGCCAACGCCTCCACGGCGGCGGCCATGGCCTGGAAGCGCCTCTTCTTCAACCAGCTCTGGCCCGCGCGCTTCAAGTGGGACCACGACGCGGGTCGCACGAAGCGCGACTTCAAGATCGAGGTCTGCGTCCGCTTCCGGCCCGAGGACGAGGGCGACGAGGTCGCCGTCGCAAAGTCCAACGACGTCGTGCTGCCGCTGCACCAGTACCTGAAGCTCCAGCGCGACCGGCGCAAGGACGCGACGGAGGACCAGGGGCCCTTGGTCGGCGCCGCGGCGGCGCCGCCGGACCTATTGGACGCCGTCACGGGGCGCGAGATGACGTCGCCCGTGCGCCTGCCGTCGGGCGTCGTCGTCGACCGGGCCTGGGCGGAGGCGCACCTGCGGCGGCGGGGCACGGACCCCTACGACGGCGCGCGGCTGGACCCGTCCACGACGTTCGAACCGGCTCGCGACGTTCGCGAGCAGCTCAAGGCCTTTTCCAAGACGCGCGGGGCGCCGGCCGCCGTCGGGGTCGCGGGCTCGGAGGTCGTCCAGCGGCTGGCGGGGTCGAACACCCTGGACCCGACCGTGCTCGACGCGGTGTTGGAGGCCGAGCGGCTCGCGGCCTCGGCCGCGGCCGCCGAGGAGGCCGAGAAGCGTACGTCGCGGCGCGAGCTCCTCGCGGAGCAGGACGAAGAGGACGACGACGCCGCGAACGCGCGGGATCGCGTGCCGGCGGAGGACACGCCGAAGGCCACGGCCGCGCAGCTCACCCAGGGCCTGGAGAAGGCCGAGGCGCAGGTAAAGGAGATCGAGGCGGAGACGGAGACGGAAGCGGACGACGCGCCGCGGCGCGCGCCGTCGGGCGCCAAGGTCTTGGCCGTGCAGCCGACGCGCGTCGTCGTCCACGTCCCGGGCGCCGGCGTGCGGCCGTTCCCCTTCTCGCGCGTGTTCGAGGACGAGGACCAGGCCCGGGTCCACGCGTCCGTCGGCGCGCCGGCCGTCGCCGCGGTCCTGAACGGCCTGAACGCCTGCGTGTTGTGCTACGGGCAGACGGGCAGCGGCAAGACGCACACGGCCTTCGGGCCGCCGGGGGCGACGGCGGGCGGCGACGCAGGCCTGGTCGTGCGGTGCTTGAGGGACCTGGCCTCGGCGGACTGCACCGTGGCGCTCCAGTATGTAGAGATCTACAACGAGACCGTCGTGGACCTGTTGACGGGCGAGCCGTGCGACGTTAGGCGCGACAACGGCGAGCTCACGGGGTGCGTCGAGGCCGAGGTCGGGAGCGCCGACGAGGCGCTGCGGCTCCTGCGTGCGGGTTCGGTACGGAAGCGCTTCGCCGCGACCCAGATGAACGCGCGATCGAGTAGGGCCCACTCCGTCGTCGTCGCGCGTGTTCGGCAGTCGCGTGGTGACCAGATCCTGGAGTCGACGCTCCAGCTCGTCGACCTCGCGGGGTCGGAGCGCATCTACAAGTCGGGCGCGATAAAGGACGCGACGCGGTGCGGCGAGGCCGTGGCCATCAACGGGAGTTTGATGGTGCTCGGGAAAGTCATCGCGGCGCTCGTCGAGGGCCGGGCCCACGTCCCATATCTGGAATCAAAACTCTCCTGCCTCCTCCGCGCGGCGCTGGGCGGCGCGTCGCGGACGACGGCCGTCGTCTGCTGCCGGCGGCGCCACGACCACGCCGACGAGACGCTCCAGGCGCTCCGTTTCGGGAAACGGTGCGCCCTCGTCACGAACTTCGCCGAGCAGGTGGCGGCGTCGTCGGCCGCGGACGCGCTCAAGACCATCGACGCGACCATCGCGCAGTGCGAGCAGTCCCTGGCCGGCCTGCGCGACCGCGGCTCCGGAAACCTCGCCACGGCCAAGACGCTCCAGGACCGCCTCGCGCAGATGCGCACGCGCCGCCGCGCCATCACCGACGTCGTCCGGCGGGAAGCACGCGTCGCGGAGGCCTGACTGACGTCTCTACCTGAACCCCTCCCCGGTACTAAGGCCCTTGTATGCAAACTTAGCCCCGGTCGAAGGGACTCTGGACCGATTCCCCGTCGGCGACGGCGTCGTCGAACGAGATGGTCGGCGCAGCGGTGAGCGGCGAGAGGTCGCCCAGGTTTTGCGACGAGGCGACCGTCGCGTCGCCGGAGTGGTCGCCGGAGTGGCCGCCGGAGTGGCCGCCGGAGTTCGACGACGCGACCGTCGCGGCGTTCGAGGGCGCCACGTCGAACGTCTTCGCCGACGCGACCGTCGGCGCGACCGTCGACTCGTCGCCGTCGCCGCGGGGCACGCGCCGCGGCGCGCGCTTGCCCGCGCCGAAGAAGCGGCGCACGCGGCTCCACCGCTTCTGCTTCTCGAGCTTCCGCTGGAGCTGGATCTCCTCGTCGCGGCGCTTCATCGAGGCCAGGCGCTGGGCGCGCGTGGCCTCGGCCGCCTCGCGCTCCTTAATTCCACGCAGCCGCGCGGCGGCGAAGACGGCGCCGTCGTGCTTGGCCTCGAGGCGGCGCAGCATCTTCGCGTCGACGTCGTCGAGCGGCTTGCCGGCCTTCTCGCGCGCGCGGAGGCCCTCGAGGCGGAGCCAGTCGCCGCCGCGGCGCATCGACGCCTGCGCCGCGGCCTCGTCCGCGGCGCGCGCGGCGCGCTGCGCCTTGGCCGCGTCGCCGTCGGCCCCGAGCTTCTTCGCGCCGCCGCGCTGCCGCTCCATGAACTCCGCGGCCTCCCGCCTCGGGTCGCGCCGGCGCGCCGCCCGGTGCGCGTCGTCCGCGATGAGCACGGACGCGAGGACGGCCTGCCCGGCGGCCCGGAGCTTCGCCCCGAGGCCGCGCCGGCGGTTTTGCTTCGCCGCGACGGCGGCGCCCTCCTCCTCGAAGCCGCCCCGGAACAGCCTGAGTTCCGTCTTGTAGGTCGGCGAGAGCGCCGCCTCGTCGGAGGCCTTGAGCATCGTCGCGAGGACGCCGCCCCGGGCCCGGCACGCGTCGGCGTCGCGCGCGACCGCCTCGGCGTGCCGCGCGCGCCGGTGCGCGAGGCGCCGCGCCTCGCGCTCCGCCGCGGCGTCGCGCGGCACGACCTGGCAAACCTTTTTCAGGTTGAGGTCCGGCCGCGCGAAGCACTGGGACTTGGCCGCGAGCTCGGCGGTCGTCGTCTTCGCCGCCGACGGCGCCGCGAAGGACCGCCGCCGCGGGGGCGGCGCCGCGCCGAAGGACGGCTTCGCCGGCGACGGCGCGGCCTCGGCGGCGGCCCGCGCCTGGACCGACGCGATGCGTAGGTTCTGGGGCGAGTCGGGCCGGAGGTACGCCCAGGGGTCCGGCGACCGCGGCCGCCCCGGCGAGGCGCCGGGCGACGCCGGCCGCGGCCCCGGCGACGGCGCCCGGCGCCGCGCCGCCGACGCCAGCGAGTAGCCCCACTGCTCGAACGAGTCGCCCGCGGCCGGCTGCTCCGGCGACCCCCACTGCTCGTACGGCGACCCCGGCCGCACCGACGCCAGCGAGGCCCCGAAGCCCCACTGCTCCGGCGACCCCGGCCGGGCCATGCTGGGCTGCGTGTGGACCGTCACCGTCGACTGCATCGCGCGCACGCCGCCCGTCGCCGCCATGGCGCCGCAGGAGCCGGGTAGCGTGCGTCTGGGCGCCGCCGCGGCGGTCGCGTCGTGCGTGGCTCGCGTGTGGGCAGCCGCCGGCGCGCCGCGCGGCCTTCCGGATCAAGGCGCTGTGAGAGGCGCTGTGGCCAAAAGCAGCGTTCGGGGCGCCGGACCCTTGTGAGGCGTGCCCGGACCTCTCCGTGCGTGTCCGGACCCCCTCGGGGGTCGCCGGACGCCGTCCAGCGGGACGCCCTCGAAGACCGGGGGGGGGGCGGGAGTACTTAGGACGGGGGAAAGGGGGGGGGCGTCGCTCAGAAGACCGCGAGGCGCGCGTCGCCACACGTGGACACGTGGTAGCCGTCGCCGAGCGTGGCCTCGCGCCAGCCCGGCACCTCCCAGGGCTCGATCGTCGGGTGCCCGGCCCAGACGGCCTTCCACCACGCGGACTTCTTCTTGTGCAGCTCGACCTGCAGGACCGGCGTCGCGTCGCGCTCGAAGCGGTCGCACCCGTGGCGCACGACGACCCACGCCGCCGCGTCGACGTCGACGCCGTGCGTCTCCCCGGCGTTCCAGAGCGCGCCGGCGTGGAGGACGACGCCCCGTATTTCGACGCTCAGCCGCGCGCGGTGGACGTCGACGCGCACGTCCTTCGCCTCGGTGCCGGCGGGGAGCGGCACGTAGAGCCACAGGTCCCCGAGGCGCTGGCCCCACCGGTAGCGCCACGCGTCGAGGCAGCGGCCGCCCATGGAGTCCGCCGGGAAGTCGAGCTCCGGGAGCGAGGACGGGAGCGGCAGCGCGTCGCGCAGGGCCCGCGCGGCGGCGCCGAGGACGGGCTCGCCCGCGGGCGCCGCGAAGAAGGGCGTCGCCGCGGACGCGAGCTTGGGGCTCTTCTTCTGCGGGCGGGGCGCCGCCGCGCGCGCGCCGCGCTTCTTGGTGGCCGCCACGCGGACGTCGACGGCGCCGGCCGCGACGGCGGCGCGGAGCGCCGGCTCCGTGGCCGGGGCGACCAGATCTATTTTCTTCCCGTAGACCTTCTCCACGAAGGCGCGCAGGTGCGCGAGGGACGCGCGGCGCGGGAACTTGAGGGCCACGGCCGGCTCCGGGCCGTCGGACTCCACGCGGCACGCGACGAGCTCCGGCGGCGGCGCCGCCGCCGCGACGCACGCGGCGACGGCCTTGCCGTCGTCGCCGCCCCGGGCCAGCGCGGCGGCCCACGTCGCTTCCTGGTCGACGCCGCGGGCGAGCGTCTCCTTGCCGAGGCCGCAGAGCATGCCCTCGCCGACCTCGACGAAGGCGCGGACGCCGCCCGCCGCGAGCGCCTTCAGGGCGTCCGTGAAGCGCACGGGGCTCGTCGCGTGGCGCCGCCAGAAGGCGCCCGTCCGCAGGGCCTTGGCGGCGACGCGGCCGCCCGCGGCCCCGGAGTAGACCTCCAGCGCCGTCGGGAAGGCGTCGGGGAGCCGGACCGCGCGTGCGAGCTCGCGGCCAATGCCGTCCATGAGCGGCGTGTGGTCGGGGTGCGTCGCGCGCACGCGCGTCGACTCGCGCCCCAAGCGCGCGACGACGGCCGCGATGCCGTGGCGGCGCCCGGCGAGCACCGTCGACTGCGGGGCGTTGACGGCGGCGACCCAGCACTCCGCCGCGGTCGCCTCGATCGCCGCCGCGCACTCCTCCGCCGACGCGCGCACGGCCGTCATGCCGCCCTCGACCGCGTGCTCCGCCATCAGCGCCGCGCGTATCGCGACGATGCGGGCGGCCTCGCGGCGCGACAGGGGCCCGCTCTTTGCGCCCGCGCCGTCCCCGGAGCAGGCCGCCGCGAGCTCGCCGAGCGAGTGGCCGAGCACGGCGTCGGGCGCCACGCCGCGGCTCCGCAGCAGCGCGTCGAGGGCCACCTCCACGGCGAAGAGCGCGGGCTGCGCGTAGCGCGCCCCGTCCAGGACGCCGTCGTAGACGCCTTTCGCCTTCGGGTAGAGCGCCGCCAACAGGTCCGGCGCCGCCGCGCCGAGGTCCGCCGCGGCCGCGTCGAGCGCCTCCCGGAAGACGGCCTCCCGCTCGTAGAGTTGGCGGCCCATGTCGGGGCGCTGCCAGCCGACCGGCGCGTAGAGGAAAGCGACCTAGTCGCCCATCGTTCTTTGTGCCCTGCGTGAGGGCGTCTGGGGTGGGTGCGCTGCGTGAAGCGGGTGCGCGCGCGCTGCCCCCGGTGCGGCGCGCAAACGACGAACGTACGTGGAAAAGTGCGCTACCTTGTTGACGAACTTAGAACACGATCAATTCATCAGCCTGAGTGCGAGGCCACTTCCGGCCAGCCCCGCACCGACCAGATAGTAAGATAGTCTACCTTAGTAGTAAGAGGGTCCGAGCATCCACTTACTCGTTTTTCCTCCGCCGCTTCCGACTACTCGCGTGTGGCGCCGCGGCCGCGCGCGGCCGCGCCGCACTACTCGCGTGCGGCGCCGCGGCCGCGCGACCTCGCCCGTAGCGCGACTCGCCCTCGTCGTCGGAGTCGTCGGAGGCGGAGCCGGCCGCGTCGTCGTCGGAGTCGTCGCCGCGTATGCGGCCGCGCCCGCCGCCACGGCCGCCGCCCCGTTTCCTATCGTCGCGCGCGATGCGGGCCGCGAGCGACGCGTCCTGCTGCGTTTTGCGCGCGCGCGGCGCGGCGCCGAGTCCGGCGCGCGGCCCCGTCGGCCGCGGGGCCTCGGGCGCGGTCGCGGCCTCGTCGTCGTCTTCTGCCGCGTCGAGCCAGGACGCGCAAGCAGCGAAAGCTCTCGGATTCAGCCGCAACGGCTGGGCCATTGTGATCGGCGTGCTCGTGCACTGAGCTCCCAAGCTTGCAGCAGTGTACCGTGCGCGCGCGCCGACCAGAGTAGCGTTTTTCACCAGCGCCGCGAGAAATTTGATGCGTGGCACAATGCGTGTGTAACGGCCTTTCCTGACAACAGCAGCACACAGCGTGCTGCAGCCAGGGTGGTATTCGAGACGCGAGCCAACGACGCGGTACCTTGCAGCATCTATTCGTCGTCGCGCTGACGCGCACAGCTTGATATAGCTCCGTGACGCCGCCGCCTGGCACAACCACTGCACAAGCGCAGCACCACCATTGGCTCCTCACACTAGCCATGCGCCCCTGCGCGCTCCTTTTCGGCGCGGCCGCCGCCTTCGCGCCGACGCCAAAACGGCTCCCACGAACACCGCGCCGCGCGACCCCGGCGACGCCGCCGGACGTGCCGACCGCGGCGCGCGTCGCCGTGCTGCTGAGCGTGCCCGTCGCCTGGGGCACGTACGCGCCGGCCGTCAAGGCCGTGTACGCGCTGCCGGCGCCGCCGCCGGGCGTCGTGTTCAGCCTGGCCTACTACGTCGTCGCGCTCGCGTGCCTGGGCGCCGTCGCGGCGCCGCGGCGATCCCAGAACCCGCTGCCCTACCGGGCCGGGGGCGAGCTCGGCCTCTACCTGTTCCTGGGCAACCTGTTCCAGGTCGTCGGGCTGGAGACCGTGAGCGCGGACGCGGCCGCGTTCCTCGTGCAGACGACGACGGTGATCGTGCCGGTCCTCGAGGCCCGGGTGACGGGGAAGGCCGTCGCCGGGGCCACGTACCGCAACTGCGCCGTCGCCTTCCTCGGCGTGGCGGTCCTCTGCGGCGAGGGGCTGGAGACGGGCGCGGCGCCGGCCGCGGGCGACCTGCTGATCCTCTGCGCGGCGCTCCTGTACTCGGTGCACGTCGTCCGGCTGTCGGCGCTCGCGCCGGGCCTCGACGCGCTCGACCTCGCGCGGGCCAAGGCCGCGGCCGAGGTCGGGTTCGCGGTGCTGAGCGTCGCGGCGCTCGCCGCGGCCACGCCGTTCCTCGACGGGCGCGCCTTCGCGGCGTCGCTCGCGCACGCGGCGCCGGACACGACGGCCGCGCTGGCCACGGCCGTCGTGTGGTGCGGCGCCGTGACGTGCGCGTACACGATCTGGGCGCAGTCGTTCGGCCAGCGCGGCGTGACCGCGGCGCGCGCGAACCTGGTGTACACGTCCCAGCCCGTCTTCTCGGCGCTCTTCGCGTTCGGGCTGCTCCACGAGGTGCCGACGGCCGCGACGCTCGCGGGCGGCGGCCTCATTTTGATCGCCGTCGCGGCCGAGGTGCTGGCGATGGACGAGGCGCCCGCATAAATAAGAACAGCTAGTATGGTTACTATAGATCAGGACAGCTCCCACTTCAGCGCGAGGCGCTCGCCGCCGCCGCCGTCCTCGGTCTCGATCGTCGCGTGGACGTCGTAGAGCCGCGCCGCGCCCGCCTGGCGCGTCAGGCTCAGGCGCCCCTTCGTGGCGAGCGGCGCGCGCCCGCCGGCCCGCCGGATGGCGTCGCGCACGAGCGTCGGGTCCACGAAGAAGCACTGCTGGCCCCAGTGCGTGTAGCCGCCGCTCGGCGACGTGTCCAGCGTCACGATGTTCGACGCCGGAGCCGACGGCGACCCCGCGAAGTCCGAGTCGAACCAGCCGGCGAAGGCGCTGCACCGCTCCAGGGGCAGGTCGAAGGCGAAGGGCGCGTCGGCGACGCCCTGGGCCTCGTCCAGCGTAATCGTGTTCAGATCGAAGGCCGCCACGCAGACGGGCTCGCCCTGCACGACGTCCTCGGTCAGCTCGTGCCACTGGGCCTGGCGCAGGCAGTAGTCGCGCGTCTCCTCCTCGTAGGGCCGCCGCAACACCCGCACGTCGACGTCGTGCTCGCGCATCATCTCGTCCTCGAAGGCGTCCCACTCCGCTAAGGTGTCGGCCGTCTCCGCGAGCTTCGCGTCGCGGTCGTCCTGCAGCGCCACGGGGCACCAATACATCTTCGCGTGCGACGGGTACAGCGCGCCCCCCGGCTTCAGGTAGCGGTCCCGCGCGTAAATCACAGAATCCAGCATCGACTCCCTCAATAAGAAATAGCCCATCCACTCGCTGATGATGATATCGACAGACCCCTTTTCGAGGTCCAGGGCCTCCACGGCGCTCCGGCGCACGTCGACGACGTCTTCGAGGCCGTTCGCCTTGACCAACCGCCGCGCGTGCGCCGCCATCTCCGTGAACTCGCACGCGATCACTTTCTTCGCGCCGGCCTTGGCCGCCCAGATGCTCAGGATGCCGCTGCCGGCGCCCACGTCCAGCACGACCTTGTCCCTGAAATTCGCGGCGTTCCCGAGGATGGCGTCGCGGTAGGCCTCCATGCGCTTGGAGTCGGTGAGCATCTGCTTCTGGTGGTAGATGTAGGCGTAGCTGCTGAAGTAGTTCGCGTAGTCCGCCGCGCGCAGGCCCTCGGGCCCGGTCATGAGCTCCTCGATCTTCGGCGGCCGCTTCTTCGCGGCGTCCCCGTTCGCGGCGAGCGCCGCCATGATCGTCCGGGGCGGTCGTCGAGATCTGGCACTGAAGGCGGCGGCGCTCGCGAGGCAGCAGACGCGGCGGAGAATTGTGGCTCGCGCCCTGCAGGCTGCAGGCTGGCGGAGCACGGGTGCTATGCGGCGTGCTGTGCAGCTTGTCGCTGCAGCGTGCCGCGTAATACAAGGATGCGATAAGTAAGCTAATCAGTATGGGTGCTCGGGGGGCCAAGCCTTATCGCAATGGTGCTGTCGACGTGCAGGCCAAGCCGAATCGCCCAGGAGCAGTTCAGGAGCGCTCGAGCAGGGGGGCGACACCAAAATCGAGCTCGGGTTTTCGATGACCCTTGCACGAGCAATTCCGGGGATCCGTCCGGAGGGACGCCATTTGGGGACGCTTAGGTTAGCCAGGAGATTGGAGAAAAAAAACAGATAGGTGTATTTTGTGGGGGACCGGTTAGGTCCGGCCGGCGCGCGGCGCTCGCGAGAGCTCGTAGGCGTACGGTAGCGCGGCCGCGCGCGGTCGGATGGCTTCGAGTAGTGGAGCCGGTCGCCTGCGTCTGCGTCAGCAGCACTCGACATTTCGCATCCACCTCATGCAATTGCCTATTTTGGCCTAGACCGAGGCCAATTTTTGATCGCGCGGACGCAGAGCTCGCCGCGCGGCCTC
>MDTE01150561.1_pt1 | contig 11319 bp, 8 predicted proteins | sample 811231 | NCBI WGS metagenome assembly MDTE01 (sample SAMN05326651, study PRJNA326480) | marine metagenome | isolation source: seawater | place: Indian Ocean: Red Sea | collected 2010 | reverse complement strand
TGATTGGTTTAATCGCCAAGAACGGCATTTTGCTTGTCGAATTCGCCGATCAACTTCGCGATCAAGGACTTGACGTGCGCGAGGCGATCGAGGAAGCCGCGCGTATCAGGCTACGGCCCATCGTGATGACGCTGGTCTCAACCATATTGGGCGCCCTACCCCTGATTCTCGCATCTGGGCCCGGCTCTGAGGCCCGCTCCGCAGTGGGCTGGGTCGTATTTGGCGGCATGGGCCTCGCCACAGTCTTCACGCTATATCTCACGCCCATCGCCTATCTGGGTATCGCGCGGTTCGCCAAAGCCCGCGCAACCGCCGGCCAGCGTCTAGATGAGGAGCGCGCGCAGAGCGATCCGGCGCCGCAGGCCTAGCGACTGAGTGATTTCACACCATGGAAAGTAGAGAGCGGCAGCGCGCTGATCATCGTCTCACTGATTTTTGCCGCCGAGGCCATTTTCACCCTGCCCTATTACGTGACCCGTTTCTTTTGACCGACTTTCCTCGAGGTCTGTGAGCTCAGTGCCACCGGGTTCGGGTTGGCACAAAGTGCTTATGGCTTCATCGCGATGGTCGCCTATTTTTTCGGTGGACCTCTGGCAGACCGCTTTGAACCCCGCAAACTCCTCGGGGTCGCTGTGGGCCACGGCCTTGGGCGGGCTCTGTATAGCCACTTCCCCGGATGTCACGGGCGTTATGTTGGTTTGTGGCTGCTTCGGGCTCACTAACATCCTGTTGTTCTGGGCAGCACTCATCAATGTGACTCATGCCTGGGGCGGCGATGATCAACAAGGACTCTCGTACGGACGACTAGAGGGTGGCCGGGGTCTCTTGGCCGCGATTCTGGCGTCGTTGGGTGTGTTGGCTTTTTCGGTGGCCTTTCCGATAGGCTACGTCGCCGCAACGCTTGAACAGAAAGGTGCCGTGCCTCGGCAAGTCATTTTCAGTTGTAACGCCGTTACGGCTTCTGTCGGCGTGTTGGTATGATTCTCATTGAGGGGGCTCGATGGCGGCAGCAATGACACGCGCGGAAGGCGTCACTGCGGCGATTTCTCGATACTTCGTGGGTAATAGCTGTAATAATCGGCGCAAAAAGCAATCGGGGGCATCCCATGCGGAATGGGCGATTACTCGGCGCGCAGCTAGCGGCACTCGCACTCACTCTGCTGTATCTGCCGTGGGCGAACGCTGCCCCGACGCCTGAGGTATCTCTCCCGCAAGTGTTTCTTCAAGACATCGCCTATGAACTGAAAGTCACGGCCTCTCCGCACTCAATGGCGCAAGTAGCCAACCCACCTGTGCTTAGGGTGGATGGTGAGGTGTATACCGCAACACTGCTGGCTGATACCTGGCGGTTCAATGATGTGACTGTGACCGCCCTACCCAGCGTTCGGGTAGAGCTGGAACTGGATGGCCAGCGAGTACAACAGGCCGACGTTCCGACCATTCCTGCCTGGGTTTCTGTGCTGCCGCCGCTGGTCGCGATTGGCATGGCACTCCTCATACGGAGCGTGTTGCCGGCACTGATGCTCGGACTCTGGTTGGGCGCATGGGCGTTGGAGGGCCTAAGCGGCAAAGGGATTTTCACTGGCCTGTTCACCAGCTTCGAGGTGTATGTCGCCAACGCCGTTGCGGATTTTGACCACGCAACGATCATGCTCTTCACCTTCATGATTGCCGGCATGGTCGGCATCATTTCTCGAAACGGCGGTATGCGTGGTATCGTTGGGTGGATGATCACCGGCACTAACAGCGCGAAACGCGGCCAGCTGGCCGTGTGGTCACTGGGCCTTATCATCTTTTTCGATGACTACTCCAATACCTTGGTCGTCGGTAATACCAGCCGCTCGATTACCGATCGTTTGCGTGTATCGAGAGAGAAATTGGCGTACATCGTCGATTCTACGGCGGCTCCACTGGCGACCATCGCATTGGTCACAACCTGGATCGGCTATCAGGTGAGCCTCATTGGCGATGCCAGCGTTCACCTTGAGGGCTTAGAGATGAGCCCGTACAGCATTTTCCTTAATTCCATTCTCTACAGCTTCTACCCCTTCATGGCGATCCTGCTGGTGGGCTTGGTCATCATCACCGGTCGCGAATTTGGACCGATGCTCGCTGCTGAGCGGCGCGCACGCGCAACCGGAGACACAGCGCCACCCGTTAAATCCAAAGTGGGTCAGGACGACGAAGCGGCCCTGGCAATGAAAGAGGGCTTGCGGCCCCGCGCGATGAACGCCCTGATTCCTGTTGTCGTGATGGTGATGGGCATCTTGATCGGGCTCTATATTACGGGTGAGGGCAATACGGTCAGCGAGATAGTGGGCTCCGCAAATTCATACCGGGCCCTGATGTGGGCCTCCCTGGCGGGAGCCTTGACCGCGATTCTGATGACCGCAGCACAGCGACTGCTATCACTCGATGAAATCGTCGATGCCTGGGTGTCGGGAGCACGTTTTACGTTTATTGCCATGATCATTTTGGTGCTCGCCTGGTCAATGTCGGATATCAGCCGCGAGCTGCACACGGCGGACTTTTTAATTGCCAGTCTTGGAAATAGTCTACCCGCCGCCGCTCTGCCCGCCGTTATTTTTGTGCTAGCCGCTTTCACAGCCTTTTCTACAGGAAGTAGCTGGGGCGCCATGGGTATTCTATTGCCGCTTGTACTGCCCCTCTGCTGGGCCATCATGGGCTTGGAGGGCCCGATTGCGAGACAGGATTACTTCATTTTGTATGCCTCGGTCTCGGGCGTGCTGACGGGTGCCGTGTGGGGGGATCACTGCTCCCCCATTTCGGATACCACCGTCATGTCATCTCTCTCCGCAGGCTGTGATCACATCGAGCACGTCCGCACACAATTGCCCTACGCGCTGCTTGCTGGCGCCGCCGCACTCGGCTTTGGCACTCTGCCTATCAGTTTTGGTCTACCCTGGTGGGTGGGCATGGTGGGCGCCGCAACCGTGACCATCATCGGGCTACGCGTGCTGGGGCAAAAGGTACCGGATTACCGCCCCGACTGATAAATCCCCTAAACCATGAGGCGCGCTCGCCCAGCCCGCGGTAGTTTTTTTCTCAATCTGGCGTTCGTATACTGCACGCCAGAAGCTTTCGCGCCTCAGTCTTAACAGAGCACTGGCAGCACTCATGCGCAACCGGTGCCCATTAATGGAATGCACCCTTCATATGGCCACGTGGACTTTTAAAACCCCCAAGGGCCGCCGTTGGCACATCGGCGCGATCACCTATGCACTCATCGCATACGCGCTGGGCTGGACGTTGTTGCTCGCAGGCGGCTGGACGGTTTTTATCCCTGGCGTGTTGCTTCTCGGCCATGGCATGATTATTGCCGCCTATATGATCCACGAGTGCGCGCATAACACCGTTTTCACGGTGAATCGGCACAACAATCAACTCGCCGGCTGGCTGGGTTGGATTTGCGGATCCTGCTACGGCACGGTGGAGGACATTCGCACCAAGCACTTCCGACATCACGTCGAGAACGACGATGTGGTGTGGTTCGATTACGAGGGCTTTTTTAAGAATTACCCGCTGGTGTATCGCATCACGATCCTCCTTGAGTGGTGTTTTATCCCGGCGCACTGCATTTTGATGCACACCATTATGGTGTTCACCGCTTTTATTATTCCCCAGCGACGCAATCAGCTTGGCAGAAACGTTGGGGTCATTCTGGTGCGCTTTGGGATGCTCGCCGCGCTTGCGATCTATGCTCCCCTCGCCTTGGTGGGCTACCTGATTTCCTACATGCTGATGATCATTGTGCTGCGATTCGTGGATGGCCTCGAACATGACTACCCCTATCGAACCAACCTGTATACCGATGAGGTCTCTGAGCACAAAGGAGATCTCGCCTGGGAGCAAGAGCACACGTTCAGCCCCATTTTGTCGTGGCGTTACGAGTGGGTGAATTGGCTGATACTGAATTTTGGCTACCACAATGCCCACCATGCCAAACCCACCACACCCTGGTTTGAACTACCCACACTGCATCGCGAACTCTTTGGAGAGGATCCCGATACGGTGATTCGTTTGTGGCCGCAGTTAGTGATGTACTTCCGATACCGGCACTACCGCATCTTCCACGATGCACCGGGCCAGAAACCCGCCTACGGCAGGGATTTCTTGCGCGCCGCACAGTCCGCGCAGCTGACTGGCGGCAACGCGGCCTCCTTCCTGACCTCCTTCTGACTGCTCTCATGGCGCTCGCTCTCGATATCTATCAGTCACTGTGGGCGATGGAGCGGCGTATACCTGGAGAACCTGAGGATCCGGTTGAAACCCAAATGCACCAGATTGCCGGGGCCGGCTACGCTGGCGCCTGCGTTGATCCAAATGTGTCAGAGATTCCTGATTGTCTTGCGCTGAAACCCGCTTTCGAGGGCTTGGGCCTCAAATGCATGGTCAATGCCTTTCCCGATGACGAGGCCTCCCTTAAGCCTCTGCTGGACATGGCGCAGGAGATGAACGCGACGCAAGTGAACGTCATTGGCGGCGTGATGCCTCTGACCGCCGCCGAGGCTGTGCCAGTAGTGAAATCCTGGCTGGCGATGGCAGAGCGCTATCCCTTCCCTGTCCTACTGGAGACGCATCGCAACGGTACATTAAACGACCTCTTCTTCACTTTGGAAGTCCTCGAGATGGTCCCCGAGTTGCGTTTGTGTGCCGACCTCTCCCACTTCGTGGTGGATCGCGAGCTGCAAATCCCACTCAGCGAGACGGACGAGGGCTATTTTTCGACGATCCTCGACCGTTCAGATTCGGTTCAGGGCCGGATCTCGAATAACCAGCAAGTCCAGATCGCTATCGACTTTCCTCAACATCAGGATTGGGTTGCCCAGTATCGAAAGTGGTGGCAACAAAGCATCTCAGGCTGGCGTGCAAGACAAACTGGCGACGCCACTCTCAATTTCCTGGTAGAGCTCGGCCCCCCTGCCTACGCCATCACCGGAGCCGACCAAAGAGAGTTGTCAGACCGATGGCAAGAGGGCCTACAAATTCGGGAATGGGTAGAAACGATGTGGGCCGAAATGGAAACCACAAGCTAGACCCGCATCGTGTTGCGGGAAGATCCTGTCGACTCGAGCAGGAAGAACGCCCTGGAAACGGCAAGTCTCACCGAGGCTTCCGAAAAGTTTGCAACACGCTCCGACGCCGGCATCGAGAACCGTGATGACACTTGCGGTCATGGCACGGATAAAAAAGATTAAGCGAACGGCTGAGCTACACATCGCTTGATTAGTTGTTAGCTCATCACGCAACAGCCTGGCCATTCGCAGGTTTATGCTGAAAGCACACCCTCGATGGCGCTAAGTGCCTCATTGATTTCGCCCGAGGTGTTGTAGTGCCCTACCCCAAGGCGCAATACGCCTTCGTGGGGGTCGAGCTCAAGCGCTCGCGCCACCTCAAAGGCGTAATTATCGCCCCAGTGGCAATAGACTCCCGCCGCTGAAAGTTCGCGAGCCACAGCACTTGCCGGATGTTTCTCATGGGTGAAGGAAAAGGTCGCCACCCGATTCGTCAAAGTACTCGCGCCCTGCATCGTCAATCCGGGTATGGCGGTTAACCCCGCCAGTAACTCTTCAGACAACGCGTCTTCATGATCACCCATCGCCGCATACGCGCCCTGAAACAGCTGGCGCCGACCCCCGCTTACGCCCACTTGCCCCGCAAGCCACTGAAAATAGTCTAGCGTACCCATCAAACCCGCAATCAGCTCGAAAGCCGGAGTACCCAAGCTGAAGCGGAATGGCAGTTCCTCGCTGGCACAGCGGAGCTTGTAAGCATGGAGCGACTCTAAACGCTCCCGCTTGCCGTACACCACACCCAAATGGGGGCCATAAAATTTGTAAGGTGAGCAGGCAAGGAAGTCGCAGCTAAGGTCTTTGATGTCGATCAGGCGATGAGAGGCATATTGCACCGCGTCAACATAAACCATCGCCCCCGCATCCTGAGCCATTTTGGTCAGCGCTTTGACGTCGTTCACCCCACCCGTCAGATTACTGGCATAGTTCAGCGCCATCAGCCGGGTCCGCTCGGTGAGCAACGGCTCGAGCAATGCGGGCTCGACACGCCATGTGTCGCGATCAAATTCAAGCCACTTCACTACCAGGTCGTTGTCTTCGGCCATTTGAAGCCAGGGCGACACGTTGCCTTCGTGTTCCATCCTGGAAATGATGATCTCGTCGCCGGGCGCGAACTGATGCCCGAGACTACGCGACAGTTGGTAGGTCAGGGTCGTCATGTTGGCACCAATGAGCACCTCCCCCGAATCAGGTGTGCCGAGGAAGTCGGCCATGGCGTGAACAGCCTCATCACAAAGCGCGTCCACCTCAACCGAAGTCGGATTGAATACGCCAGTGTTGCTATTGAAGCGATAAAAAAAATCGACAATCCGATCTATGGTTTGGCGCGGCACCTGCGTACCTGCTGCGTTGTCTAGGTAGATGCGCCTGAGTCCCTCGTCGGTCCTCGCCAGGGAAGGAAATTGCGCTCGCACTGCTTCAATGGGAAATGTCATCGCTGGGTGCTTCCTTTAGTCCCGCGGAATCACACACTCGGTTGCGCGATTACCTTGTTGTCTCGACAGGTTATTGTTGCTCAAAGAAGTCCAGAATCAGCGGCCAGGACCAACCCAATCCGTAACGGTGCGCAATGTCATGCCGGCAATCCAACACCGGTGGCCACTCCGATGCGCCATCACAGTAGGACCAGGCGCGGCACTCTACATCTTCAACGCCGACGTCAAAGAAATCTGGCGGGACGGTTATGTCACATCGATGCGCGTCTGCCCACACCTCTGTGATGGCTGTTGCACCCGTGTAATAAAAGTAATCCCCGTCCGACGTTGTCGTGAATGCGGTATCTCCCCAATCACCAGGGGGAGAGGTCGGGTCGTTCATTCCAGTAATCAGTATTGCTGGCATCCCACGCTCGAGCACAGGCGGATCCAAATAGCCGCGGTGGGGCATACCAATGAGTGCGGCGATCCCTGAGAACACAGCGCCGCTCGACTCTTGACGCGCCAGATCCCACACAAACATTCCGCCGTTAGATCCGCCCACTGCGTAAACACGATCAGTATCAACACAGACATTGTTCGACACCGTCTCCACCAGCTCCACTGCAAAATCGATGTCATCGTCTGTGCACTGTGTCCATGAACAACCATTTTGAGCCACTCCTGAGCAGGAGGGATAGTCGTAATCTTGAGTCAATGCGTCGTCGCAAATCTGCCCAGCCGCAGGTGTACCGTCTATTCCGGTGGTCGATCCAGAAAAGGACCAGGAGGCAAAATGATTACCAGGCTCTTCTCCTCCCAGACCCAATGGTGCCACGACCACGTAACCCCGCTCATCGGCCGCATCAATGACCGATGTATTCCTCAGAAAACTTCCCTCGTCACCGCCCCACCCGTGAAAGACAACAACCATGGGATGGGGTCCGACGATGTTGGGATTATCCGGAATGTGGACTCTGAAAGATCGGGTCACGCCATTGCGCTCCAGCGTATAATCGCCCGATTGCCAAGTGCTGGTGCACGCTGTATTGCCAGCCCCCGCGGCCGCCGAGCTGATTTCCGTCAGCGCAAAACCCTGCGTGGCGATATCAAAACTCAGGGTAATGTCCCATTTCTGCCCCTCTACCACGATGTCATTCAATGCAATTGACTGTCCATCTGTCGTGACTTGAGAGACGGTACCGGTGTCTATTTGACCAACATCACTGATGTAAGAAGAAACAAACCTCGCCACATTGATCGTGGCGTCCCGGGTCGCGATGTTGCCGTCATTCGATATCGCGCGCGCCGTCACCACATGCTCACCCGACTCCAGACCCTTGTAGTTGAATGCCATAGAGAATCCGGACAGATCTGAACCGGGGTAATCGGGATAGGCATTCGCCACATCGCCGCGCGCGCCCCCCATGGGCACGTTAAAGGCATAGGTTCCGTCGATATCGATTTCAATGGCGGCAATACCTGACTCAGCAACCGCCCACCCCCGCAAGTTTGAGATGCCGCTGTACAGCGAGGCATCCTGGGGCTCCTCGAGATTAACGCGCACATTTTCCGCACTTAGTGAGGTGGCGAAGCCAATCAAAAACAACATACCGCATAGCGTTCTGAGCTGCGAAATCATGATGACTCTCATACCAGCGCCCCGAAACCGCAATTGGATGGGCAGATACGTCCAGACTACTCAGTCTTCCGACAATCGGAAAGCGAATTTGCAGCTCGGTAATTAAGTTCGGTATGTCGCGCCGAGCGCTGTTAATGTGAGGCCACCTGCTCCGACTACGGAGGTGTCCGGTATGCCGAATGGCATCATCGACGGTCCCTGAGAGGTGCACAAAGCGGTGCGCACACTGTCAAAAGAAAACGGCGTCGATGTGGTGAAAGTGATGATCCACGGTGAGTTGATTTCCTCAGGCGACGGAATCAAACCCGGGGTGCTTGGCTTCACTGACGAAGAGCTCGATGTGCTTGTCTCAGAAGCACATCACCGGGGCATGCGCGTAGCATGCCATGCGCGATCCGCAGCGGCGGTGAAACAGGCGGTTCGCTCTGGAGTCGACTTCATGGGACACGCAAATTATCTGGATGACGAGGCCCTAGATTTGTTAGAGGCAAACCGGGACCGGGTATTCATCGGGCCCGCAGTAGCTTGGGAGATCACGTTTCTGGAGCATTACCAAAGCTTCGGTTTTGAAGCCGGCAGTCCGGAGCATGAGGGTTACGCCGCAGAGCTTGAGGCGACACAACTGTCCCTTAAGCGAGTGCGTGAAGCAGGTATCAGAGTGCTGGTGGGAGGCGACTATGGACTTACTATCACGCCTCATGGTACCTACGCTAGAGAGCTGCAGTGCTTTGCCGATTATTTCGGTTGTTCATCGAGTGAGGCGCTCCAAGCCGCAAATAAATATGGAGGCGAGGCGTTTATGCCCGAGGGCCATCTCGGCACGCTGGAAGAAGGCAAGATCGTGGATATGGTCTTGCTCACAGGCAATCCCCTCGAGGACATTACCCTCCTCCAGAACCTGGATAATATTGCAGCCGTAATCAAAGAGGCCAAGATCTATAGAAACTTGCTGGCCAAACAGTCCCCTCATCAGAAGGACGCCGCCGTGCTCGGTCACCTGCTGGGAACCCCGCCATGCAACTAAAAGATAAAGTCGCCATCGTCACGGGCGCCGCCCGGGGGCTTGGCCGCGCGTACGCGGAAGCTTTAGCCACTGAAGGCGCCACTGTGGTGGCTGCCGACCTGAATGACTGCGCCGATACCGTCGCGTCAGTTGAGGTGGCCGGGGGGCGTGCCATCGCTACAACGATCGATGTGTCAGATAGCGCGAGCTGCGAGGCTATGGCGGATTTAGCGGCCGATGCGTTCGGCCGTATCGACATCCTGATCAACAACGCTGCGCTCTACGCAGGGCTGAAGGGTGCCCGCTTTGAGCAACTCGATGAAGCCCAGTGGGATCGTGTGATGCAGGTCAACATTAAGGGAACCTGGCTGACCAGCCGAGCCGTCGTAGGGCACATGCGCGCCAGTGGCGACGGTGGTTCGATCATTAATATTGCGTCGCTAGCTGCTGTCTTCGGCCTGCCCTACGGACTCGACTATGTGGCATCTAAAGCCGCAGTGATTGGCATGACACGGGGCATGGCTCGTGAGCTTGGGCCAGACCATATTCGAGTGAACGCAGTAGCGCCCTCGGCAGTGTTGACCGAGGGCACAGCAGAGTTTTTTGGCGAAAAGTTTGAGAAAGCCAAGTCAGTGATCGCATCCAACCAATTGATCCCCCGAAATCTCGAGACGGAGGATCTCACAGGGACCATCGTCTACCTTGCTTCCGATGCCAGCCGTTTGGTCACGGGTCAGACGCATATGGTTGATGGAGGATCGTGGTTTTTGTGAATCAAGCCGGTCGTTCGCCGCCTTGATTCAAAATCTAGGCAATCTCTTCTACCGCTAGATCTCAATCGAGCGCGTTATTTAGCCGAAGTCCAGTAGCAGCTGTCCCGGACTTGCAGGTGTTTTGAGAACCCGAACTGGCTTGGGTGGCTTAGGTAGCCAACTGTAACTTACCTCTGAATCATCTTGGCCGGCTTGAACACGTTGTCGAAGTTCCGCCGGTGAAAACGGCGTAGACTGAGCCCAATCGATCGCACGCTCACCGCTCTCTCGAAGTGCTAGATCAGCATTGAGGTGGCGCAGCCTAAAAAGTCGAGAGCGGCAAGTGGCACCGCAGGTTTTCTGGTCTGCACGTCCCAGGAAGACGATGCCACAGCTCAGACAAGTGATTTTTACCTTAGGCACTGGCGCCCTGCGCCCATTGTGGTGGGCGGTGCGGCAAGCAGTACTGCAAAATTTCCGAAGAGCGGCCTTCCGGCACCCATGCCGAATACATACTTTAGACATCAGACTGACTCGCGCACCGTGTTCATATCATTAATACGTTTCATGTTTTCTGATTTTTTGAATTCTTGGCGCAACGAAACGGTTTTTCAAATCGTTTCTATGGGAAATTTACAAGCGTTCGATAAGAAAACGCTCCTGCGGTTCTCCATTATCGATGCTGCGGACCCGTCTTCAGTTTTGCGGTTGACGGGGTATGCGTCTAATCGCAAGGAGCGGCGGTCAAAACCAAGGAGGGGGAAATGTCCGAGGGCTAAGCCTCGAAAATGCCCTGCAACAGGCGCCCCTTGATCTCTACCTCTTAAGGCTTTTCACAAGAAAGGGGCAGCGAAGCGTCTCGTCTCGCCAACTGTCCCGATTCCAACGTTAAACTCACTACTGAATGTGGTGAGAACATGATGCCCTGACAATTTGTGGCCTAGATAAAGCTTCTCGCTTAACTTAAACGCGCGGAAATCGCCAGCATTTGGCAATAGACCAGAGAGAAAGAATCGACGTGCAGCACCTAGATTTTTTTTATGACTTGTCCTCTCCTTGGACCTACCTTGCCTTTAACAACGTGCAGCAGGTTTTGGAAGACACTGGCGCCACAGTTCGTTGGAAACCGTTTCTTGTAGGTGGTGTCTTCAACGCGGTGAATCCGGGTGTATACGAGGCTCGCGCGCACCCGATGAACCCAAAGGTGATGCACAACTTTACTTGGCTACACGAGTGGGCCCGGTTGGCGGGACTGCCACTCAACTTCCCCACAGAGCATCACCCCGTGAGGTCGGTTTTAGCGATGCGCGTCTGCTGTGCTCTCGAGGCAGATCAGCTTGCGCTACAGCGTTTCTCGCACGCCGCCTTTAATGTCTATTTCGCGGACGGTGAGAACATTGACGCCCCAGACGTT
>MDTE01104586.1_pt1 | contig 11319 bp, 7 predicted proteins | sample 811231 | NCBI WGS metagenome assembly MDTE01 (sample SAMN05326651, study PRJNA326480) | marine metagenome | isolation source: seawater | place: Indian Ocean: Red Sea | collected 2010 | reverse complement strand
AGATCGGGCCTGACGACGACGCGAAGCGCACCCTTGATAACCAGGAAGGCGGAGTTTCCATAATCCCCTTCACGGATCACGATATCGCCAGGCTTTAACTTCAGGAGTCGACAGTCGTTCTGGATGACCCCGGAAAGCGGAATAGACGGCGGAAACCTCTGTTGACTGATGGCGGCAAATTCCGGCCGCTTGATGAGCATCGCCACGTCGGCGTCCGAGACATTCGCATCGAAGGGCGAATCCCAGCGTTGGGGGCGATCCATCGTGACTACAGCATTCAGCGGGGGTTCCCTCCTCGGTTGTCTTGGTGTTCACCGGAACCGCATTGCGATTGACCGCATTTTGCCAAAAGCGCGGTTGCTATGCGCGCTCTTTTTCCGCCCGCCTGACACATTGAATTCCGTTCGTGAGCTCGATGGGGCGCGACTTCAAGCTGAAATGTGACGTAGTGTTAAGTTTTCCGACATAGGACGGTTATATGGTTGGCCTTGTTTCGCCAATTGCCTTGATTCTGCAGGGAAGCTAAATGCTCGTCTCCCTTGCGGTAGCGTGCTTGATCGCCGGGCTTACTGTCATTTTTAACAAGTTTTTTCGTGATTAGGGTCTTTCGTCACTATCTCCCCAGGACGCAGCTCGCGCTGTGTGCCATCGACGCTTTGTTGCTATTCGGGTCCGTATACGCGTCGGTGGCGATCGTGTTTTCCGACGTCGCCGAGCGTGTGCTGGTCGGAGAGCTTTGGTCCAAAGCGCTCGGATTCACCATTGTCACAATGGTCTTGATGACGATGACCGGGTTGTATCAGCGCTGGCTACGAGACGACCTGCGCGGATTGCTCTTCAGAACGAGTGTTGCATTCCTTTTCGGCCTGCTTGCGATGTATATCGTTCATACATTGGAGCCGAAGTGGTCCATCGGTATCGGCGCGTTTGCAGTGGCGTTCGTGCTGGCAGCGGCCGGCATCGTCTTCTTCCGAACTACAGTGTATGTTTTTGCCGATTCATCTCTGTTTCGCAGGCGGGTGGTTGTCCTTGGGGCGGGCAAACGCGCCCAAACCATCGGGCGGCTTCGCCGGCGTTCGGACCGCCGTGATCTCGAGCTGGTTGGTTTTCTCGCGTTGCCGGGAGAAGAGCCTGCGTTGACGCTACCTGCGCCTGTTTACGAATGTGCCCCGGGTGAGTTGTCCAGTGGAGTCCGACGGCTGAGAGCTGAGGAGCTTGTGGTGGCGGCCGATCCTGGTACATCGCTTCCGCTTGCCGAGCTTTTGGATTGCAAGCTGGGCGGAACTCGGATCCTCGCGCTGCCGGGCTTTTTCGAGCAGCAAAGCGGTCGTATCGAACTCGATGCGCTGGATGCCGACGACCTCGTATTTCAGGAAGGCTTCATTCAGGCGGTGGTCAAGGGATATGCGCACCGATGCCTTGATGTCTTTCTCAGCACTGTCGGGCTCCTCGTCGGCGCGCCCTTGATGCTGATGACGGCGCTCGCGATTTTTGTCGAAGCCGGCTTCTCGGGCCCTGTCCTGTACCGACAAACCCGCGTGGGACGGGGCGGGCGTGCTTTTGAGATACTGAAGTTCCGCAGCATGCGGGTTGATGCGGAGGCGGCGGGAGCGCAGTGGGCCCTTACGAACGATAGCCGGATTACGCGGGTAGGAGGTTTCATCCGCCGGACCCGATTGGATGAGTTGCCGCAGCTTTTCAACGTCATCAAGGGCGATATGAGCTTCGTGGGGCCGCGTCCGGAAAGGCCCGAGTTCGTCGAGCACCTCCGGGCGGTGGTACCCTTCTACGATCTTCGCCATTGCGTTAATCCGGGTATCACGGGCTGGGCGCAAATCTGTTACCCGTATGGCTCCACCGATGAGGATGCCCGGCGTAAGCACGAGTACGACATGTACTACATCAAGAACTACAGCGTGTTCTTGGACCTGACGATTCTGATTCAGACTGCGCAAGTTGTCCTTTGGGGCCAGGGCGCGCGTTAGCCGCGAATGATCCAAGAGATCGCATTCTTGACCTACGGCACCGCGGGCGTAGCTGTCGGACTCTTTGCGGTGTTGCTCCTGACAGCCTGGCGAGGGCGGCGACTGGGCGGGCTAATGTTGTTCGCCGCAATTGCAACCGCCGTTTGGGCCGGAGCGATTGCGAGTTTTGCTGCGTCAGGCAACCCGGTCGGCGGCTTGATTGGGGTGTTCGAGGCAGTTCGCAATCTGGCATGGCTGTTGTTCCTGCGGGGGATCCTTTCCCAGCCAGGGCGGGAAGGGCGGGGCGTCACCGGTCAATGGCCAATACGAATTCTTTTTGCCGCGGGCGTTATGGGTGTTCTAGCCCTTGCGGTTGGGGTCGACTCCCCGTACTTGCAGGCGGCGACGTCATTGTGGTTCCTCGCAGCTGCGGTGATTGGGCTAGGGTACGTCGAGCATGTGTTCAGAGGTACCTCCTCTGCGCATCGGTGGCGCGTAAAGCTGTTGTGCATTGGGTTGGGGCTACAGCTGGCCTATGATTTTTTTCTCTACGCACACGCTCTGCTGTTCGGCCAGATCGACTCCGAACTCTGGGCGGCACGCGGGGCGGTACAAGCTCTGGTCGTGCCATGTCTCGCAGTGACAGCGGCGCGTAACCCCGACTGGTCCGTTGAGATTTTTGTATCGCGCCAGGTGGTGTTTGGCTCCCTAGCGGTGGTCGGAGCGGGGGTCTACTTGCTGGTAATGTCGGCTGCCGGCTACTACCTGCGTATAAAAGGCGGGGAATGGGGCCGTGTCGCAGAGGTTGGGTTCCTGTGCGGGGCGATGGCACTGCTCGCCATTCTGTTCACCTCTCACCAGCTCCGAGTGAGGACAAAGGTCTTCCTGGCTAAGCACTTTTTCAAGAACAAGTACGACTATCGCTTGATCTGGCTTGCTTTCACACAGGCGCTTGCGGAGAGCCAGTCGGACGTTGAACTGCGAACGAACATCATCAAAAGTACCGCCGAGCTTATCGACAGTCCCGGCGGGGCACTCTGGATCGCCCGGGATGATGGTGCCTTCGTGTTGGCCGCGTCCTGGGGCGAAATCGTGCAACCCCAGGATTCGCTTTCCTCGGCAGATCCCACCATACAATTCCTAAAGGACACCGGGTGGGTGATCTACCTCGATGAAGTTAGGCAGGAGCCGGCTGACTATCACGATGTTCTCAGCTCGCCACTAGCGAACGGCATGTTCGGCGTTATCATTCCACTAAATCACCAAGGCGAGCACGTCGGCGTGCTCGGCCTCATGCCTCCTAAAACCCCTCGTTCCTTCAATTGGGAAGACTCTGATCTCCTCAAGACCGTCGGCCAGCAAGCCGCGGGCTATCTGGCGCTCTTGCGTTTGTCCGAGGCGTTGACCGATGCCCGCCAGTTCGACGCTTTCAACCGTCTGTCATCGTACGTGGTACATGACCTGAAAAACCTCGTTGCGCAGCTCGCGCTCGTGGTGAGTAACTCTGAGCGGCATCTTGATAACCCCGCGTTTGTCAAAGACGCAATTGGCACGGTTGCCAATGCCACTGATCGAATGCGTCGGCTCTTGGAGCAACTTCGCAAGGGCCGGCTGGAAGAGACGTCGGCCAAGTTCGTCAATGTAGGACGGGTTATCGCGAAGTGCGTTGCGGAACGTTCTGTCGATAATCCTCCCCCGGTGGTTGGGCGGCTGGAAGAGGGCCTGGTCGTCAATGCCGAGCCGGAGCGCCTTCAGAATGTGCTGACACACCTAATCCAAAACGCGCAGGAAGCGACCCCGGTGACCGGGCGGGTAGGTGTCGACGGGTTTTGCTCGAAGGATGGTGTCACGATTGAAGTCCGAGATACGGGGTGTGGCATGGACTCGCAGTTCATCGCGACCCGCTTGTTTCGTCCGTTCGAGACGACGAAAGGCAATGCTGGCATGGGGATCGGCGTGTATGAGGCGCGCGAGTTCGTCACGCTATGGGGAGGCGAGATCAGTGTGGAGTCGGAAGTCGGAGTTGGCACGTTGTTCCGGATTTGGTTGCCATCGGGAAGTGATATGCCGGTGAGGGGGACCATCGAGCTGGGGGCCAGTCATGGGTAATGGCGAACCGCGAAGATTGTTGGTTGTCGAAGACGACCCCGGGTTACAGAGCCAGCTTAAATGGTCGCTCGACGGGTTCGAGGTTGACGTCGTGGGAGACCGGGAAGCGGCAATCGCTCATGTCCGGCGTTACGAGCCCAACGTAGTGACGTTGGACCTAGGGCTACCGCCCGATCCTGCAAATGCGACGGAAGGCTTGGCCGCGCTCGAGGAAATCCTCTCTGTTGCCCCTGACACGAAAGTTATCGTGGTTACCGGAAACGATGAACGTGAGAACGCGTTAAACGCAGTCAGACTTGGAGCATACGATTATTATCAGAAGCCTATCGATCCGGAAACGCTCAGCTTGATCATCGAGCGTGCTTACGCGCTCTATGAACTTCAGGCTGAGAATCGGCGCCTTAGTGCGGCGCCCATGGCAGGCCGGTTGGACGGGATCATCGGCGCAAGCCCCGAGATGGATAAGGTTTGTCGGCTCATTGAAAAGGTGGCGCCGACGGACATCACGGTGCTGCTCCTAGGTGAAAGTGGTACCGGAAAAGAGCTGCTCGCCAAAGCGCTCCACGGGCTGAGCGGCCGGCAGGCGGGCCGGTTTGTCGCTATCAATTGTGCTGCCATTCCGGAAAATCTCCTTGAAAGTGAGCTGTTTGGTTACGAGAAGGGGGCATTTACGGGGGCCAACAAGCAGACACTGGGAAAAATAGAGCTGGCGGACGGGGGCACCTTGTTTCTCGATGAGATCGGCGATTTGCCTCAAGCGTTACAAGCCAAGCTTTTGAGATTTCTGCAAGAACGCACGATCGAGCGGGTCGGCGGCCGTACGGAGATTCCCGTACAGACCCGGGTTATCTGTGCGACCCACCAGGACCTGCAAGAGCACATCAAGACCGGCGTATTTCGGGAGGATCTGTTTTACCGGATCAGCGAAGTCACCGTGAACATTCCACCCTTGCGGGAACGGCAAGGGGATCCCTTGGTTTTGGCACGAGCGTTTCTTGCCAAACACAAACGAGAGCTTGGCTACAGCGTCGAGGGTTTTACCGAGGCGGCGACCGCGGCCATCGAAGCGCATGCGTGGCCCGGGAATGCCCGTGAGCTCGAAAATCGAGTGAAACGTGCCGCAATCATGGCCGACGGGCCGCTGATTGCACCGGAGGACCTCGAGTTATCCGAGGTTGGGGAGGCGCCGATCCCGCTTAATCTCAGGCAAGTGCGGGAAGCAGCCGAGAAACAAGCTGTGGTTCGGGCATTGGCGCTGTCCGAAAAGAAGGTGGCGCAAGCCGCAGAGTTGCTCGGTGTCAGCCGCCCGACGCTATACGATCTGATGCAGAAATTTGGCATGAAGTAACGTACGCGGGCTGATGTCGTTTCCTACGATTCCTCCGCGCTCGACAACGACGGTGCTTTGGGTCCTCTTGCCCATAGGCATTTCGGTCGGGCTGTACTGGCCGACACTGCTCGACCTGGGAAAGCTTTGGGCGAGCACCCAGGACTACGGCCACGGTTATCTCATCGTCCCGATTTCCCTCTATTTGCTCTGGCGGCGGCGCGCGGAGATTGCCGGCGCACCCCACGTACCGCAGTGGTACATGGCCATCGTGGTGGCATTAGGCAGCCTTGGTTGGCTCGCCGCTCACTTGGTCGGCGTACAGGTCGTGATGCAAGCGGCTTGGTTGGGGATGCTGATTGCGGCGTTGTGGGGGGTGTTGGGTTGGAAACGGGCTCGGTGGGTGATTTTCCCAGTTGCGTACATGGTCTTCGCGATCCCGATCTGGGCAGTCTTGGTGCCTCCGTTGCAACTCTTGACTGCGGACGTTGCTACCTGGGGGGTTCGTGCGGTTGGTATCCCGGTGTTCCGTGAGGGTCCGTTTTTAACGATTCCTGCGGGACGATTCGAGATCGCCGAAGTGTGTGCCGGGTTGCGCTTTCTCATGGCCGCAATGTCGCTGGGAGCGCTTTACGCCTATTTGAATTTCGACAAGACCCTTGCGCGAGTCTGCTTTTTCTCGCTGTCGGTGGTGTGGGCAATCTTCTTCAACTGGGTGAGGGTCGTGGTGGTGATTGCTCTGGGCCACATCTTTGGGATGGAGGCAGCCATCGTGCAAGACCACAACTCGGTGGGTTGGGGACTGTTCGCGATTTCGCTCGTCCCGCTTTTCGTGATTGGACACTATATGCAAGCCCCGCATCTCCGCGAGCCCCCAGAGCCCCCAGAGCCCCAACAGCTCGAAGAAAGCGAGCGTCCCGTCACTAAGAGTGCAGGCCCTCAAGCCCAGGAACCTTCGAGAGCGAACTACTCACTGACGGTGCTCTCAATGCTGGTGGCGGGAGCCTTGGGACCAGCAGCAGCGGCGGTCTTCTCCGGGGGCCCGGTCGCTCCCGCTGAGCACTTCACGGTGAAATTTCCCGCGGAAGTTGCCGGGTGGAACCGGGTTTTGGACGGTGCGCCGCGTTGGGCGCCGGCGTATCCCGGCGCAAGCATCCAGCAGCAAGCGCACTATAAGGCCGGTGGGATGCGGGTGTCGGTGTTTATCGCTCGGTTTGCGAGCCAATCGCAAGGCCAAGAGATTATTAATGACGAGAATTCCCTGTTTGATCCTGACGCTTGGTCCGTTCAGGCGAAGTTCGGTTCGCGCTGGGGAGAGGACAATCCCGTGATGGGTCTGCGCCTGCAAGGGCGCGGAGGGCGGCGAGGGGTTGAGTTTGTCTACTCCGTGGCCGGTGTGCCGGTGAATTCGTCATTGCGGGCCAAATATCTCGAACTCAAGGGAAAGCTCCAGGGGCGCCGTGATGCGTCCGTCGTGGCGTTGATGTGGGAAGGGTCGAAACCCCCGCTCGGCCACGATGCACTGGGTAAGTTCTTCCTTGAGGCCGTGCGTTAGTAACACGGCGTGAGAAAATCTAGCTTATATCTTTAAGAAATTTTCGTAACAGATTGTTTATAAATAGACATTCTGCCAGTGTCGGTATGCGCGGTTTTTGGACTTTAGACGTCATCTGGCAGTACAATCCCAGGCATCTTTCGCCTGTAAAGGCGGTGGTGTTGCTAAGAAGAGGAAGTGACATGCTCCCGCGAGTCTCGTTGTCGAAGGTGTTCGTCAGTGCCATTGCTGCGTTAGGGGTGCTTGGCATAACGGGTTGCGAATCGCCGTATCCCGCTGCCGATCAGCTCAAGGCAAGTGTTCCAGCTGACTACAGCTACGTCATTGGTCCGGGCGATAACCTCAACATCTTTGTCTGGCGCAATCCGGAGCTATCACAGTCGGTGCCCGTCAGACCCGATGGGAAAATATCCGTGCCGCTGGTGGAGGATCTTGTCGCGAGCGGGAAGACGTCTACGGAGCTTGCGCGGGAAATCGAACAAGTACTCGCAACGTACGTCAAGGATCCCCTCGTCACTGTCATCGTGAGCGGGTTTCAAGGGGTTTTTGGTGATCAGGTCCGGGTGGTGGGCGAGGCGGCCCAACCTCAGGCATTGCCCTACCGGGCGAACATGACCGTCTTGGATGTGATGATCCGAGTGGGTGGCCTCACCGAATTTGCCGCCGGGAACAAAGCGCGCCTTATCCGGAGGATCGACGGCAAGCAGGTGATCGGTGGACTGCGCTTGGAGGATCTGCTTCGAGATGGCGACATTTCCGCGAACGTTCCGGTCGTCCCCGGTGACATCCTAATCATTCCCGAGGCGTGGTTCTGATTGGACTGGCTCAGTTTGCGCGCCCGTTCACGAATTCATACGGTTCCGTGAGATAGGCTCCATGGTTCGGACCTATTGGCATTGTTAACGCATGAACGAAACACTCATTCTCGTCTTCACCTACGCCCGGATGATCTGGCGGTTTCGGTGGGTCGCTTTGGTGGGCGCGACGGTTTTCTGTGTCGCCGGCTGGGGCTACGTCATGCTTATGCCCAATAAGTATGAGGTGAAAGCGAAAGTCTTCATGGACACGAGTTCGTTGCTCAAGCCTTTGCTCCGAGGGATTGCAGTCGACAGCACCGTTAAGGAGGACTCCGCCCGGCTTATCAGCCGCACGTTGCTGGTGAGGCCCAACCTTGAGAAGGTCGCCCGGAAGACGGACATGGACCTGCAAGCGAAGAATCCGAAGGAGTTCGAACTACTCCTGGCGGGCCTCGCGAAAGGAATAAGAATTTCCGGTACGGAAAAAAACAACATTTTCACCATCGCCTACCAGGACAGTGATCCGAAGCTCGCAACAAGGGTCGTAGAAGCGTTGCTCAATCTTTTTGTCGAGCGTTCGCTCGGTGAATCACGCAAGGACACCAGCGCCACGCGCCAGTTCCTGGATGAGCAAATCAAAGAGTACGAAGGCCGACTCGTTGCGGCGGAGAATCGGCTTAAGGAGTTCAAGCGGAAGAACGTCGGTTTGATGCCTGCCAGCGGCGGTTCCTACTTTGCCCGCCTTGAGGCACTGGTGCGCGAACGCGCGGATGCGCAGCTCGAGCTGACAGAGGCCATTCGCGCTCGGGATGAGCTTGCGAGGCAGCTCAAGGGCGTGCAGACCGCCATCGCCGAGCGGGCGGAGGACAGTAATTTGGAGCGTGCCATCGGAGGGCCAAAGCATCCACTGGACGAAAGGATACTCGCCCTTGAACAGACTTTGGACCAGCTACTTCTCCGGTTCACGGACCGCCATCCGGATGTTATCTCCGCCCGCGATCAGTTGGGTCAGCTAACGGAACGCCGTGATTCGGATCTCGAGGCACAGCGAAAGCTCGACGAGGCGGCATCGCAGCAAGGGGGGGTCAGCCGCAGTCAGGTCGTCAACCCTCTGTATCAAGAACTCAAGGTGCAATTGGGAGCCGCACAAGCAGAGGCCGCGGCGCTTGAGGCGCGGGTGGCTGAGTTCAAGCGCAGGGAAGAGGCACTTCAGAAGCTCGTTGACACTGTTCCAAAGATAGAGGCCGAGCTGGCGCGCCTGAATCGCGACTACGGGATTGATCAGAAGAACTATGAGCAGCTCGTATCTCGCCGGGAAGCACTGAAGATTGCCGACGATGCCAGTCAAACCACCGATGATGTGCGGTTCAACGTCATCGAGCCTCCCCGTGAGCCCCTCGTCCCGGTTAGCCCCAATAGACCTCTGCTTAGCGCGGGCGTCATCGTCGCAGGACTCGGTGCGGGCATTGGTCTTGCCTTGCTGATTGCTCTGTTGCGCCCTGGTATTTACACCCGCGATGGACTGGCCCAGTTGACAAATCTGCCTGTGCTCGGCGTGGTAGGTCGTATCTGGACGCCTCAGGAAAGATTTCAACGGCGCCTGGAGGTAGTTTCTTTTGGTGCAGGGTGCGTGGCCTTGTTGGCGCTTTTTGTTGGGATCGTCTTGCTGGAGACGTTGAGCATCGACATTGTTAATCAAGTTCGAACCCTGACCGAGCAGCTGCTATGAGCATTATCGAAAAAGCGATTGAGCGGCTTGAAGATGAACCGCTCGACGATCCAACAGACCGGGTTATCGAGGGTGCGGAGGTTGAACAACCGCTTTCCGAACCGGCTCTCGAGGAGTCGTCCGTGGACGTCGTCGGTGCAGAGCCCTCGACGGAGCCGGCGGTAACGACGAACGAGTCGCCTAAGCCCCGGACCTGGCGGGAGGTGGAGCTCGATCTTGCCGCATTGAAGTCTGCAGGCATCGTGACTCCGGAGCTCGAAAATACGGTGCTTGCGGAGCAGTACCGACTCATCAAGCGTCCACTATTGATGCAAGCCAATGCGGCAGGCGAATCGACTGCCCGCTCTAATCTCATCATGGTCGGGAGTGCAATTCCCGGGGAAGGGAAGACACACACCGCGGTCAATCTCGCGATGAGCATAGCGATGGAACGTGACCGGACCGTGCTTCTGGTCGACGGCGACGTTTCCAAGGCTGATGTGAATCGAGTGCTTGGATTTCGGGGTGAGGAAGGACTTTCGGACTACCTCGTTAACGAAGGTGATGACCTTTCTAACTATCTCGTTCGCACGAACATCCCAAAGCTCCAGATTTTGCCATCGGGACGCCGTCATCCAAATTTGACAGAGCTTCTCGCGGGGCCGGACATGAAGCGCCTCGCGGCTGAGCTCTCCGAGCGCTACGCCGATCGCATCGTCATCTTTGATTCACCCCCGTTGCTTGCGACGTCGGGCGCTTCGGTGTTGGCGACGTTGGTCGGGCAGATCGTGTTGGTTGTCGAGGCGATCCGGACGCCAGAACGCGCAGTGCTCGAAGCACTAAGGATGCTTGGTCCGGTCGAGAATGTTGCCCTTGTACTGAACAAGACTCGGGAGAAGGCAGGCCGGCTTGGCTACGGGTATGGTTACGGCTATGGGTATGGCTACGGTTACGGATACGGTGCCACGCAGCCGCGTTCCTAGTCAGCGCAGAGCGCCAATGCGTTCGGGCGTTCTTTTCGGACTCTGTCTGGCGGGCCCGCTCGCCTGCATGGCGGGCGATTGGAAACTCACCCCCCGAATTACGGTTAGCGAGACGTATAGCGACAACGTAGGACTAAGTGCCGAGGGCGCGGAGCGGGATGACTTCATCACCGACGCCAATGCCGGACTTTCGCTGCACGGCTCGGGACGGCGGCTGACGGTTAATGCCGACTACAACTTTCAACAGGTGCTTCATCTGCGAGAGACCAATTCGACGGGCCACAACCAACAATGGCAGGTTGCTGCCGATGCGGAAATTGTGGAGCGGATTGGTTTTGTGAATGTTCGAACCACGCGAAGCCAGCAAAATCAGACGAACGTTGGCCGCATTTCTAGCGACAATCTCTCCACCGCTAATCGAACCGACGTAACCACGTTTTCCGTGACGCCACGCGTGACGCATCGGTTCGGACGGTGGGCTGAGACGGAATTCAGTGTCACGTACGATGTTGTCTCTAACGACACGGGGCCGACCGACACCACGAGCGAATCGATTGGCGGTAGGACGAGTATTCGAAGCGGGTCGCGCTTTCAAAAAATGCCGTGGTCGGTCGATATCAATCGGCGGGAACAAACCAATACCGATGACTCTACGAGCAAATTTTCTACGCTAGACGCTCGGGCGAGCTATGTGATCTCTCGTCGTTGGTCCGTGGATTTCGGGGCCGGATATGACAAGAACGAGTTTGTTTCCGGTACGAACAACGAGGATGGTTTGCGATGGCGGTCCGGTGTGACATGGACCCCGACGCCGCGAACCCGGTTAGGAGCGGGTTACGAAAAGCGATTCTTCGATGACACTTACTTTTTGGATTT
>MDTE01131687.1_pt1 | contig 11320 bp, 7 predicted proteins | sample 811231 | NCBI WGS metagenome assembly MDTE01 (sample SAMN05326651, study PRJNA326480) | marine metagenome | isolation source: seawater | place: Indian Ocean: Red Sea | collected 2010 | reverse complement strand
TGTAGTAGCAATGTAGATGATGTATATCATGTAGAGACAGCCGTTTCAATGATATGTCAATTTTATGAAGCAAGGAAACATGACTTACAATTTGTTTTGTTGGTTTTTTTTATGCCTTCAGGTGGATTTGTCGAGAGCACCTGGAGTACCGAACGAGTTGAGGTAGTCCGTGGCGCCTATGAGCTCCATCTCAGTGGGGAGCATACCACAGAGTACGCGACCAACGTCACCTTGCGTGATTAGGTTCAGGCTGTAGAAGGCCCCGAAGATGCACAGCATGTACATGACCCATTCGAGGCCCCTGACCACACTCCTCATGAAAGGCTCTTCCATTTCAATCTCCATTGCAGAGAGGCCCCTTCTTTGCTGGTCTCTCACCTTCTCAATGGCTTCGCGCACATCCTTCTCCGTCGCACCCAGCTTCTTGGCCATCTTCTCTGTCTTGCGCACCATCTCTTCCACGTCCATGTCCGGCGTGATAATCTCCTCCATGGAAGGATCTTGTGCTTTTGACTCTACTTTTAACTCATCCTTACTATCACTCTTCTCTTTCTGATCTTTGGGGGCTTGTACTGTCTTACTCCTCCCAGTGGTTGGCTTGTCCTGCTCTTCGATGGCCCGCAGCCGCGCCTTCGTTTCATCAGGACTCAACTGCTTATTACCATACAATAGGATCATGATAGCAACTACCAAACCCAGTCCGGCACTCCACATAAACTCATCTGGTAGCCCATACGAGCGTTGTAAAGCCGCCCACTCAGCTCCTCGACTTGCCGCCTCTCCTGCGAACTTCTGAAATGACGTCAAATACTGTAAGGCAGCATGATGGTAGTGATCCATCTCTACTACGTGTGGTCTAAGTAAAAGATTCAGCTAGATAAGATGTAGGTCGTGAATCAACTTTTGAGATCAAGGGATCAAGTCCCACGTTCGTGGGCCTCATGCTCCTCGTATCTTTATTTTTGTGCTTAAGCTTAAGCGCAATGGCAAGCAGAATGAGACTAAGGAGCGGTCGACAGATCGCTATGCGGATGTCCTCCACTTCAGCGGTTGAAAATCCGTTACAAGGGATGCACGACTCGGTAGCGGCTGTCTTGGACATGGATAAGACATTGATTGACCCAAGTGGTTGTGCAAGCCTGGGCCAATGTCTTAAGAAGATGAAAGAGGTGAGCTTGAGCGATGTGGGCATCAAGGTGGGGGGGCTGAAGGACCGCGGGCCGACCTATTGCATGAACATTGTTACAGAGCCGACCCATGATATCACGGTGTTTGTGATCCCCAAAGGGAATTCTATCCCTCTGCACGACCACCCGGGGATGTTAGTAGCTAGCAAATTGTTATATGGGGAGCTCGAGGTAGAGAGCTATAGTGAAGCTCACAACGGCTTATACAAAAGCACCAAAGAGATTAGGACGCACGAGGAGGACGCTTGGTATCTCACACCTACCGAAGGCAACCTCCATCAGTTCAAAGCTAAGTCGACATGCGTAGTTCTAGATTTATTGATGCCGCCATATAACGAGGGTAGGGGACGAAGTTGCACATTCTACAAGAAGAAGCAGGCCGAGGGCTTATTTTGGCAACTCGTGGCATTCCCCTCGTGGTGGACGCCAGATCAGGCAGATTGTGTCTACAACGGCGACAGCTATTACAAGGGATTCAAACCGACTGTGCGGTGATAGCCATAATAGTTATTATTTATCATTATTCGTGCGTGTTGTGCAAAATTCTACATCTGGCTCTACGAGCTCTCTCTCTCTCCCGCTTAGACCAACTTCGGCATTTTGGTGAGGAAGGCCTTAGTCTTGGTCATGGGGTCGTCTCTCAACGTGACACCTTCGGGCAATGTGACAGGTGCAGGGAAGGTAGATAATCTCAAACCCATCTCCTTCTGCTGCATAAGTTTAGCCTTCATTGCTAGAGCAGCATCATCACTGTTTTGACTAGCCAATGTCTCCTTAAGCAAACGGCGTCTCTCTTGTTTCTCTAACTTACGGTTGTGGGCATTGGTACGCGCTTGAGATATATTCTTGACCTGGACACGGGTGTTGACTGGCTCAAGGATCGTCTCTTCATCGCCCTTGCCGCCACGCCCACCACCAAGTGAATCTGCGTGAGATGCTTCATCAAGAGTTGGCAGTCCTCTTGGTACTCCACCTGGAGTCTTCCTGATCGCCGGATCCATGATCTCATCACCCTTCTCATCCAACTCTCTGGACATCTTCTTGCTACGAATACGTACATTCTGACTGAAATCAGGTGCTTCCACGATGGTGCCCACACTGTGTCCATCATCACTCTCAGCATCTTCATCTCCGTCCATTAGGGTCTTCATTTGCGTGGGACTGCCAGTTCCATCACCAGCCATTGCTTCCATCATTTTTGCTAGCACTTGTTCTGCTGTGCTAAGAGCGTCCATAGCTACCATCCAAGGTGCCTTATCCTCGGCTTCCGTCAACTCAAACACGTTGCCCTCGGCCATGTGTAGATGTGGCTGTACACGCTGCATGAGACCGCTACTGCCCTGCTCCATTTTCATAAGTAACTGGGATAGTCTCTCCGTATCAGCACGCAGAAGCTTCTGATCACTCCTCTTCTTATCTATTGCTTCCTGCTGTAACAGCACCCCTTCGCGTGAAAGTTCAGCAATGCCACCGCCGTTTGCCTTGAGTTCGTGGAAATGACCCTCCTTTTTGGCGTAGTCCTTCTTTGCCTTCGCTAAGGCTTGTACAGCATCGTTGACATCAATTTCCAGCACTTTCTTGCTATTCTTTTGATTGGTGAACTTCTCGTACATCTCGTCCACGCTGCTTACTCCTGTTACTTGCTTCAATTGCAGGAATGCGTCCTCCATAGCTTGAAGCCTTTTATGACTGTCTTCGGTAGCTTTCTGAAGGTTCTTAGTCATCTCCACCTTACTACTCAATTGAGACTTCAAAAAGTTCTCCTCCTTCTTCGTTAAATCGCCCTTCAGCTCTGTAGCCAAGGCCTTCTTCTGCGTCTCACGCTGGGCCATCCACTCTTGCAGAGTTTGGGCAGTGCGCAACTCGTTCCTCCTCTGCTCCAGCAATACTCTACGGTCTGTCCTCGCGGTTTCCAAGAATTCCTTAGTTTTGTCTAGCACAGTGACAGCCTTGGCCAAGCCAGCGTCTAAATTCCTTCTAAGTAATCGAATCTCGGCCCCTTCCTTGTGAATGTTGCGGTGTGTCTCTTCCATGCCCGTCATGTGCGCGTCAAACTTCAAAGCATTTTGCTTTAGACGAAGTAGCATTTGCTCAAGCACACGGGTATAGTGTTCCTTCCTCTCAATCTCCTTCTGCAGCTCCTTGGTCTCCTTCTTCAGCGATTGGATGCGCAAACCTTCCTCCGTGGTCGCATCCCTCATAGCAGCCAAACTCTCGTAGCCTTTCTTCTGGTCATCTAATTCGTCCAACTTGGCTTTAAGGGTTTTAGTCAGCCTATCTGACATCACTTTCAAGTCATTATACCTCTTGATGCTATAGTTCACCCCATTCTCCACGATCACAATCTGCTGCTGCACGCCCGAATCGTCCATGGTCGTTGTCTTCAGGCTGCCCTCCACATCCCAGAAGATACCCGCCGCCGTATTCAGCCCGGCGGGATTCAGAGTGCGCACAGCCTCAACAAGCTCCCTCTTGTTCGTCGTTGCCTTCGCCTTCGACTGTACAGCGACCGTCTGTCCTGGGGAGCCAGGCTCAGCGCCCGTGGTGTCATTTCCAGGCTTAGAATCCTTCATTGTGAAGTAACGTAGCGTCACAGAGCCTGCGTTAGTTCAACGAGTCTTCTGTGCTAAGCAAGACGACCTATGTCTATCAATGACAGCTACCAGGCCACTTTTCGTGGCAGGTGAACCGGTGGACAATCTCGGCGGGTGTGTCTGGTACCCGGCCAGCTGGCCCGTAATATTGGATGCTAGTGTCGATCGATTGTAGTAAAAATGTTTGGGGGAAACTTTCACAAAAGGGTAATTTGGCTACAGTTACTGGGTATACAGCATAATCCAAACATTTGTCATTCTGTCTTTGGCCGATTCGAGATTATGCTGGACTTCTTTTCAGATTTTAGTGTCTTAAAAAGAACTATCCCTAGGGAAACTATTGCACATGGACAGAAAGGGAAGAATACGAGCCACCATCCTTTCAGATTGTAAGCTCTCCAATCTTGAGCAACCCACAGGCCTAGGGATATGAAACTGCCAACGACATAAAAGGCAGTAATGGGCACCAGGCTGACATTAAACCATGATGCTAGGTCCCAACCAGTCGCACTTTGGTGATTACGCATGATCGAGGTCCCTAGGCAACCATTTTTGAGGAAGTGCTCAGGGACCACCAAAAAGTGCCTGTAACCACTGCCATATTGGGGGTTGAGGAGGATAATTGCAGCTCAGCGGATTAAATATATACAAGATCCGACTATAGCGACTGGTAGCTCTTGAGTTACACTTAGAGGTCTGTATTTGATCCGACACAAAAAGGAGCCGCTGTTAGCCATGGCCAGCCTTCGCGTGAAGCCTAGTGACTTTGCACGCGATCGTGCTACGGCACGTGAGAACGCCAAGGCACTGAAAAATGCCCAGATCGAGGCTGAGCTGTCTGGGGCCTCATTTAAACCCGAGATCTTTACCAAGACTAGACGCCCATCTATGGATGCTCCTCCCCGCAGCACCGAGGAGCTAGTGAAGGAGCAGATGAAGAACGCGAACCCAGAGGAGAGACCTCTGCCCACTACTCTGCAGAAGATGAATCTCACTGAGACTGAAATGCCTGCGGAGATTGACAGTCTGAATGCGGCCATGCGTGCCGAGAGAGCGCCAAAGAGTCCGAAGAAGCAATCAAAAAAGCCTAGCAACCTATCAGCAGCATCATCCGAGAACAAAGAGAATAGTGTGGCGGTGTACTTCCCTCGCGACAGTGTGGAGAGTCTGAATTTGAAGGATAAGGTGAAGCGGGGCCCAACGCAGGCTGAAAGTGACGCTGGCTTTAAGATGTCTTTGAGGGCAGAGACCGACAATTACAACATTGATGCATTGGCAGTGCCTGTGGGACAGCACGTCAAGACGGCGAGCTTGCGTGCCAAGGGGGGCTTGGCACCTCGACGTGATCCTGCCGAGCTCGCTGCTGCCGCTGCTGCTGCAGGTGGGGTTGCCGGCAGCAGCACTGTCAAAGTCACCCCCACTACCCCAAAATCCGGGGATAGGGGTGTTAGCGGCATTCCCCGCAGTGGTAGTGGTAGTGGAAAGCGTCGTGGTCGTCCCGGTAGCGCATCACGTGCCCATGAGCACACCACATCTATCCCCCTCCCGGGGTCTTTTGGTTCCGGCGAAAAGTCCAAGGCCCGCAGTCGCCTCTCCCTTTTGAAGAGTAAGATGCCTAAGCGTATGAGTGAGAGTGCAAAAGGGCCATCTAGACCTCCCATGGCATCCATCTCCCCTAAAGGAGGTACTAAGGAAAGGCGTCGCGCCTCTCTCACTGCGGCTGTGACCAAGTTTCAGGATAAGCTTGCGAGCAACCTCACTAATGCTACTGCTGAGGAGGCGCATATGTCACATGATGCTCTGGGAATGTCCATGTCTGCCTCCGAGAGCCAATTGCAGTTCAACGAGAGTATAAATAGTGCTGCAAGTCAACAAGGTACTCAGGTGAAGGTGAAGGAGAGGGGGGGCTCCAAAGGGGTGAAGGGAGTTCCAGACGTGGCAGTCAAGAAAGCGGCGAAGGTTGATCGACCCACATTTCGCCCTCGCCGTGAGGCAGACTATGATGGCTTCGATCCAGTGACTGGAGAGCCTCTGAGCCCTACCATTCACCCCCGTAGTACCAAATTCGTTGATAATAATGCTGTTTCCGGGGATGATATTAATACCAACAATACCAAGGAGAACAGTCAGGATTATAGCAACGTGTACAGGAGTGTGGAGATCCATCACAAGGCCAGCGCAGAGGTCACTGTACCCGATATCTTCATAGACCTTCCAGCCGATGCCTTCGCGCAAAGCTCGGACGCGAACAACTTGGTAGGTTGCCCTCACTGTGACAGGCGCTTCTCCGAAATTGCTTTAAAGAGGCATGTGAATATCTGCAAGACAGTCTTTTTGGAGAAACCAAAAGTATTTAACAGTAGTCGCATGCGAATTAGTGGGATAGCAGATGTCAACCGGCCCGATAACACGGAAATGAAAATCCTGGAGAGCGCCGTAACTGTCACAGATAGCACTGGATCTACTTCTCTCAATAGCCCTACCGCTGCTAGACTTCTGAGAAAGCAGAAGAAAGCAGAAGAGAAGAGGGCCTCTAAGAAGAAGGCGCCAGAGGAGGAAGGCAAAGTGAGCAAGGAGGGCAAGTGGAAAGCCCAGTCGAATGCATTGAGAAAGGCGATGCTTGAGGCACGAGGCAAGTCCACGGCCCATTTGGGAAGCACAGAGGGAGGAGATTTTGACAGTGGTAATAGCCTAGTGCCGTGCCCGCACTGCAACCGCAAGTTCAATCAGAAGGCGGCTGATCGGCACATTCCCCAATGTCAAAGCATCAAGGCCAGACCCGCTACTTTGAAGAAAGGATCTGGCAAGATGGCAGTAGCAAGCAGTAAGCCTACTTCCACATTCAAGAAGATTATGACACGCTTCATGTAGTCGCGAGAATGACGATTAAATAAGCGATAATATTAATTTGTACAAGCATCGATTAAAAAAGACCCCCCCATCTGTCCTATCATTTAAGATATTTGCCACCCCCCCCATTCGTCATTTCCATCTTTAAGATCTTTTGGCCTTCTTGCTCTCAACCGTGGTCGACAGCATAGCAGTCATGAACGCGCCCACGAGAGCGCACGGGTAAATCCACCCCGAACTGTCCACTCCTGCGTTCTTGCCGTACATGAAGACAAGACACACTGTGCTCATCGGAAACGGAGCGATCATCATTGTAGAGGCGCTCTGCAGCACAGTGTATATCACAGCCCCCAGAAAGGTGTAGAACACGGGCAGGGCGATGTCCAGCTGACCCGTGTAGAAGAAGTAGCACCCCACGATCTCCACCAGACCGCCCAGAGTCCACGACCAGTCAGGCAGACACTTGAATTGCTTCTTCAGAGGTGCAGGATTCAGCAGCTTCAACACTCCAGTGCCGACGAACAACACCATGAGGTATATCTGCATGTATCCAAAGTGCTCAGCTGTCATACCAGATGAAGGCCCCGCTAGCAAACCAGCCACAGGATCCCACGCCGCTGCCGCTTTGTCGAATACAGCTGGTGCGAATGCTACTATCTGATCCATTGAAAATGCAAATGAAACTCCCACGAGGTCTGAAACTGGAATTGATTGCTGAGATTGAGCGGTCGATTGAAGAGGGCGAATACGATCCCTGAGCTTTTTCACATTCATTTCTGACAATTAGACAAGCTTGACAATGGATTACATTTTTCTAATGGTCTATTTCTGTGGGTCACCAGGTGCTAGGCGCATGAGATATCCGTCCTCTAACACATTGATGTTGATGTCAAGCAACACTTCTCTGGCCACGTACAGCGAAATGCGGTAGACACTGGAGTAGAGTAGCTTCAAAATTTCGTTGGCATCTTCCTTGTCGTGCTCCACGTACATGCGCAACGTGCCTTGGTCTATTTTGCTGTCTGGTACCTCACTTAGTACTGCGTCGTGATGGATCTTGCTTCGGAGCTTGCTTGTCACGGCCTCATTCAAGGGGCTGAACTTGCTCTGGAGGCTATGGCCGACAAAATCCATACAGCTTGAGTCACACACATTCTGCACCAGCAGCAGGCACATCAAAATAACGTTTGTATAGAGTTTTCGTTCAACGAAATCGGGGAGGAGGGAAAGATTGACCTCTGAGTCTTCCAGTAGCGTGTCCACTAGCACCGCTACTGCCTTGATATTGGTAGGTTTCTGCGTAAAAGAGAAGGGGCGGGTACCCTCCTCTATATCGAGCTCCAAATGGTGCCCAAACAACCGCGTATTCTTGACTGTGTCATGAAAGGTCGTCAGGAATGTTTGAAGTCCCGTCTTTATCACCTCCTTGTACAGGAAGATCTCCGCCTCGATAGGCACACCGGGTATATGGTAGTCTCCGTTCATGAGTACACTCATGGTAAAATCATGTACCTGGTCCTCTCGAACCTCTAGTCTCTCTGCGAATGGAACGTGTCGAGGCGGGCGATAACTGTCAAGATACTCTTGCAGTGTCTGGCCTTCTACTGTTCTCCAGGTGATATCAATACCCCTTTCTTCATCCACTGGATCGCTAGGGGTAATATCTGACCAAAAACTGTCAGGAGAGCTCGTCACGTCGGGACGTACTCCAGCCAGTTTTGACTTGACCGGGGTCCTATAACGGTTATCCGAACCGTCCTCCTCTTCGTCACCCTCGTCCTTCTTCTTCTTCCCGCTCATGCTCAATCTTTCCTTTGTGAAGATGCCCATACCCAACAGGCCCCCTTTGCCCTCCTCTCCCTCTGCTCCCTCCTTGCTAGGGCTTGGGCTCCCAAGGTTGAGGCGCTTCTTGACCCACTTGGTAGTGAATAGCCTCTTCTTCTTCTTCATTGCCCCTCTGTGCTTCTTGCTGTATTTATGGTAGTCGTTACTGTCCCTGTCCCCCGGGTCCCCCGGCATGATCCTCATCCTGAAATTGTCCCCCATGACACTTAATTTCAAGTCCTTCAACACCTCATGCATGACATATGCCGCTAGCTTGTAGACTGCACTGAAGATAGGCCTTTCTAGCTTGCTCTCCAGCCCGCCAGTCAGACCCTTGTTACCTTTCAACGCCTCTTCGACGTACTTATCGATGATTACTGGGTCCACCTCATGGCAATGATTGTCCCCGCCCAAGTCATTCCTGACTATCTGCGGGATTTGGCCATTGGGGTTACTTTCGTCCATGTCAAAGGTTGCCTTGAAAGCATACCCAGCAAAGTCCATTTCTGTGCATTTCAGCATCGTCTGAATGAGGTGAATCGTCACATAGAGCACATTGTTGTAGAGACTTCTCTCAACAACGTCGGGCAGAACTCCGACATTGATCTCATTCCTCTCCATAATGCGATCGACCAGTTCCTCGATATGGTCCATAGCTATCGGCTTTCTCTTTTTCCCATACCTTTCCGTCTTGCGATCTTCATTGGCGTCAGTGTCCAGCTCACTAAAATAGAGATCCACATGATGGCCTAGCAGCTTCGAGCCTGTCGCGCCATGGTAAAAGCCATCCAAGAACACTGCCAAGAGCTGCTCTGTGACCAACTTATAGACTGATAACCTGATAAAGTAAGGAAGGTGCGCAATCTCCAGCGACGGGTCCTCCATTAGCGTCTTCACAAAAGAGTCGACTTGTTCCGATCGTGGCAAAGGCACCGAGTCGATCTTAGAGTAGCCCTTCTGTTCGGCCATCCCCAGCTTCGCATTGTAAAACACCTTCTTCTTGGACGGGGGAGATGTGTCCTCCTTCGCACTATATAACTCCATCTCTTCTTCACTGACCAACCATCCTCTCAGCTCAATTAGAAGCAAAGATCTCCAATATTAATTGATTCCGTGCACCATGTGACACCAATTGATAGTTACTTTCCCTGAATATCGTTCTCAAGTGTACCAATATCTCTCTGGAATGTCGCCTAAGAGACACTTCTTCGGAAATTCGATCTCAGTGGGTCAGAGCATGATCCTCCCGCTAACTCGCGGCCACCATCCTCCCAGCTCTAGAGCTTGGAGAGTAACAAGATGGTATGGCTGTGAGCTACTCGCTTGCTTCTTAGAAGACCACAAAATGGGAGCACTGGGATGAGAGAGTGGTATTTGTACGATATCATCGACTATTTACTACAATGCGGTCATCAGGAGTACACCATACTACTATATCTATACTATCTGTTTCGACCCACCTCTCAATTTAGTAGTGGTCGCTCTGGGAGATGCTGCCATACGGCCTGTCGAAATTGTCTGCTGTCTGAGCCGCGGTCTCCCTGGCTGTCCTGGCGTTATCGAACTTGGTATAGGCCACGCTCGCGACCCAGACCACCAGGTATAGAGCTGAGCCCTGATAGCACGCCTGAGCCGCAGCCTCCTTGTCCTCAGGGCCCTTGATGTACAGAGGCTGCTTTTGGAGCATCTGCCCAATTATCAGCAGGAACACCACCCCGAAGACCGCAAACACGCTGCAGAAACGCGCATACCCTGCAATGCTGTCCTCCGCCATTTTATACGCGATTTCACTCAATCCACGCTACAGGGCGGGTCCGAGCAGTGCAGCGACGGGAATTTCTGATTTTTGTCAATATTCTCTATCGGAATTCATCTGATGAGACCTAGAGTACATCTCAGCTACTCTTTGATAAATTGTAGATCGAAAAAGAGAAAATTATCTTCGAAATACCTCTGTGAAGTCTACAATTGAGACTGGTCAATACGAAGAGGAGAGATGGAGACGCGGCGTACTCATGTGGTAGTGGGGGCTGGGCCCAGTGGGATCATGCTGGTGAACCTTCTGCTGCATCTGGGGGATAATGTTATTCTATTGGAGCAAGGGGATGAGAGTGCAGACTCGCACGAGGACTCAGAGCGCTTGATAGATTGGAGTCGAGCAGCGGCAAGGGAGAAGAGCAGGCATCATGATGGAACTACGATCAAATCAGAGGCACAGCAGCATATGCTTGGTAGAACGATTTTGTTCCCGCAGGGATACGGTTTGGGTGGCACAGCAAATATCAACGCTGGCATTTGGAGCGGGGGGAGCCCAGCTGTCTTCGATGAATTTTGGCCTGAATCTTGGAACAGCAAGAAGGTAGAAGGCTATTTGATGACTGTACGCAAGGTTCTGGCCGATGAGGGTATGCTGAGCATCACCAGTGCTGCCCCAGGTCTCCCGAGGAGCCTTCTAGAGAGGGCCAGAGTCTTCTCGCACAAGTACCCTCGGGAGGACGAGGACATCAGCGACATGAGTCACGAGCAGTACAAGGCCATAATGTTGAAAAGTGAGCAGGAGGAGGAAGGTGAGGAAGAGGCACAGGAGGACGAGATACCCCCTTCAGTGTGGAGTCAGCCATCCCAGGCGCGCTATTATACTACTGGAGACTCCACGGGAAAAAGGGCACAATTGGGCAACATTCTCAGAAACCACCGTGGCGATGGCAAACTCACACTGAAATGTAATACACGAGCTGCCTTCGTGGTGTTCGAGGGCAACAAGGCTGTGGGAATAGCGGTCAAGCTTGATACTGCCGCAGCAGCAGGTGCAGCAGGTGCACAGCCTCAGGCGCCCCTCGTGAGCAGTAGCAGTAGCAGTAGAAG
>MDTE01076356.1_pt1 | contig 11320 bp, 10 predicted proteins | sample 811231 | NCBI WGS metagenome assembly MDTE01 (sample SAMN05326651, study PRJNA326480) | marine metagenome | isolation source: seawater | place: Indian Ocean: Red Sea | collected 2010 | reverse complement strand
TGGCCTGAAGGGCATTCATGCCGATGACATTTCCTGAGATTTCGAGGTCGACGTATCGCCCCAGGCAAACCTCGAACGGGTTGGTGCGGTCATCGGTATCTCCTACCCACGACAGCAATCCGCTTTCGACCCGTTCCACTGAGTTGGGATTTCCCGGTCCGATATCTCACGGCTGACCCGCTTCGTTGACGATATTCCACTGCGCCGTGCCTTTGCTTCCGTCCGTGAGGTAGAGCTCGAAACTGCCCTGTTTGGACCATCCGGATCGCGCCAGGACCACGGGAATGCCGCTCACCTCCGCGCCCCGAAACCGATAGTGTTTGAGCCCTCGAACCCACTCACCGAACAGCGATTCGATCACGTCTTCTGCATGAGGGCCCTGGACCGCCAAGGGCGACACATCGGGTTCCGACAGGTCGACATCCAGGCCGCGCTCGGCTGCGATCGCCCGCGACCAGAACAAAATGTTTGAATCAGCGATGGACAGCCAGATTCGGTCGTCGTCGAGTCGGAGCAGGACCGGATCGTTGATGAGGGTGCCGGCGTGGTTGTAGAGAGGCACATACTTGCCTTGACCCACCACGTAGTCTGACAGATTCTGCGGGGTCAGGATTTGCGCCAAGGTCAAGGCATCCGGACCGCTCACCTGAACCTGGCGCTGTGCCGCCACATCCCATTGCGCGACGCCATTCAGCAGCCGCCAGTACTCGCCCTCTGGATCCCCGTAACCGGTCGGCAGCAGCATCTGGTTGTACGTCGTAAAGCTGGTCACGCCCGCGGCCAGGGTAGCCTCGTAAAAGGGCGATTGCCGAATTCGGGTGGTGGACGAAATCTCGAACAAGGGGCAACGGTTCAGTATTGGAAATGCGACAGAATTTGAGCGATTACGTCGAATTCGTGATCGCCCAGCCGCGCCGCATAATGCTCATGGATCGCCGTTTCACGCACCTGCCTGACATCGTGCGAACTGTGCGAATTGCCGCGAACCGTACAAGTCCTCCGACATTGTACGAAGTGTGCGAATTCAATCGGCGAAGACGAAGGCAAATGCTTCATATGTAAGTGATTTTCAGGCGCAGGCGGCGGCCGGAAAATCAGTCGCTTGGGGCTTTTGCGGCGACGATTGCGGCAATGAAGGTGGCCGCAAGACGGGCTTCGGGCGGATCCGCGCGGGAGGTCAGCACGATCGGCACCTTGGTACCCATGACCACACCTGCGGCCGTGGCGCTCAGGAAGTAGACCATCTGCTTGAAAAGGATGTTCCCCGCCTCGATGTTGGGCACGACCAGGATATCGGCGTTTCCCGCAACCGGACTGTCGATACCCTTGAGTTGGGCGGCATCCAGGGATATCGCGTTGTCGAGGCCGAACGGACCGTCGACGACGGCGCCTTTGACCTCGCCGTCGGCCGCCCGTGCCGCGACCTCGGACGCCTGGACACTCGACGGCATGCTGGGGTTCACAACTTCGGCGCCCGATAGCAAGGCGATGTGGGGGATCTCAGTCCCCAATGCGTGGGCCAGGTCGACGGCGTTATTGATGATATCGAGCATCTCGCCCGAATCGGGCTGGACATTGACCACCGCATCGGTGACGTGCAACACGCCCTCCCGACCCGGCACCGTCATGTGGAACACGTGACTCGTGCGCCGGTCCGTCCGCAGGCCGGCGTCCCGGCGTAGCACCGCTCGCATCAAGGCGTCGGTATGAACATGGCCTTTCATGATGACAGCGACTTCGCGTCCCTTGGCGAGAGCAGCAGCCACCTCCGCCTTCTTTTCCTCGTCGGGTTCGTGAAGGATTCGGGTGTCGGCCAACTCCCAGCCAGCCTCTTTTGCGATGGCGCGGATGGCGTCCGCATCACCGATCAGGACCGGCTCGATCGCGCCGGTTTCTGCCGCCCGCCGTGCACTTTCGAGAGCAACCGGATGGTCGGCGCCGGCCACCGCCACGGCGAGCCCGGGCAGTTCACGTGCCAGCGTCACCAGGTATTCAGGAACCTCGAAAGGATCAGTGCTCAGCATTCGGTCAATCTCGTCCTTATCTCATCCCAGCTGTCCCGCACGAACATTGGCACAAAAGAATAGGACGGAGCAGCGCGCTCCGTCCCATCATTTGTGTGGCCTCGCCGTTTATTTCCGTCCGCTAGGCGGCTCCTGCCTGCGGGCGCATGTCGGCCGGATCGATACCGGCAACCGAGACGGGCTTTTTCATGGCGTCGCGGCGGAACGGCTCGCCCAATTCCTGGTTGAGGACGACCTCGATGAAAGTCGTCTCGTTCCGATTCATCTGGGCTTCGATGGCTTCTTGCAGGGCGACCGATGTTTCTTCCATCGTCGTGACCTGAACGCCCTTCATGCCGCAAGCTTCCGCGATCTTGGCATATTCGACATCCAGGTCGAGTTCGGTGCCCACGAAGTTATCGTCGAACCAGAGTGTGGAATTTCGCTTCTCGGCTCCCCACTGGTAGTTGCGGAAGATAACCATCGTGATGGGCGGGAACTCGTTACGGCCGTACGACGACATCTCGTTCATTGAGATTCCGAATGCACCATCGCCAGCGAATCCGACCACGGGGACGTCGGGTTTGGCGATCTTGGCACCCATGATGGCGGGAAAGCCGTATCCGCAAGGCCCGAAAAGCCCTGGGGCCAGGTATTTGCGGCCTTCTTCGAAGGTCGGATAGGCATTGCCGATGGCACAGTTGTTTCCGATGTCCGAGGAGATAATCGCTTCCTGGGGCAGGGCGGCCTGGATGGCCCGCCACGCCATGCGTGGGCTCATGTGCTTCGGTTGGGCTTTGCGCGCGCGTTGGTTCCAGGTCGTCCCCGGATCGTCCTCTTCGTGATCCATCGACGAAAGCTGTTGCAGCCAAGCCGATTTCGTCTGCGCGACGAGTTCCATACGCTCCTTGCGGCCCGTGTCTCCGGCCTTGGCGGAGAGCTTCGAGAGGAGCTGTTCCGCGACGGCCTTGGCATCACCCTGGATGGCCACTGTCACCGGCTTAGTCAGGCCGATGCGGTCTGAATTGATGTCCACCTGGATGAGCTTGGCGTCCTTGGGCCAGTATTCGAGGCCGTAGCCTGGCAATGTGGAGAACGGATTGAGCCGCGTTCCGAGAGCCAGAACGACATCGGCGTTCGAAATGAGCTCCATCGCCGCTTTCGAGCCGTTGTAGCCGAGAGGCCCAACGGAAAGCGGATGGCTACCGGGGAACGCGTCGTTGTGCTGGTAGTTGCAGCACACCGGCGCGGACAATTTCTCAGCCAGCTTCGCCGAGGCTTCAATGCCACCTGACAGCACCACGCCGGCGCCGTTCAGCATGACCGGGAACTTGGCCTTGGAAAGGAGATCAGCTGCCTCTTCGATGGCGCCGGAACCGCCACGCGGCCGTTCGAGCCTCACGATTTGTGGCAGATCGATGTCGATGACCTGGGTCCAGTAATCGCGCGGGAAGTTGATCTGGGCAGGTCCAGCCAGCCGGAAGGCGTTCTCGATGACCCTGTTCAGCACTTCGGCCACGCGGGAGGGATCGCGCACCTCTTCCTGGTAGCAGACCATGTCTTCGAACAGCTTCATCTGCTCGATTTCCTGGAATCCGCCCTGGCCGATGGTCTTGTTGGCAGCCTGAGGCGTTACCAGCAGCAGCGGCGTGTGGTTCCAGTAGGCGGTCTTCACCGGGGTCACGAAGTTGGTGATGCCCGGGCCGTTCTGCGCGACCATCATGCATATCTTACCCGACGCCCGTGTGTAACCGTCTGCCATCATCCCGGCGTTGCACTCGTGTGCGCAGTCCCAGAACGTGATTCCAGCCGTTGGAAACAGGTCGGAGATCGGCATCATGGCCGAGCCGATGATGCCATAGGCATGCTCGATGCCATGCATCTGGAGAACCTTCACAAAGGCTTCTTCGGTCGTCATCTTGGTCATGTCTTGAAATCCTCCTTGGCGGCGGCCAGTACTAGCTCTGGCCGTCGAATTTCCCCACCACTTGCGGCGGATTATTAAGCTATTGATCCGACCTCGGCAAGGCACGCGCGATCAGATCGTCCCCACCTAGCCTCCCCCGATTTCGGGGGAGGGATTCGAGGTTCGGCGAGGTCGAATTATTCCCTCCCCGGGATCGGGGAGGGTTGGGGAGGGGCGACCTTTCATTTGGTCCGGTGGGTTTACTTCGACTCCCTGCTCTGACCAGGAATGACGCCTTCCATGGGCTTCCAATCGGGCTGCTTTTCCGGCACCGCATCGGCAAAGGCTGGCAGGCCGTTGCAGGTCTCGACGATGCTCATAATGGTCGGATAGGGCGACATGTCGCAGCCAAAGCGCTGAGCGTTGTAGGTCTGCGGAACCAGACAGGTATCAGCGATTGTCGGAGTCTCTCCGTGGCAGAATTGGCCCGTCTCCGCCCTTGCGACCAGCATTCCCTCGAGCCCGCTGAGGCCCGCCGCAATCCAGTTCCGGTACCAGCCGTCGATGTCTTCCGCCGTAGCGCCGATTTGGTTGGCCAGGTACCGCCGCACCCGCCGTCCCATGAGGGGGTGCATGTCACTGACGATCGACTGTGCGAAGCTCCTTACCCAGGCTCGCGAGCCTCTTTCCGCCGGCAGCAGGGCCGGCTCGGGATAGGCTTCTTCCAGGTATTCGATAATGGGCAGGGATTGGGCGATGGTGAGGCCATCGTCTTCCAGGATTGGGAGCATGCGCTGGGGATTGAGTTCTTCGAACCAGGGTACGCGATGCTCGTCCGCAACCAGGTCGACGATTACCTGCTCCACGGACAGGCCCTTGAGGTTGAGGGCGATCCGGACTCGGTAGGCGGCGTTGGACATGTAGAAGTCGTAGAACTTCACTTGGAGGCTCCCCGTCGGTATGATTCGTTCTGATCTCGGAAATCGAGCCCAATTATCTTAATCGCTGAGTGGTTCGGAATCCCCCAGGGAATCGGAGGGTGCGTTCATGGAGTTTGGAATCTTCAATCTGCTCAGTCGCCGGGTCGAATCCCAGACGATCGCTTCGATCGTCGAGGAGGCGGCGGAAACAGTGAAATTGGCGGATCAGGCCGGATTCACCACCGCGTGGTTTCCGGAGCATCACTATTCCAATTATTCGATTGCGCCTTCCCCGCTCATGATGTGTGCGTACTGCGCGTCCCTCACCCAGCGCATCAAACTAGGGACGGCGATCGTTATTGGCACGCTCTATCATCCTGCACGCCTGGTCTCCGAGGTCGCTTTCGTGGATGGCATGACAAATGGCCGGCTGGTCCTTGGATTCGGCAGTGGTTACCAGCCACACGAATTCAAGCGCTTTGGCATCGATCTCGAGCATTCGCCGGATATCACGGAGGAAGTGCTGGATATCGTCGAGGGCGGCCTGACGAACGAAGCTTTCGAATACCACGGCAAGCATTTTGATTTCCCTCACACCTACATGGCGTTGAGACCGGTACAGAATCCGATGCCGCAGGTCTGGATTGCCGGCAATAACGCCCAGATGCAGCAGCGCGCCGCCCGGAGTGGTTATCCATTGATCATCTCGGCGCTCGTCAAGGACATCGACTTCGTGGCGAGCCTGCGCGAGATGGCTGAAAAGAACTGGCACGAAGCAGGCGTCGATCCTGCATCGATGCAGCTTGGCACGCTACGCTTCTCCTATGTCACCGACAGTCACGAAGATGCTCTGGAATTTGGTGACAATGCGCGCTTCCAGTACCGGCTGGCACGCAATCTCCGCTTCCGTAAGGAGGAGCTGGATAAAGGATTGTTGCCGGAGGTGCCTTTCGAGGACGAGCCCACGCTGGAGGAGCTCGTCGCCAACAATCCGATTGGTGATCCCGAGACGGTTGCCGAGCGCATCGTGGAGGAAGTCCGCCGGGTCAATGCCTTCCACATGAACCTTTACATGCATGTGGGTTCGATGCCTCTCGAGAAATCTCTGCGCTCGATCGAACGATTCGCGTCCGAGGTCATGCCCCTCGTCGAGAAGGAATTGGGCGAACCGGTCACCGCGGCAGCGACCACCACCTGGGCAGTGCACCGTGACTGAGACACTCGATCCATCCAAACGGAAGGACGTGACGCTGGTGACCGGCGTCATTGGTTCGGATACCCACATCGTGGGCAATCGCATTCTGTCCATGGCGTTGGAAGAGGCGGGCTACACGATTGTCACCCTCGGTGCCCTGACGCCGGCGGACGAGTTCATCAAGGCGGCCATCGAAACGGCCGCGGATGGCATCATGGTGTCATCTCTTTACGGCCAGGGAGAGCTCGATTGCCGCGGTTTCCGCGAGTTGTGCGTCGAGGCGGGCCTCGGGGACACCCTACTCTACGTGGGAGGCAATCTCGTCGTTGGTAAGACCCCGTGGGACGTCGTCGAAAAGCGTTTCCTGGATATGGGGTTCGACCGAGCCTTTCCTCCCGGAACGCGCACACCGGAAGTGATCGACGCTTTGGACAAGGATTTTGCAGCTCGTACCGAAGGCAAACGGATTTCGGACTCGTGAGCGGAAACGCCACGACTGCGCTGCTCATCGATTTCGGCAGTACCTACACCAAGCTTCGGGCCATCGACCTTGAACGGGCCGACATCATCGGATCGGGCCAGGGGCCGTCGACAGTCACCACGGATATCACTGTCGGTATGGAAGCGGCACTCGCTGATTTGGAGTCACGGATCGGCGGACTGCCGGACTTCAAGTATCGTCTCGCGACTTCCAGCGCCGCTGGGGGCTTGCGTATGGTCACGGTGGGTCTGGTCAAGGAACTGACGGCCGAAGCCGCTCGCATTGCGGCCCTCGGCGCGGGCGCCAAACTGATCGAGACATACGCCTACCGACTAACCGCCGGTGATATTGCCGAAATCGAGGGGCACGATCCCGATATCCTGCTCCTCGCCGGCGGAACGGATGGCGGCAACGACGAAGTTATCCTTCACAACGCGGGAATCATCGCCGAGTCCGCATTGAGTTGTCCGGTCGTGGTCGCGGGGAACCGTGTCGCGACGGACGCGGTTGCCGCTAAACTCGATGCCACGGGTAAGAGCGTGGTGACCACCGAAAACGTCATGCCGGAATTCAATGTCCTCAACATTGAACCGGCGCGGGCGGCCATCAGAAAAATATTCATCGACCGCATCGTGCATGCCAAAGGGATCGATCGCGCGGCAGAGCAGTTCGACGCGGTGCTCATGCCAACGCCGGAAGCAGTCATGGAGGGTGCACGATTGCTTGCCGACGGCACAGACGCGCGCGAAGGATTGGGGCCGCTCTTGATCGTCGACATTGGCGGCGCGACGACGGATGTCCATTCCGTCGCTTCGGGGGATCCGACGCTGGAGGGCGCCATCCAACGGGGATTGCCGGAGCCTTACGTCAAGCGAACGGTCGAAGGTGATCTCGGTATGCGCCATAACGCCCACTCGATCGTCAAAGCGGCAGGGCTGGACGTCCTTGCATCGGACTCGGGTCTTTCCCAGGACCGCTTTGCTGAAATATTGGGGCTTTTTGCGGATGATGTTGAGCGGCTGCCGCATTCGGATGAAGAATTGGCAGTGGACCGGTCGTTGGCCCGTGCAGCGACGCTGATCGCGGTGCGCCGGCATTCCGGTCGGACCGAAACGGTCTACACGGTCATGGGACCGGCGGTCGCCCAGCACGGCAAGGATCTCTCAAGCGTGGCTGCGGTGATCGGGACCGGGGGCGTGCTGGTTCACGGGAGCGATCCCGCCGGAATCCTGACCAAGGCTTGTGCGGACGCGAACGACCCCGAATCGTTGCGTCCACGAGCGCCACGGCTGTTGCTGGACCGGGAATATCTGCTGTACGCCTGCGGTTTGCTTGGGACCGTCGAGCCAGATGCTGCCTTGACCTTGGGGCTCATCCATATGCATCCTGTCGCCGAAGAGGAGCACGGAAATAGCCGAAATTCTGCCGTTGGATAACGCCCAGACGCCACTCTCGGAAACCCGAATTTCCGACGAAGAGTTTGCCAAGATGCGCGAGGCGAACCTTGCGCGCTGGCCGACCGGCGCGTATGTCGACTTCGATGAAGCGGTCGATTATCACAAGAATTTGCCCATGCATAAGCGTCTGGCCTGGGTCATGCGTCAGGCAGATGCCGAAGGGCGGACTCTGACGCAACCGCGTGGCGGATTCGGCACCCTGGAGCTGCAGACGGAATTGATGACCACCCTGGATCAGGAGGGTCTGGCCGACATCGTTCCGACAACCACAGACAGCTACACACGGAACGAGCGCTGGGAGCAGGCGCAGCACGGTGTTGAGGAATCAAAGCGGCTCGGGCGATCGATGCTCAACGGATTCCCCATGGTCAATTACGGTGTCAGCGACACGCGCAAGCTGATCGAGGCCATCAACAAGCCGGCCGTCATGCTGACCGGCACGGCCATGCCCCGACTGACCGGCGAGATCGGGTATGCTGCCGGATACTCGGGTTACCTCGGCTCGGGGATCGCGTACACATTGTCTTACACGAAGGAGATTCCGATCGACGTCGGTATCCGGAATTACCAGTACCTCGATCGCCTGGCCTCGATGTATCTCGAACATGGCGTCGAACTTCATCGGCGCCAGCCAGGATTTCTGACCGGGACCAATATCCCGCCCTGTATCGCGATCATTACGGCCGTCCTCGATGTATTGCTGGCCGCTGCACAAGGGGTCCGCAACTACGGCCTTGAGCTCGGCCAGACATTGCACCTGATACAGGACGCCGCCGGGATTCAGGTCTGCCGAGAGATGTGCCAGGAGTATCTCGCGAAAAAGGGGTACGAGGACGCGTTCACCCCGGTAACGTCTCTCCATTGGATGGGCGCCTGGCCCCATGACGATGCGCAGTGCGCCGCCTTGGTGGCCTACGGTGGAACCCTGGCCGCAGTTGGGGGCGCCATCAGCGTCACGACCAAAAGCCTGCATGAGGCTTTCGGCATACCCACGCCGGAAGCCAATGCGGAGGGCCTGCGCGTCACGCGCATGGCGATCTACATGGCGCGCAACATCAAGCTCGATGGGTTGCCCGAATACGAGCAGGAGAAGGAAATCATTCGCCAGGAGGTACGGGCGGTGATCGACAAGGTCCTGGAGATGGGTGACGGCGACGTGGCCGTGGGAACCGTTCGGGCCTGCGAGGCCGGTGTCCTCGACATCCCCTGGTCGCCCAGCCGATCGGTCAAGAGCAACATCCTGCCAGCCCGGGATGTTGACGGTTACTTGCGAATCCTCAATCCCGGCGAGATGCCGTTTCCCCAGGAAGTGCTCGACTATCACGAAGAGCGCCTACGCAAACGGGCGGAGAAAGAGGGCGTGCCCTATGACCACGAGCTCGCCGTCTCGAGCGTCTATGAGATGTCCGAGCCGCTTCAGGCGCTGGCGCCGTTCCCTTATGTCCAGGAGGCGGCGGAATAGACGCGGTCCTTCGACTCAGGAGGTAGCCATGAAACGTATGCACGTCGGCCTCGTCGTCGAGGATGTGGCCGCTTCGGTCGCGTTCTATACGGATCTCTTCGGGACGCCGCCGACCCTGCAAAGGTCCGACTATGCCAAGTGGATGTTGGATGACCCGCGGGTAAATTTCTCCATCAATTCCCGCGGAAGCGCACCCGGCGATCTGCATCTCGGTATCCAGGCCGAGGACGATTCTGAACTCAGCGAACTACGCGAGCGCTGGGAGGGAACCGGCGGCGAAACGGAGGACAAGAACGCCTTGACCTGTGGCTATCAGACCCAGAACAAGACCTGGGTCCGTGATCCTGAGGGTGTGCGCTGGGAAGCCTTTCACACGTTTGCGGTCACCGAGACTTACGGCAAGAGCGAATCGTCCGACTACGAGGACGTCTAGGCGCGGAATCGAGTATCGTCATCGCCCGGCTTTGCGCGGGCGATCCAGAATGTCGATCTTGAATTACGACGGGCGAGTGGGTGTATATCGTCACGAATAAGCGCAATGGCGCGCTCTACGTCGGCGTGACGGCTGACATCCGACGCAAGGCCTGGGAGCATCGTGAGGGATTTGGTGACGGATTTACGAAACGATATGGCCTAACTCTTCTCGTTCACGCGGAACGTCATGATGACATTCGTGATGCAATTCACCGTGAGAAGCGGATCAAACACTGGTCGCGAAAACAGAAATTGACGTTGTTCGAAAGCTCGAATCCCGACTGGGATGATTTGTATGAAACTCTAAATTGACTGGATTGCCCGGACTTCGCCGGGCAATGACGATATTTCCTCGATATTGCTTTTTGCGCCTGCGCTAACCCTGTTTACTCCTCTCCTCCGGTCTCTCCCGCTAACTCCCACACGCCATTTCCAGCTTCCACAGCCGCTTGGCGTTGGCGCAGGCCATCATCCGTGCGGTCTTATCGGTGAGCAATGACAAGGCGTGTCTCCAGAGTTTCAGCTTGGCTGGATAGCGCTTCGTCCAGTGGGGCCCAAATACGTTATCTGCTGCGAACACGAACCGGTCCGAGTGCGCCTCAATGAGTGATTTCCAACGCTCATCCCACTCCAGCACGGGTAGGTAATCTGCCAGCCAACTCTTGTACGGGGCGCCGTCCGGCAGCGCGCTGAACAGATTTATCCAGCCCACCTGCGCTTTATGCGACGTCCCGGCCTTTGCCACAGTGAATGACGCAAATGCGTCTGCCGTGCTGGTCATGAAATGGACGCTCGCATGGGATTCTACCAGGTTTCTGGCCTCCTCAGGTGTGGCCTGAGCCATGTGCATGAGCACGAAGTCGTGGTTCGGGTAGCGTGCCAATAACTGCCCGAGCTGCTGAATGATCATCTCGGACTGCGGCTCGTAGTCGTTGAGTTCAAGATGAAGGATCACAGGCGCTTTCCGATCGAGCACCAGGTCAATTGCCTTTGTCACCCGCTCCGATTTGAGATCGAGATCGAGACCCGCATACTTGAGCCATCGGGTCTCGTGCGGGGCATGCTGAACCAGAATCTCAGCGAACCCGAATGCCTCTTGGGAGTACTGGTTGGCTGCCCGATTGAGTTCAATCAAGCCCGCTAGTCCTTCAGTGGTGCCAGAGAGGCTCATTCCGCCCAACTTGGCCGATATCAGAAAACTCGCCTTGCGTTCCAGGGATCGGACCAGATTCAGTACGCGGCGGTGGCTTTCGAGCGCACTTTCTTCACCACACCCCCGAGCCGACAAAGCGTATGTGCGACGCCACTCATATCGATTCCCAGTCGCACCTTTGCGGCCGATATCTCACAGCCGAACTGGCTGTGCGCATCGATGATGGGTCCTGCGAATTCGGCCCTGACCGGGCCGGCAAGCACGGTCAG
>MDTE01051061.1_pt1 | contig 11320 bp, 7 predicted proteins | sample 811231 | NCBI WGS metagenome assembly MDTE01 (sample SAMN05326651, study PRJNA326480) | marine metagenome | isolation source: seawater | place: Indian Ocean: Red Sea | collected 2010 | reverse complement strand
GCTTTAGATTGGTTGGAAAGAGAAAATTTTGATAATTCACAATGCTGGGTATCAGGATTTTCTTTTGGATCTTTAATTGCTATGCAATTATTAATGAGACGTCCAGAAATAAATAGATTTATAGCAATCTCCCCTCAACCAAATGTTTATGATTTTTCTTTTTTATCTCCATGCCCTACTTCAGGCTTGATGGTATATGGAAAAAAAGACGAATTAGTTCCAAATGAATATATTGTCGAACTTGATAAAAGATTAAGTGAACAAAAAGGAATTAAAGTAGAATTCCAATCAATTTTAGATGCAAATCATTTTTTTTCCAAGAGAGAAGAGTCTTTAATTAAAATTTTAGATAAATACATTAAAAAAGAAACAACTCTTTATTAAAAATTTTCAACTATCACTCCGCCTGTTAATGGTTCTTTACATCTAGTGGTGGTTGGAAAAGAAATAGGCATTCCTTTTATTGATCTTATGGCTAAATAAGCAAAAGCTTGTGACTCAATAAAATCTCCATCTATTTTATATTTATCTATTGTATCTATATTTATTTTTTTAAAATTATCTTTAATACTCTCTAAAAGATATTCATTTTTTCTTCCTCCCCCACAAACTAACCATTTAATCATTTCTGCATCTCTCATTGGATTAGAATATTTCATACCATCAGCAATAAGTTTTGCAGTAAAATTTGTAATTGTTGCTGCACCATTTTCTAATGACAGTCCTTTTGCAAAAAAAATATCAAAATCTTTTATATCTAAAGATTTTTGATGATGTGGATTTGAGTCGAAATTTTCCAAAGCTTGATTCAAAATTAATTTATCAATTTTACCAGATCTTGCTATCATACCATCTTTGTCATATTTTTTTTTTGAATTTTTCCTGACCCATTCGTCTATCAAACAATTCCCAGGCCCCACATCATATGCGTAAATTTTTTTTTCATTCCATAAATTGCCCCAGTCGGTAGTAAATGTAATATTTGCAATTCCACCAATATTCAAAATATTTATAGGAAATTCTAAATTAAATTTTTTATTCAACTTGTTGGCTAGAGCGTTATGAAAAATCGGTGTTAGAGGAGCTCCTTGACCTCCATTTTCTAAATCATTTTGTCTAAAATTGTATATAACCTTTTTTTTTGTCAATTGAGAAAGGAGTTTTCCATCACCTAGTTGTTTAGAGATTTTTTTTTCAGGGTCGTGAAATATAGTTTGTCCGTGAAAACCAATCAAGTCTACAGAGGATTTTGACATTTCAAGAGTCTCTTTTACAGCTCTACATTGAAATAAGGTAATCTCTCTTTCTAAATCTTTAATCTCATTTAAATTTCTATTTAATTCTTCTAGATTTGAGATTTTATCCCTAATATTCAATATTTTTTGAATTAATTGATTATCATAATCAAAATATCTATCAAAAATTGTTGAAAATTCTTTATTACCATCTGACTCAATTATAGATACATCTACCCCATCTAATGAGGTACCACTCATAAGGCCTAATGCTGTATAAATTTTTTCCATTCTTATTTTTTTTTTAATAAATAATGTATATTGTGGAATTATAAGCTTATGAATAAATTTTTAAAAGAATTTAAAGATAGAGGTTATTTCTATCAATGTACAAATGAAGATGAATTATCTGACTTAATAGATAAAGAAAAAATCTCAGGCTATATCGGGTTTGATTGTACAGCTCAAAGTCTACATGTTGGAAGTTTACTTCAAATAATGTGTTTAAGACTTCTTCAGAAACATGGTCATAGGCCTATTGTTTTATTAGGAGGTGGTACTACTAGAATTGGGGATCCATCCGGAAAAGACAAGACAAGAAAAATTTTAACTGAAAAAGAAATAGATAAAAACATCAAAAGTATTAAAAAAATTTTAAAAAAATTTCTTAATAATAAAAATCCAAAAACAAGACCTATATTTGTAAATAACTATTCTTGGCTTAAAGGATTAAATTATATTTCATTTTTAAGAGAAATTGGAAAATATTTTACAATTAACAAGATGTTAACTTTTGAAAGTGTAAAAACCAGATTGGAAAGAGAGCAATCTTTAAGCTATATGGAGTTCAATTATATGATCTTACAAGCTTATGATTTTTTAGAATTGAATAAAAAAAAAATTGTTCTTTACAAATTGGTGGTTCTGATCAATGGGGAAATATTGTTAATGGCACTGAGCTAATAAAAAGATACTCAGGTAAAAAATCTTATGGTTTAACAACTCCTCTAATCACATTAGCATCAGGGGCTAAAATGGGAAAAACTGAGACAGGTGCAATTTGGCTAGATGAAAAATTATTATCATCTTATAACTATTGGCAATTCTGGAGAAATATTGACGACAGAGACGTAATAAAATTTTTGAAAATGTTTACAGATTTAGATATTGAGCAAATAGATAAAATAAAAAATGAAGATATTAATAAACTAAAAATTAAGTTAGCAAATGAAACTACTTCAATGCTTTATGGTAAAAAAGCTGCTCAAAGTTCTGAGATGGCTGCGAAAGAAGCTTTTACAGGATCTTTTATTGGATCTAGTCTGGTTTCAATTAAAATTAAATCAAAAGATATCAATAATGATTTAACTATCATTGACCTTGTAATCATATCTAAATTAGAAAAATCTAAAAGTGAGGTAAGAAGATTGCTCAAAGGAAATGCGATCAAAATAAATGATAAAGTTATATCCAACGATAAATTGATTATTGATAAGAATCTATTTAATCAAAATTATTTGAAATTATCCATTGGTAAAAAAAGGCATTATAAAATTGAGTTAGATTAATTTTTTTTAATTTTTTCTAAAGTCCTTGTAATAAATCTTGGTGTTAAAGTTTTTATTGGATCTACTGTTGTTTCTAATTTATTCGGTGGACCTTTAATCTTAAAACTTACACCAAAAACCCCCTCGCCTGTCTTTGAACCAACTAAAATCTTACCCAAAATAGGTATCGATCCGATGACTTTATTAATTGTTGTTGCTGGAACTAAAGTTCCTCTCAAACTAATGAGATCATTTTTTTGAACATAACCATCCATCAAAATAGAAATTGCAGGTCCAATGGCGTAAATTTCTTGAATCGTCATTAAATTATTTTTATTTTCAAAATTCATTTCAAATTCATTAAATCTTATACCTTCACCAGATAGAATATCTGCGATTCCTTGAAGTGAAGCTAATGTAAGTATTTTTGTCAAAACAGGTAATTCTTTTAATTTAAAATCATAAATCTTTAATGTTGATTTAGAGATATTACCTTTTTTTTGACTAAAAAAATCAAGAGAACCTTCGTCAAAGCCTTTAATAAATTTATATTTTTTAATTATGGGTTTTGCATAATCTAAAAATAAAGTAGTTATTTTTTCTTCACCGTTAGTATTAGTTGTAAATTTTAATTTTTTATCATTTTTAAAGTCTCCATTTAAGTTTCCTTTAAAAATTTTTGAATTATTTAAAACAAAAATTCCCTTTAAGTTATTTAATTCAAATTCATTATCTAAAAATATTTTTGATATATCTAATTTTATCTTAAAATTACCCTTTAAATAATTTCTATTATTGTTTCCAAACAAAATATTTTCAATTAAATTTTCAGCATTAAAATAATCCCCTCTTACTATATAATCTTCTTTATTCTTATAAACTTTGATTAAATTCTTTTTTTTATCTTTATCTAAATAATTAAAATCAGCTTTATCAAGTCTAATAACTCTAAAATTTTCATCAAATTTCAAATTTTCTATATTAAAAGCATTATATCCTTCATTCAGGGATAATGATTCTAAAATTATTTGGCTATTTTTATTTTTATAACCACTCATTTTTATCATCATCTCATTATTTGGATCCTTTTTATAATTTAAAAGCTCAATCAAAAAATCACTTTCTTTAATTTTGAGAGAGTTTTCAAATTGAATTTTTTCATTAATTTTTTTAATTTTATAAAAAATTTCTTCTTTTGTTTTTTGAAGCAACAAATTTCCAGTTCCATCTATTGATAAAAAATTTTTCTTATAATTGAGGTTTATTTCATTATCTAAAAAACTAATTTCTTTTTTGATATTAGGAAAAATTTTTTCTAAACTCAATTTATTTAGAATTTTTGCATCATTAATTTTTATTTTAGAAATTATTTGCGGCTCTATAATTTTGAATTTTTCGTTTATCCTTAAAGAAAAATTATTTTTTGAAGAAAATTTTAATTTTTGAATATCTATTTCAGAAAGAAAATTTTTTTGGACTAAATATATATTTTCTTTACTTAACTCTACTGTTTCATTTTCAAAATCACCTTTAAAATGAAATTCATTTTGAATTTTCTTTGATGATATTTTTTTTGAATTTAACTTTAAGCCATTAAGTTTTAATTTAAGATCTTTTATTTCAAGATCATTTTTTTTAATATTAAAGATAAAGTTTAACTTATCTATTTCATAATCTTTAAATAAAGTAAATTTTGTATCTTTTATAAATCCATTAACTGAATAATTATCTTTTAAATTTCCTTTTTGATCAAACTCTATTTTTAAATCTGCTATTAAATATCCCTTAATTTTTAAAATTTTTTCTAATACAACTAATTCAGGAATTTTATATAAAGATCGTACAAAAGAAATTGTGTCTGATATCTCCAAAGATTTTGTAGAAATTTCAACTTTTTCCAATGAGAATTGATTATTTATTAATGATTTCAATGAAATATTTGTTTTTATACTCTCAATTTCTAAAGATTTATTTTTAAAAGTTATTTTTGGACCCAGTGTTTTAGCACTGATATTAAATTTAAATGGATCTAAAATTAATTTTAATTCTTTAAATTCAATTCCCAAATTATCATCTATTTCTGAGATTTTATTTTGTATTTGATTATTAAATTTAGTTGTTTCAAATCCAATAAAACTAAAATAAATAATAAATAATAATAATATTAAAAGAAATAGTGAAATTATTTTTAAAATTATTTTCATTCAGTTTGATACAAAGATTTTTCTAAAAATTCATCAATTTCACCATCTAAAACTTTATCTGGGCTTGTGCTTTCAAAATTTGTTCTATTATCCTTAACAAGTCTATAAGGTTGCAATACATAGGATCTAATTTGATGACCCCAACCAATATCAGATTTAGTTGATTCTTTATTCTTAGTTTCTATATCTTTTTTTTTCATTTCAAAATCATAAAGTCTAGCTTTAAGCATGTTCATACAGGTTTCTTTGTTTTTATGTTGAGATCTTTCATTTTGACATTGCACAACAATTTTTGAAGGAACGTGTGTTATTCTTACTGCACTATCAGTTGTATTTACATGTTGGCCACCAGCTCCACTAGATCTGTAAGTGTCAATTCTTAAATCTTTCTCAAAGATTTCTATATTTATATTTTCATCAACAACAGGATATATCCATACACTTGCAAAACTAGTATGTCTTCGTGCTCCAGAATCAAAAGGTGAAATTCTTACTAGTCGGTGGATACCTGACTCATTTTTAAGCCATCCAAAAACATAATCGCCCTCAATTTTGATTGTTGATGATTTTATACCTGCCTCATCCCCTTTATGTTCACTTATTAAACTATATCTATACTCTTTTTTGTCTGACCATTTTAGATACATTCTTCTCAACATATCAGCCCAATCTTGGCTTTCCGTGCCTCCTGCTCCTGCATGTATTTCAATATAACAATCTAAAGAGTCAGTCTCTTTTGACAAAAAACATTTAATTTCATTTTTTCTAGCTGTTACACTTAACTTTTTAATATTATTAATTACCTCAGTTTTAATTTCTTGATTTTCTTCATCGGTAGCTAATTGATACAAATCATTTAGGTCTTTAAGTTTTTGATTTAAATCACTGTATGAATTAATTAAATCTTCAAATAATTTTTTTTCTTTTACTAGATTTTTTGATCTTGTTTTATTTTGCCAAAAATTGGCATCTAGCATTTCTTTGTTATGACTTTCTAACTTCGAATAAATATTATTTTTTTCAAAGATACTCCTTAATTCTTTGATTTATCTTTTCAATTTCAGATTTATTTTGAGAATATTTATCTTCCATTAATAGAACCTTAATATATTATTAGAGTCTAATCTATTACTATTTGAATATAAAACCTTACCATTAATAATATTGTTACTTTTATAGGCCTCTATTATTGTGTCATTAGAAGAAAAACTGGCTTTTTTACCTGTTGATGAATCAATAACCATTAATGTTATTTCTTCAGGAACTTTAAATGGTCTTGCATCTGATTTTCTGACAGCTTTTTCAATAAAATTTTTAAAAATTGGTAAGGCAGTTTTTGCACCTGTTTCAAACTTACCTAGCGGAGTAGCATTATCCATGCCTACGTAAACCCCAATAACAAAATCAGAGGTAAAACCAATAAACCATGCATCTGTATTTTTATTTGTAGTTCCAGTTTTGCCTGCCAAATTTAATTCTAAATCTCTTAACTTCTTTCCTGTTCCTCTTTGGACAACACCTTCAAGAATAGATGTTATTTGATAAGCAGTTTGAGGAGTAAAAACTTGTTTATAATTGTAATCTACTTTTGGATACATTTTACTTGTAAAAGATATTTGACTACAATTTATACATGATCTTTTATCATTATTCACAATTGTATTTCCTTCACTATCTTGAACTCTGTCAATTATAATAGGCTCTATTAATTTTCCTCCATTCACAAAAGCTGAATAAGCAGAAGTTAACTTTAACAATGTAGTTTCTGCTGAACCTAAAGAAATTGATAATAATTTTTCAGGATCATCATATATCTTTAATTTTTTAGAAAAATTTACTATCTTATCTATTCCTATATTTTGAGCAATTCTAACTGTCATAAGATTTCTTGATTTTTCCAAACCAACTCTAAGTGTTGAGGGTCCGTAAAATTTTTTTCCATAATTTTCTGGCTTCCACATTTTTAAATCTGAACCTTGATCTAATACTAATGGTGCATCCAAAACTAATGATGATGGAGTATATTCATTTTCCAATGCAAGAGCATAAACAAAAGGTTTAAATGCAGATCCAGGTTGTCTTAAAGCTTGAGTGGCTCTATTAAATTCACTGCTTTTAAAACTAAAACCACCACTTAAAGCTAAAACTCTTCCAGTATATGGATCCATGACAACTATCCCTCCATTTATTTTTGGAATCTGTTTTAAACTAAATTTTTTATGAGAAATTTTTTTAGTATATACAATATCTCCAATCTTAAATAATTCATCAAATTCTTTTTTTGTCCAAGAAATATCTTTATAATCAATTGTTCCTTCCAATTTATCTTTTGTTTCAATTTCTACTGAAAATTGATTAATCTTTTTAATTATAGAAATCTTCCAACCAATTGAATTCTCAAGATCATATTTTTCTAAACCTTTAGACCAACTTGAGTTGTACTTTTTGTTTGTAATTATTCCTCTCCACCCTTTTCTTTGATCATAATCTATCAACCCTTTTCTTAAGGATTTTGTAGCGATTTTCTGTAATTCTAAGTTTATTGGTGTATTTATATTAAATCCTTGTTTGTAAACTTTATCATAAGTCAATTTTTCAATGATATTTTTTCTTACATCTTCAATATAATATTGCGCATCTTCTAAAAAGACTCTTTCTTTTTTTTTTAATAAAATTCTTTTTTTTTTTAATTCTTCAAATTTTGTAAAATCAATGAAATTATTTTCATATAAATTTCTTAAAACCAAATCTCTTCTAAATTTAGATAATTCTTTGTTTCTATATGGATTATATTTACTTGGTGCTTTAGGAAGTGCAGCTAATAAAGCTGCCTCATCATAGCTTAATTCTTTGATTGATTTATCAAAATATTCTAAACTAGCAGCTGCAACACCATAAGCCCCACTACCAAGATAAATTTGGTTAAGATACAATTCTAAAATTCTTTCTTTTGATAGAGCCCTCTCTATTCTAAATGCAAGAATTGCTTCTTTAATCTTTCTATTTAAACTTACTTCGTTTGTTAATAAAAAATTTTTTGCAACCTGTTGAGTTATAGTTGACGCACCTTCTAATCTTTTAGAGGTCATTATATTCTTAATATTATTGATTAATGCTCTTAAAACACCTTTTGCATCAACTCCTGGATGAGAAAAAAAATTTTTATCCTCAGCAGATAAAAAAGAATTGATAACATTTTTCGGTATTGAATTGTATGGAACAAATATTCTCTTTTCCTTTGAAAAATCAGCTACCACAACTCCGTCTCCTGAATAAACTTTGCTTGATACTGGAGGTTTATAATTTTTTAAAAATTTATAATCTGGTATATTATTTGAAAAATTCCACAATATTATGAGTATTAAAACTGACGCTAAAATCGAAAAAGTAGCAAAAATAACTAATATTTTTTTTATAAACTTGCTCATTTTAATATCATTATATATCGGAATTTGTTAAAGATAAGGCATAAGAATAAACAAAATTTATAATTAATACTTTAATGATTAAATCAAACAAATATTTATGGACAAAAATTTATATATTGATGCATCGCATCCTAATGAAACTAGAGTTGTACTTAAATCAGATAACAATATCGAAGATTACGAATACGAAGGTTTAAAAAACAATCTAATTAAGAACAATATTTATTTAGGCAAAGTAAGTAGAATCGAGCCATCTCTTCAAGCTGCTTTTATTGATTTCGGAAGAGAAAGACATGGGTTCCTATCATTTAATGATATTCAGTCAGATTATTATCAAATACCAAAAAGCGACTTAGAAAAAATTAAAGAAGAAGAAGAAAAAGCTAGGGAAGAGCTTTCTAAGGAAGTTGAAGCCAAAGAAGAAGAAAATCTCGCTGAGGGAAAATTAGAAATAGACGACCCAATTGAAAAACAAGAACCAGGGGAAAAAAATAATTTAGAATTAGATAAAGAAAAAAAAAATAATAATAAATTCAAATTTAAAAGGTATAAAATTCAGGAAGTAATAAAACCAAATCAAGTAATTCTTGTACAGGTAATTAAAGATGAGAGAGGTCAAAAAGGAGCTGCTTTAAGCACTTTTATCTCTATAGCTGGTAAATATATCGTATTAATGCCTAATACACCTAAAGGAGGTGGTATTTCTAGAAAAATATTCAATCCAGCCGATAGAAAAAAAATAAGATCTATATTGAATGAAATAAATATTCCAAAAGAAATGGGATTAATTGTTAGAACTGCTGGAAGCAATAAAACAAAAAATGAGATAGATCATGATTTAAGTACACTTAAAAATACATGGAATCTTATCAAAGAAAATGCATTAAATTCTATTGCACCTTCTCTAATTCATCAAGAAAGTGAAATTATTAAAAGAACTCTTAGGGATATGTATGATGAAAATACAAAAAATATAATTGTTGAGGGAAATGAAGGATATAAAAAAGCACAAAATTTCATGAAAATGATGATGCCTTCTCAAGTAAAAAAAATAAAGAAGTATAGGGGTAAAGTTCCTTTGTTCATAGAAGAGGGAATTGAACAAAAATTAAATCAAATTTTCGAGTCTGAAATTAAATTAAACTCTGGAGGCTATCTTGTAATAAATCCAACAGAAGCTTTAGTATCTATTGACATCAATTCAGGTAGCTCAATAAAGCAAAAAAATGTTGAGAGTACTGCTCTAGATACTAATTTAGAAGCAGCAGATGAAATTGCAAGGCAAATTAAGATAAGAGATTTGTCTGGTCTCATCATTATTGATTTTATTGATATGCTTAATTATGGGAATAGAAAATTAGTTGAAAGAAGATTGAAAGAAAAATGTAGATCAGACAGAGCTAGAATTCAAATAGGAAGAATAAGTAATTTTGGATTATTAGAAATGTCCAGACAAAGATTAAGAGAAAGCGCAGTCAAATGGAGAATAAGTTTGACGGATGAGTCTTTTGCACAAAAATTACTTAAATTAGTTGAGCTTAAAACAGTTTTGAATAAAGCTAAATTTGTTGAAATTAAAGTGTGCGAAAAAATTTCCAATTTTTTAAAAGAAAATTTTATTGAAAATTTAACTTATTTTGAAAAAAAAAATAAAATGAAAATTGATATTGTAGCAGATGATAAATTAATTATTCCTGAATATATAATTCAATTTAAGAATAAATCAAAAAAAATATTAGAACTAATTGAACATTTTGAGAGATTAAAAAATCTAGATCAGCAAAAAAAAGAAGGGAATATCATTGAATTTAAAGATAAGAAAAAATTTAGAAAAAAATCTTTCAAAAAAAGAAAATATTTTAAAAAAGTTAAATAGTGCCTTTTGATGGTGAAGAAGGTTTACCCATTAATGTTTTTTCTATTCTTCCAGAAAGATAAGATTGTCTTCCGGCAATAACTGCATTTTTAAATGCTAAAGCCATTTTAAAAGGTCTCTTCGCTTTTGCTATAGCAGTATTTACTAAAACACCATCGCACCCAAGCTCCATAGCAATAGTTGCATCTGACGCTTGTCCTAAACCAGCATCAATAATTAAAGGTAATTTAGTTTGTGATCTAATTATTTTAATATTTATTTTATTCTGAATTCCCAGCCCCGAGCCTATTGGTGCTGCCAACGGCATAATTGCACATGCTCCAACATTTTCTAATCTTTTAGCCATTAGTGGGTCATCACTACAATAAACCATCACTTTAAAACCTTCTTTTGTTAAAACCTCAGTAGATTTTAGTGTCTCAATCATTTCTGGAAATAAATTTTTTTTATCACCCAGAACCTCTAATTTGACTAATTTCCAACCACCAATTTCTCTGGCTAACCTTAAGGTTCTTAGTGCCTCTTTTGAATTAAAGCATCCTGCTGTATTAGGTAAATATGTAATTTTTTTTGGATCTATAAAGTCCATTAAAAGAGGTTTTTTTTTATCTGTAATATTTACTCTTCGTACAGCTACTGTGACTATTTCAGCTCCAGATAGTTCAATAGCTTTTGCACACTCTAACATATTTTTGTATTTGCCTGTTCCTACAATTAATCTAGAGTCAAATTTTTTTTTTGCTATAATCAATTTATCTTTTTTCAATTCTAACCACCTCCAATAAAATGAACAATTTCTATCTTATCATTTTTTTTTAAAGTTATTCTATTTAATCTTTTTTTATCAATTATTTCCTGATTTATTTCAATAGCTACCTTTTTAATGGGAATTTTTAGATTATTAAGAAAATTTGATAATTTTGTATCATGTTTAATCTTAATAGCTTTACCATTTAAATTAATTTTTATTTTTTTTATTTTTTTCATCGTATATAAAAGCTGAATGAATAATAAAATAATTATTATTAAT
>MDTE01119004.1_pt1 | contig 11322 bp, 9 predicted proteins | sample 811231 | NCBI WGS metagenome assembly MDTE01 (sample SAMN05326651, study PRJNA326480) | marine metagenome | isolation source: seawater | place: Indian Ocean: Red Sea | collected 2010 | reverse complement strand
TGCCAGCCCGGATGGAATAAATTGGCTAAGCTGTGGACATACTAATGTAGGAATGGGGGACCCCATAGAAGTTGGCCTGCATGCACTCTGTCCAGGTAATATCCCACCGACTTTAACCCGTTTTGAATACTTTCGGATATTTAAGCGAAATGGAGATATAATGAATTTAACCTCGAATACGACAGATTATGGGCAAATCAACGATCGAGATTTTGTCAGAAGAGAACAAGAAGCAAGAAAACGTGCGTTGCGAAGCCTGATCTGAAGATAAATATTTTAGTGATTTTAATGTTGTTGATTTCCTTCACTACACAATTTATTGGATAATTCTACAAAAGATAAAGCACGAAGTTTAATCACAAAAGATTATTAGACTGGGTAAATTCGCAGATATCTCCATGAAATTTCCGCGAATTTAATTTATCAAATTTTGGCAACTATTGTCAGCTTTCCCGCATTTAGAAATCGAATGTAAAAAATTAATAAAACGACTGCCTTTGTAAGATACACTACTAGCTAAATTAAAGTGCATTTGCTCACCTTCCAATTTCTAGATCTACTGATGGGTTTATTTGTAAACTCGTATATAAGTAAGCCTATCGGTATTAGGTAGATTAGATTTCTATGCTTTGTCTAGCTATTTATCTGGATCGCCATATTTTCGGAAGTTTTTCTGTCTTCACTCAGTCATTTGATTGAATGTACAGTTGACAATTATTTTTTTCTCTGTTCAGGTATTCAAAAATACACTAATTCAATTAAATTCTAAATGATTTCAGTCTCCTTTCATATGCAAAACACCACAAAGGTGAATCTAATCTACAGTATGTATATAGTGGTACGAGTCACTCAAACGAAGATTTTAGTCGGTTGCCATCCATGATTCTGACTCGTATCTCGGTTGTTTTGGCTATTTTCACTTATACCGTTATCCAAATTCAGCACTTTACTCCTGCTCATCCAGAATTCGATTGTGATGGCTACTTAATACTAGCTAAACGAATAGCCAGTCTCAAGTCTTTGTCGATTCAAGATTCAGATCCATTTAGACATCAACTTCACTTCTGGGTAAAAACAAGAGATGGTGGCCTCATACCGAAGTTTAGCCCTGGTTACCCTGCAATAATGGCAATAGCTTATATATTTGGTGGAGATGAAGGAATGTTTTTAGTGAGCCCTCTGGCCGGTATTTTAGCACTATTGGGCTCATTTTTATTGTTCCGACTCTGGATGTCAGAATTTTATGCAAGTTTAGCCATATGGGTCTTGGCAGTTAACCCAATGTGGCTAAGCTATCCAGCATACTTACTCGCCCATGCTCTTAATACCTGTGTTATTACTTGGGGAATGTTTTTTCTCTGGAAATGGTGGCGTCAACCGTCAAATTTTTCAGGCTTAATGACTGGGTTATTACTCGGCTTTTCCGTAACCATCCGTTATACCAGTCTATTAGTTAGCTCCAGTTTTATCATAGCCATTGTGATGCAAATAGTAATTCGTATTTGTCAACCTTTTGAGATCTCAGATTATGGTTCAACCCGCGATATTCAAACCAAAGGATGGAGTTGTCAGATAATTCAATGGTTTAGGCAAAATGATTCCTTCCTGTACTCTATATGTTTCATGATTGCGGGTTATGGACTATTCATCTTATCTATTATGGCCTATAACTGGATTCATTTTGGTGGCTTATTTACCACAGGTTATGGATTAAGTAATGAGCAGACAGCTTTTCAGTGGACGACATTATGGAAAAATTTCGACCGGGTTCTACAAGGTTTAAATACGAACTCGTTTTTCCTTTTTTTTCCATTGGGTATAGTTGGTATGTTGATCGTGGGAAACTTAACGGAACGTCTTATGCGACTATCTTGGTTTGTTCCTTTATTTCTTCTTTATAGTTCCTATTACTGGCAAGCAGGCGGTCCACCCTTTTTAAGGTTTTTTATTTGCACCTTTCCTTTGATTATAGGAACATCATTCATGTTACTTGAACAAATAAAAATCGAATCTTTCTTCTGGAGGAGATTTGATGTTTATACTGTGTCTCACCGATTTGCCGTGTTGATTTTAGTGCTAATAGTACTGGCCTCGCAGTACAAAGCCGCACAAGATCGAATGCAAAGTATGGTAAGCAATAATAAAGCGCAAACACGCTTAGCCGTCGGGCGTATGCTAGCAAGAACATTTGGTGATGACGTCGTAGTGTTTTCTCAATCTCCCTATGAAGCTTATTTGGATACTGTTAAAGACTTTCGGCATTATAACCTAGCTCGATTTTCAAATCCTTGGAGTGGTGGAGAACGTCGCCACCCAGATCGAACCAAGGAAATTGAACAATTTTATCAGTCTACTTCTCCAGAACAACGCCAATATATGAAAAGAGAGTTGATTCTTAATTTTCATCAAGAAGGACAAACTGTTGTTTTCCTAATTCCCAAAAAGAAATTAGCTGAGCATCAACATCAACTAACAAACGAGATTCAGCTAGAATTAATCAGAGATTGGCAAGAAGGGAAATGGGGAGTTTATCGAGTTAGGTTGGAAGGAAAATCTTAATTTTTAGACTTATTTCATGCTTTATTCGCAGTTAACCTGTATTACTCACCGAATGGTTGACTGACTATTATCAACAGTATGTAAAATTCTTTAGGTGCTATATTTCATACAAAGTTCAGCATAATAAGCGAAACAAACTTTCCATGAAATGATTATTCTTAGTCTACTCTATTAGAACCATCGGTTTGTTATCGATCAAGGGTTTATTGGTGTCTTGAGTCCTTATTCGGCCAAATCACCCATTAGGAAATAAGGCTACGAAAAGATCCATCGATAATATGCTGATACTAGGTTTCTACCTGTCGGTGTTATCGAATAACCATTTGATTTTACCTTTCTTCTTTAGTAAGAACTAATTTTATTTGGATTTGATAATGGAGTAATTTCTGGAAAGAACGGTATGTGCGACTTGACTTTGTACTGACGCATAGCTTATGCTGGATGCAAGCCATGGAAGAATATAGAAGGGATTTCCAGGTATTTGGTGTTATCTGTTTTTGTTAATTCATACTAATCGAAATTCCAGATGTTTGTTTTTTGTTGTGCAGATACACTTTTTGTTTAGAAGTTTAAATAAGGGATTAACCAATGGCGAAAATTGATGTGGCATTGATCGGAGCAGGAGGAATGGCTAATAGCGTTCACTATCCGTCCCTCGTTGATTTTGAGGATGTCAACTTGGTTGGTCTTTGTGACCTAGTTGAATCTAGATGTCACGAGACTGCGAATAGATTTGGCATTGAAAATCGGTATACAGACTATCAGAAAATGATAAATGACACGTCTCCTACGGCGGTCTATGTCCTAATGCCACCACAAGATCTGTTTGTTCCAGTGATAAATTGCCTGCAGCGTGGGATTCACGTGTTTGTCGAAAAACCTCTAGGATTAACAACATATCAGGCTAGAGAAATGGCACAGTTGGCCGAAAAAAATAGTTGTCTGACAATGGTAGGATTCAATCGCCGTTTTATTCCCCTCTTGCGGCAAGTAAAGTCGGAAATTGAAAATGAAAAACCAATTATTCAATGCATGTCAGTTTTTCACAAAAATAGTCCTAATGCACTCTACTACCAAGGACAAATTGATATTCTGACCTGTGACGCTATACACGCAGTCGATACCCTGCGCTGGATGGGAGGCAGCGATGTACAAGCTGTTGCCAGCGATATCAATTCGTTTGGGTCAGAACGGGAAAATAGCTTCAACGCCCTAGTTAAGTTTAAGAGTGGTACCTCAGGATTTTTGTGTACCAATTGGGCTGTAGGAGGACGCATTCATATTTTTGAGATTCACGCTTCTGGGATGTCAGCCTATATCAATCCTGATTTGGATGGTCAAGCTACTATTCACAAGCAATCAGGGATAACTACAATTTCTACCACAGAGGCTGCAGGAAGTAACAAAAACCATGTTGCCTACGGCTTTTATGCTGAGAATCGGCATTTCATTGACTGTATTCAGAAACAGATACTACCAGAAACCAACTTCACCGATGCAACTCGGACTATGGAGCTAGTTGATTTAATCTATCAAAACCGAATTGGCTAGCCGGAACTCGCCACGTCAGTTTAAGGAAAAACAAGACTGGTGAATACTATTTGAATAAAAGATATGGTTGCGTACCCCACCATCCTTATTGGTAACAAATCGAGGCCAAGTTTAATGAAAACCAGAATTTGGTTGAATTAGAGGTTGCAGTAAGTCAATCGTGAAATTAGAGATTTAGTTAATTTTGGCCAAAGAGATGCTGGTACCGCCGCTGCGAGCAGAGGTGTTAGCAGCATCTATGAAGGCTATAATTTCTAATGTTTCTGTGATCGGTAGTGGAGGCTGACCAGTTGTGAACATTTCTACGATCTGTTTTAGTAGCTCCCTGTAAATGAATGTAGTGCTAACAGTTGACCGTAAGACTTGTTTTTGTCCATAAATGGTAAAACCAAAGTCAGATTTACCCCGTCGAATTCCACGGACTGTGCCAACCCGCCCATCTTGCCAAAGCCCCGTAACTAAATCTACATCCTCATTAGACACTGACCAAACAGTACGGCAACCGGTACCCATCAGTGTATATAGCATCTCTACGCCGTGAATACCGTAGTGAAATAAACCAGGATTACGGGGGTGTCGAGATGCAGGAGTAGAAACTGAAACGCCAATGAAATCACCGATTTGGTCTGCTTGCTGCAAGGCTGATACTACTTCTGGCGCATAGCGTAGGGATGAGCTACTAAAAATAGGCACCTGATTTACTGTGGAGAGATCGGCCAACTGTCGTCCGTCTGACAAAGAACAAGCGAAAGGCTTATCAATGTAAGTTGGCAAACCAGCTTCGATGAAAGGCTGTGCTCTACTCAGGTGAACGCTTCCATCTACTGATTCGACCATGATGGCATCAACTTGACCAATCATATCTTCTGGTTTATCGGTTAATGAAATACCGTATTGAGTCATTTGTTTTGTGAAGCCAGGAATTCGTTCAGGAGAAAGTTGAGATTCGCCAGGACAACCTACCGTAATTGTTCCGCCGTGGACCCACTGCTCTTGGTCAACATCAATATGATTTAATCTTTGGGTAAAAGCAATCACATGTGAAGTGTCAAAATCAATGATGCCAATTTTCATAATTTTACCTTTGTGTCTAATCAGATAATAAAAAACGATTAGTATTTAGATCAAGCTTAGAACGAATAAGACCGCGGCCAATTGTATTTTGTTTAGCTTGTCAGTAGTGTTATACAGAATGTCCTTCTCTTATTTCATTATTTTCAAGGTTAATGACAACATCACTACTACGTCCTCTTCTGATCTCATTATCTTTGATGTTGAGTAAAACTTTACTACCACGCCCTTCTCGAACATAGTTTCTCTTGATATTAAGTAGAACCTCGCTACTGCGTCCTTCTCTTACTTCCATCTTAATATTCCATTTTTATTTGTATCAAAAATCTTCACAACCTACAAATGACATATGTTGATTGGCAATATATTTTGGGATTGGTTGGTATTCATTCGTACCATCCACATCTTCCCCCTGAAGTAAAAAAGCACATGGCCAGTTCTTTGAGATAATTCGCGTAGTCACCGGCATGTACTGGATTGACCCACCGCGTCGCCATTGATTACTAGTATTGGTCAATGAGCCGTGCAAAACAAACGGGTGGTGTACCGAGATGTCCCCTGCGCTGAGTTCTATGCTTATGGATTTTTCTTCATCTACCATCGATGGATCCACCTCAGAATTTAGTAAATTAATCGTATCTGTTTTTGATCGATGAGGTAAAAGTCCTAGTTTTTGTGTGCCCGGGATTACATTAACACATCCGTTTTTTATGGTTGAAGAGGTAACGGCAAACCAGATAGTAATTACATCCATAGGCTCAAGGCCCCAATAATTTCCGTCTTGGTGCCAAGCAACAGCTTGACCATGCTTAGGTGGCTTGGCAATATAGTCAGCGGCGAAAAAGGCGATATTAGATCCTATGAGTGATGTTGCTACTTTGAGCAAATTAGGATCGCTAACAAAACGAAACCAAAATGGATCTTTAGCTACAAGCCAGTGTCCCAATCTTTCGGGTCTCAAATCTGGGTGACGTTTTATTAGCCAGTCAATATGTTGATCAATTTCTTTGACTAGTTCAGTATCCAACACATTTCTTACAATAACGTAACCATCTTGGTTGTAGGCTTCTTTAATGTGTTGTAGATTACATAGATCGAATTCGTTCATCTTCTAGTGCCCCGTTTTTTTCTACTCCCCAAAAAACAATACCTTATTTACTTAGTCCTAACTGGATTATAACGGTTCTCACCTTTATATTAAGCTAGTTATTATGGGTTGTCAATTCTCGCTATGTACCAAAGCCAATGAGTTTTTCCCTTTTCTTGAGTTCTTCTACAGTCCCTCTAATTTAATCAATTTTTCGTAATTAGCAAATGAATTTCCAAATAATGTGCTCCGATCAGTGTAGTGTAATCTGATACATTTTCAGAAGAACTAATGAAGTTTCTCTACAAATTCCGACTCTAATTTTTAGCCATTTTATTTTCGTTTTTATAATCAAGGTCTTTCAAAAATAGGGTAGTCGCTAGTAATTTCGCTCTTCAATTCAGTGAAAAAAACTTTTAGGGTGAATGATCAATGTTTTTAGGCAGATCTTTTATCGATGCACTGAGGAGCAAATTAGGGAGGAGAGAATTCGATACAAATAGTGTTTTAATAATTTTCAATATAAATAGCTAAAGAAATCGGCTGAGGCGCAAAATCCTAATAAAAATCAGATGAACTGATAACATTTCATCCTTTTTAGATACGCTTATTATCTAGAGAAAATCACTCAGCGTATCTGACATGTTTAAGCAAAGATCAAAGTTTAGACATTTTTTTCACTTTCCCATGAAAGAAAGTTTCAAATAGAAAACGATTGTGATAGCTTATTATCCACACCTCAAAAGTACTCATTAAATTTAGGTAGTGAGAAATTATATTTTAATGAAAATTATTGACATAATAAGTGAAGTTTTTGAATGGGATAGGCCAGGTATTTGGAATGGGGGACACTTCTATGGTCCCGGTCGACTGCATAAAATTACAGTTAAGACGGATGAAGGTATAGATGGGTTTGGATGGAATGGCGGAACTGCTGCCGAAAGGCCCCTAAATATTTTTCCTCCTTTCGTGGACTATTTTCGTAGCTTTTTAATTGGTAGAGATCCAACTGAAACGAGGAAAATAACTGAAGATCTAGGAGAAAAACATATAAAAATACTGGGACCAGGTGGGATAAATACTCAAGTTCTAGCAGCAATAAATATTGCTTGTTGGGATATCAAAGGTAAGGCGTTGGGGAAATCAATTCACCAACTATTAGGCGGTTCTCAAAACCGTATCAAAACATACATTGCTGGTGGATATTATGCGGAGGGTAAAGGACTAAAAGAACTTCAAGATGAGGTCTTATTTAATGTTAATGAGATGAACGCGGGGGCTGTGAAAATTAAAATCGGTGCACCAAGGGAAGGGTTAAGGGGAGACTTGCTGAGGGTTGAAGCAGTTAGAAAGGCTATCGGAGATAACGTAGTTCTGATGGTTGATGCCAATTGTGCTCTAGATCTAAACCAATCATTGGATTTTGCTAACGAGCTAGAGCAATTCGGTGTCTATTGGTTCGAAGAGCCTATGCCAATACATTACTACAAGCAACACGGTGTTTTAAAGAAGCATTCAAACGTGAAAATTGCTACTGGAGAAAACGGTTATCATTTTGCTCATTTTGAGACTTTACTTGATAATCAGGGCGCTGACATTCTAAACGTTGATGTTGCTATTTGCGCAGGATATGATATTGCTAAGGACATATCGAACTTGGCCAAAGAAAGAGGAATATCGATAGCTCCACATGGTTGTCAGGAACTTCAACTCCCACTCGCAGCAGGAATCCCTCATGGAGAATTTTTGGAGTACTACCCGGTGGCAGTTGATCCTCTAAGGGCTGAAATGTTTATTCCGCGGATGGTTCCTGATGCAGATGGATATGTTACTGTACCTAATAGGCCGGGAATTGGATTTGAGTTGAATATGGATCTTCTGAGCAGATACAAATTGTCATAAAAACTTAGTCGTAAACTGTATTCTTTGTCACATCAATATGGATAAATATAATGTTTTAAGACTGGAAAAATGATGTTGGGAGACATTTAAGTGGTGATTCTGAAAGCTTGGGCCAGTTTAGTTTGGATATTAACTAGTTTTTGGCTTTTAATAATTGGACTGATACTAGATTTAAATGACGGTTTCTTGGGCGATCCTCCCAAATTCTTCTTCTTAGGTGTTTTGATAGCTATGGGCTTAGTGTTAATGAACAAGTTTTTTATCAGATATACTTTGCAAAGATACGCTACCGAAAAACAAATAGATATGGACCGACTAAAAAAGAAATATGGTCCGGTAGGATGAAAATCAGATATGTTAGGGGGAGATATATACTAACAAAAGTCAGGTGATTTTAAATCACCTGACTTTTGCTTTGATTAATACAATATATCAATATTATTCTTTGTGAAATAAGGAAGATCGTATTTACAAAAACTGAGTTCTACTACTCACGGAGTCTTCATTTGTTTTGGTAACTAACTATTCTGTCTAATGAAATGTATAATATATTCCTAGTTTTAGGAGCAAATAATCATACTTTTGGTTATCTAGAAAGATCTTTTTTCGGTAAGTATATATTTATATTTTTTAAATCATCGAACATTTTAGGTTTACGGTTCCGATTTTTCCTACACGACAACCACTTCGGGTTGTGGTATTTACGGCTAGATTAAATACCTTATGTATCTTCGCCCAATCCCACGGATCCTGGTGGAAGAGAAAGTTTGTGTAGCCCTCGTGGAGTCGATAGCAACTGATAAATTCCCTGAGTTGGGGCTAACCAAACCGTTCCTGTCCCTGAAAAAGTTTGCAACAGACCTTCCCCAGAAACAGCAGTTCCAATCCAGGTCTTACTACTTTTTTCTGCTTTAAATTCGATTTCTTCTGTTCGGAGTAAAGCGAAGTTTCCGTCAACACTCAACTTTCCGTTATCTAGCTCTATTTTTTGAACCTCATTTGCTGGAACTGGTGAATATAAAACAACAACTCCACTTCCTTTGACTTGGGTTTGGAATAATCCCTCTCCGCCAAATACCCCAGCAGATATGTTTTTCTGTAAGGTACTCGAAATATCTAGCCCTCGCGTACCAGCATAAAACATCCCTTGATCCATTATTAGAGCTTGATCTCCAAGTCCTAATTCACGGATAAAAAAATGACCAAAAGAAGGTTCTAAATAAATTTGTCCTGTTCCGTGAATTTCATTTACAAATAACGATTCCCCAGATAAAACTTTTCTTCCCAAGCCCTTGAGAATACCTCCACCAGTAGAGGTTTTGTTTTATAGATTACCTTTCATGAAATATAAAGAACCAGGTTCTATTCGCGCAAAAGAATTATATAAAGTTATTCGGATCATTTTTAAGCGCATACCACTATTGGATGCAAAGTAAAGAGTGTTTGCTACGCTTACATCAGCTGATCCATTTAACTCAGAAAATTGCAAGACCTCGACCAAAGTTCCATCTTCCAACTCTACTTTTTCTAAAACATCGTACATCATTTCACCCATTCTAGGAAATGTTTCCTTTTGAGACTCTCAAAATTGACACTCGAAAAACTTCTTCACTAATCAGATTATCTATATGAACCTTCATTTTGTTCAACCTAGGCTTATTCGAATTCAGGAGTCAACATTAATTCGGCGTAAATTTTAGTTGTTTGAATTAAACTGGAAATACTAACTCGTTCGTCAATACCATGAGCATTTTGTCCCCAAGGACCATAACCTAAACCTGGATTCCCATTTCTGACAAGAAAATGTAGATCAGTGAAACCTGATGTCGTTTGAAAATTCGCTGCTTCTCCTGTATTTTTTTTAACAATTTCTTCGAAAGATTTTATAAAAGGATTATCGATTGGTATATAGCAAGGTGAGATAGCTAAATCTATCTGTAGCTCAGCTTTCAGATCTGGAATGTTATTGTTAGCTTCTTCAATTAATGAGTGAATGTCCGCAGATACTGCTTTGATAGTCTCATTGGGTGTAACACGACGATCAAAAGAAAAACACGCATAATCAGGTACGGTATTAACCTTACCACTAGTAGGACCATGAAATACACCACCTAAATTGATAGTTGGTAACCGTTTCACTTGGGACGGTGTAACAAAAGTTCGATTGGCCTCGAGTAATTGGATACTTAATTTCTCTTTCATTAGGCAAATTAATTCTACCATTTTTTCAAAGGCGTTAATCCCATCTTGAGGACGAGAACCATGTGCAGGTTTACCATGAACGAATACTTTTCCCCAAATGATTCCGTTATGGCCACAACCAATTTCTTGTTTGCTTCCCCCTTCACAATTGACCATGTAATCTCCGTTTACCAAGCCTTTTTTGATAATTTGGCCGGTACCAAGATCTCCTCCGATTTCTTCGTCACAGGTGAATGAACATTCAATATTGTGCGCCGGTCTAAGATTATTTTCCCTTAAAGCTTGGATTGCAAACAAAGTGGCTGCAATCGAATCCTTCATATCATCTGCCCCTCGACCATACAGCCAATCTCCATCGATCCAAGGTTCGAACGGAGATTGGCTCCAACCTTCTCCAGCTGGTACTACGTCGTAGTGAGAATTAAAATGAATTGTTTTTTTTGCTCCTACATTCCATCTGGCAATTAGATTAAATCGTGGGTAATCATTTGCATGTGGAACGATCTGAATAGCATCTGATGCATTTACTTGGTGTTTTTCAACCTCCAAACCTAGACTGCCGGATAAGTTGGCCAAAAAATCAACCATTTCTGAGTAGTTAGCACCTGGAGGGTTAACAGTGGGAATTCGAACTAGATCTTGTAGCAACTGGCATAACAAGCTTTCTTTTGGTGTTTTTTGATATGCAGAGATAAACTTGTGGACGGAAGTATTTTGGCTATTCATGCTGATATCCTTTATGACTGTCAAAGTCTAAATAAAAGTGAGATTGTAAATACTTCTATGTTGGAAGTACATTGGATTTTTGGGCCAATAATCCTATAATGGGTTAACCATAAGTCAGGTTTCTCTTATCGAATCTATAACACTTTTGGAGGTCGGAACAATTTAGTTCTGGTTTATTATGTCTTTTAATCAGGCTCAATTACTACAATTTCAGGAGAGTGGTT
>MDTE01007307.1_pt1 | contig 11322 bp, 7 predicted proteins | sample 811231 | NCBI WGS metagenome assembly MDTE01 (sample SAMN05326651, study PRJNA326480) | marine metagenome | isolation source: seawater | place: Indian Ocean: Red Sea | collected 2010 | reverse complement strand
TCCAGACCTCGCCCTCGAGGTCGAACTGGACCCGACCCGAGGGCTCGACGGGTGGGATCGCCAGCAGCTGCGTGATGCCGCCCGGGTGCTGTCGCTGGTGCTCGAGCCGACGGCGACCGGTGGGGTAGTGACCGGTCGGACCCGGAAACCGCGGGCCGGGGCGCGCGTTCTGGTGGGGCGCAGTCAACGGATGGACGCCCTGCGCCGGGAGATCGCGCGCATCGCGCCCACCGACTTCACGGTGCTCGTGGAGGGCGAGAGCGGCTCGGGCAAGGAGCTGGTGGCGCGTCAGTTGCACGCCTTGAGCCGGCGTGCCACGGGACCGTTTGTCGCCGTCAACTGTGCCGCGCTGGTGGAGACGCTTCTCGAAGCGGAGCTCTTCGGGATCGAGGACCGGGTCGCGACCGGGGTGCGAGCGCGGTCAGGGAAGTTCGAAGCGGCCCATCGGGGCACGTTGTTCCTCGACGAGATTGGCGACCTGTCGGCTGCCGCCCAGGCGAAGCTGCTTCGCGCCGTCCAGGAGCGACAGGTCGAGCGGGTCGGAGGTCAGGGGGGGCAGCAGGTCGACATCCGCCTGGTGGTGGCCACCAATCAGCGGCTGGCGACACTGGTCGCCGAGGGACGGTTTCGAGCTGATCTGTTCTACCGGCTGTCCGGAGTGGAACTTGACGTGCCGCCGCTCAGGGAGCGTCGCGACGACGTCGTGGAGCTGGCCGAGCACTTTCTCGCCCGGCATCGGCAGGCCCGACCGTTGCGACTCGCCGAGAGCGCGGCCGATGCGCTCAAGGCCTATGACTGGCCCGGGAATGTGCGAGAGCTGGAACGGGCAATGGAGCACGCCGTCACGCTGGTCAGCGGTGACGAGGTTCGGGCCTCGGATCTCCCGGCGCGTCTCACGCGGCAGTTCTCCGAGGTGCTGCAACCGTCGCTGGCACGCGGCGACACGATGCGGACGTGGGGTAGTCGCTACGCGCGGCTGGTGCTCGAGCGGTGCGACCGGAACAAGCGTCGCGCCTGCGAGGTGCTCGGCATCAGCTATCACACGCTGCAGGCGTATCTGAGACACGTCCCGAGGCAGGCAGAGGTCACCGGCAGCCTCGCGGGGGCGTCCACGGCGCGCGAGCAGGTCGGGGAGTCATCGACGGACGGGGTGTGACCCGCTGGTCATCTTGACCCTCACCGGGTCCCGATAGTACGGTTAGCCCAACTGAGTTCTCGGGTCGCCGGCCTGCGGCCGCCCCAGCACATCACGCAATTTCTCGGGAACCGCGCCATGCGGTTTCGGGCTGTCCACGAGGCAGCCGCTGCCACCGGTCCATGAACGACGCCGCGGCCAATCTTCGCAAGACCCCACTTCACGCTCGTCACGTCGCCATGGGGGCGCGGATGGTCCCGTTCGGCGGCTGGGAGATGCCGGTGCAGTACGCCGGCATCACCGAAGAGCATCTCGCCGTGCGCCGGGCGGCGGGGTTGTTCGACGTCAGCCACATGGGCGAGATCGAGATCGCGGGCGATGATGCCCTGGCTGCGGTGCAGCGGATTTCGACCAATGACGCGTCTCGCCTGGAGATCGGGCAGGCGCAGTACTCGGTGCTGGCGACCGACGCCGGCACATTCGTGGACGACCTGCTCGTCTACCGACTGGCCGACAGTCACTACCTGCTCGTCGTCAACGCGAGCTGCATCGAGTCGGATTTCGCCTGGATTCAACAGCATATCGAGGGCGTTGGCGACGCGATGGCGGTCAACACGAGCAGCCGCTACGCGCTGATCGCCGTGCAGGGACCGCGCGCCCTGGCGATTCTCCAGACGTTGACCGAGGTCGAGCTCGACCAGATTGGCTACTACCGCTTCACCACGGGTGAGGTCGCCAGCATCCGGGCCACGATTTCTCGCACCGGATACACCGGTGAGGACGGCTTCGAGGTGTTCGTGCCGCCTCAGGGCGCGGACCGGCTGTGGGGGGCGCTGCTCTCGGCGGGCGGGAGCCAGGGGTTGTCTCCGGCCGGACTCGGCGCGCGGGACACACTCCGCCTCGAAGCGGCCATGCGTCTGTCGGGACAGGACGTCGACGACACGACGACCGTGCTCGAAGCCGGGCTGGGCTGGACGGTGGGCTGGGACAAGCCGGACTTCGTGGGGCGCGACGCCCTGCTGAGGCAGCGGGAGGCCGGACTCGACCGGAAGCTTGTGGGCTTCGAGATGGTGGGGCGCGGCATTGCGCGTCATGGCTACCGGGTGCTGCGTGACGGCGCGCCGGTGGGTGTCGTCACCAGCGGCACGCGAACGCCGTTTCTCGAACGGGCCGTCGGGCTGGCGTATGTGCCGGTCGACATGGCCGCGGTGGGTACGGCGATTGACATCGAGATCAGGGAGCGACCGGTGGAGGCCACGGTCGTGTCGCTGCCGTTCTACAAGCGCGAGCGAGGATAGGGCGCCATGTATCCGACTGATAGACAGTACACACGCGAGCACGAGTGGGTGACCGTCTCCGGCACCACGGCCCGGGTGGGCATCACCGACTATGCGCAGCAGCAGCTGGGCGACGTGGTGTTCGTCGAGTTGCCCGAGGTTGGGCAGGAGTTCGCTTCGGGGGCCCAGTTCGGGTCGATCGAATCGGTGAAGGCGGTCTCGGATCTCTACTGTCCGCTGGCGGGAAAGGTGGTCGAGGTCAACGCCGAGCTGACCGATCGGCCTGAGACGGTGAACCAGTCGGCGCACGAGGCGTGGATGATCGTGCTCGAGCTGGCCAGCCCGGACGCGACCGGCGAGCTGCTCGACGCGGCGGCGTATACCGAGCTGGTGGAGAGCCTGTGAGCGAGGTTCGACAGGACCGGTTCGCCGACCGGCACATCGGCCCGAGCGCGGCCGACGTGGAGCGGATGCTGCGGGCGGTGGAGGCTCCGTCGCTCGAGGCGCTGATCGACGAGGCGGTGCCCTCCGACATCCGTCTGAGCGAGCCTTTGCAGGTTCCCGGCCCGGAGACCGAACCCGAGTTTCTCGCTCGGATCCGCGAGGTTGGAAAGGGGAACAAGAGCGGACGCGCGCTGATCGGGCTCGGCTACTACGGCTGCCTCACCCCGAGCGTCATCTTGCGGAACGTCTTCGAGAATCCGGGGTGGTACACCCCCTACACGCCCTATCAGGCCGAGGTCGCCCAGGGCCGTCTGGAAGCGCTGATGAACTTCCAGACCATGGTGGGGGACCTCACCGCGATGCCGGTGGCCAACGCGTCCCTGCTCGACGAGGCCACCGCCGCGGCCGAGGCGGTGGCGATGCTGCATCGGGTGCAGGCGCGTCGACGGCCCGACGCGGACCGGGTGCTCGTGTCGTCAGCCTGCTTTCCCCAGACGATCGACGTCGTGCGCGGCAGAACCGAGCCGCTGGGCATCGAGGTGGTGGTTGGCGATCCGGCGTCGGTGACCGAGAGTGACGGCGTCTTCGGTGTGCTGTTGCAGTATCCGGCCGAGGACGGCGAGGTGGCGCCCCTCGACCCGGTGATCGCCCGGGCGCACGACGCCGGCGCGCTGGTGGCCGTGGCGACCGATCTGCTCGCGTTGACGCTGCTGACCCCGCCCGGCGAAGCGGGGGCCGACGTCGTGGTCGGGAACTCGCAACGGTTCGGCGTGCCGATGGGCTATGGCGGCCCCCATGCGGCGTTCTTCGCGACCCGCACCGAGTATGTCCGACAGACCCCCGGGCGACTCATCGGGTTGTCGGTCGACCGGCATGGCGACCCGGCCTACCGTATGTCGCTGCAGACCCGCGAGCAGCACATCCGGCGGGAGCGGGCCACGTCCAACATCTGCACGGCTCAGGCGCTGCTGGCCAATCTGGCCGGGTTCTATGGGGTGTATCACGGCCCCGATGGGCTGCGCGGCATCGCGCGCCGGGTGCACGGCTTCGCCCGGCGACTGGCCGAAGGGCTCGAGACGCTGGGTGTCGTCACGGTGCATCGACACATCTTCGACACCCTCAGGGTCACCCTGCCCGAGCCGGCCGTCGAACGGCTGCGTTATCACGCCACCGAGGCCGGACTGCACTTCCGCTACATCGATGCGACCGGCGTGGGGATTGCGCTCGACGAGACGACCACGGCCGCCGATGTGGCGGACATCCTCCAGCTGTTCGCGGTCGCGGTGGATGGTGACGCGCCGACCGTGTCGATGGAAGTGCCGGACCTCGCGCCGGACTGGCCGGCACCGCTGACACGGACATCGTCGTTCATGACCCATCCGGTGTTTCACCGTCATCGGTCCGAGACCCAGATGATGCGCTATTTGAAGCGTCTCGAGAGTCGCGACATCGGTCTGGACACGTCGATGATCCCGCTCGGTTCCTGCACGATGAAGCTGACCGCGGCGTCGGCCATCCTGCCGGTGACCTGGCCCGCCTACGCCGAGATGCACCCGTTCATGCCGGTGGCGCTGGCCGAGGGATATCAGGCGCTGTTCCGGGAGCTCGAATCGACGCTGTGTGCGATCACCGGGTTCGACGCCGTGTCCCTCCAGCCGAACTCCGGGGCGCAGGGCGAGTTCGCGGGTCTCATGGTGATTCGCGCGTTTCAGCGCGACACCGGGGATGGCGCCCGCGACGTGGTGTTGATTCCGGCCTCGGCGCATGGCACCAATCCGGCGACCGCGGCGATGGCCGGCATGCGGGTGGTCATCGTGGCCTGTGACGAGGCCGGGAACGTCGATGTGGACGACCTGCGGCGACAGGCCGAGACCCATGCCGACGCGCTCTGCGCGTTGATGGTCACCTATCCGTCGACCCACGGCGTGTTCGAGGACGCCATCCGCGAGATCTGCGCCATCGTGCATCAGCACGGCGGACAGGTCTACATGGATGGCGCGAACATGAACGCGCAGGTCGGGGTGACGAGTCCGGCCGCGATTGGCGCCGATGTCTGCCACATCAACCTGCACAAGACCTTCGCGATCCCCCATGGCGGCGGGGGGCCAGGGATGGGGCCGATCGCCGTCGCCGAACATCTCGCGCCGTATCTCCCCGGGCACCCGGTCGTGCCGGTCGGCGGGAAACGAGCGATTCCGGCGATTGCCGCGGCGCCATGGGGCAGCGCGAGCATCCAGCTGATCTCACACGGCTACATGCGGATGCTCGGCGCCGACGGTATGCGTCGGGCGACCGAGATCGCGATTCTCGGTGCCAACTACATCAAGGCTCGACTCGCGCCGCACTATCCGGCGCTCTACACCAGGGCCAACGGACGGGTCGCCCACGAGCTCATCTTCGATCTGCGGGAGTTCAAGCCACACGGCATTGCCGAGATCGACGTGGCGAAGCGGCTGATGGACTATGGGTTCCACGCGCCGACGGTGTCGTTCCCCGTGCCGGGCACCATGATGGTCGAACCGACCGAGAGCGAGCCACAGGAAGAGCTCGACCGCTTCTGCGACGCGCTGATCGCGATCCGGGCCGAGATTCAGGCGGTGGTCGACGGCAACGCCGACCCGACCGACAACGTGCTCAAGAACGCGCCCCATACCGCGGCCGAGGCGACCGGGAACGACTGGACGCATCACTACAGCCGGGAGCAGGCCGTGTTCCCGCTGCCGTTCGTCAGGGAGCACAAGGTCTGGCCGGTGGTCGGTCGGATCGACGACGCCCACGGCGATCGGAATCTCGTGTGCGCCTGCCCGCCGATTGAAGCCTACGCAGAGGTCTAGGAGGCTGCCGCTTCGGCCTTGGTGAGCCGTTCGGCGCTTTCCCGAAAGCGTTCGAGCAGGGCCCGGGTGACCGGGCCCGGGCGGCCGTCCCCGATCGAGACCTCGCCGACCCCGACGATCGGCACCACCTCCCGGGTCGTGCTGGTCAGGAACAGCTCGTCGATGGTGCGCAGGTCCGCTTCTCGGAGGACCTCCTCCCGCACGTCGATCCCGAGATCGCGACCCACCTCGAACAGGAAGTTCCGGGTCACGCCTTCGAGCAGTCCGGCATCCAGCGGGGGAGTCACCACGACGCCGTTGCGCACACCGAAGAGATTGGACTGCGCGCACTCGGCCAGCTCGCCTCGATGGTTCAGCAGGATCGCCTCGTAGGCGTTCTCGCGGATCGCCTCCTGCATCGCGAGCACGTTGTTGAGCAGGTTGTTCGACTTGATGCTGGGGTCGACACTCTTCGGGTGGTTGCGGAGGACGCTGGCCACGACGACGCGCACTCCGTCACGTTCCACTTCAGGAGCGGGCGCCTGGTGTGGGAGAGCGATGATCACCACCGTTGGTGTCGGGCACGCCGCCGGGTCGTAGCTCAGCGGGCCGACGCCACGGGTAACGAGCATCCGAAGCGTGACCTCGCCGCCGGGGTTGACCTCGGTCATCGTCTCGCGGAGACGCGTCCCGAGCTCCGCATCGTCTGGCGGAATCGCCAGAGCCAGCCGGGCCGCCGAGGCGCGTAGCCGTGTCAGGTGGGGAGGAAGCAGAAACGGGACGCGGTTGTAGGTGCGAATGGTCTCGTAGACGCCGTCGCCAAAGAGGAATCCATGGTCGAACACCGACACCATGGCGTCGGCGGCGTCGCTGATCCGCCCGTTGATGTTGACGGTTGCGTGGAGTGAGGGCATCGGTGTGTCGTCCGGTGAGCCGGGGCGCTCGACTGGCGTCCCACCGCGCTCAACCAGCAAAGTAGCATATACGCCGTCCCGCGGCCCGACGCCGTGGAGGCCAGGGAGCGACGCGATGCGGGTACTCACGACTGCCCAGATGCGGGAAGCGGACCGACAGACGATCAGCGATGTCGGCATTCCGTCGAGCGCGTTGATGGAGAACGCCGGCCGAGCCGTGGTGGAGGCGATGGCGCGTCAGCTGCCGGCGCTCGAGGGACGGCGGGTGAGCATCGTCGCGGGCAAAGGGAACAACGGTGGAGATGGCCTGGTGGCGGCCAGAGAGCTCGCGGCACGGGGCAGTGTGGTCACGGTGTGCCTGGCGGCGAGCCGGGACGAGCTCTCAGCCGACGCGGACCTCTTCATGACCGCCCTCGAGCCCACCGCGGTCACGGTGGTCGAGGCCCCCTCCCTTGCCGCGTGGGAGGCGTGCCGGGAGGATGTGTTGGCGTGCGACGTGCTGGTGGATGCGCTCTTTGGCACCGGGCTGACCAGGCCGGTCGAGGGCTACGCGCGTACCCTGATTGCGGACCTGAACCTGAGTGGCGTGCCGATTGTCTCCATCGACCTGCCCTCCGGGCTGTCGGCCGACGACGTGATGCCGAAGGGGGAGGCGGTCGAGGCGTCGCTCACCGTCGCGCTGGGGGCGCCAAAGGTGGCGCTGTTGATGCCGCCGGCGGCGACCCAGACGGGCGACCTGATCGTGGCCGACATCGGCATACCGGACGAGGTGGTCGACCGGTTGGATGGTCCGGAGTGTGTGGCGACCACTCGAGAGTGGGCCAGGGACCAGGTGAGTCCACGCCCGGACGACACGCACAAGGGTGACTGTGGACGCGTGCTGGTCGTCGCCGGCGCGATGGGGACCACCGGGGCGGCGGGGCTCGCGGCGATGGGAGCGCTCCGCTCGGGCGCCGGACTCGTGACGGTGGCCACGCCGCGACGGTGTCAATCCATCGTGGCCGGTTACGCGCCCGAGTACATGACCGTCGGGCTGGCGGACACCGAGGACGGCATGGTGCATCCGTCGGCGGTGCCGGACGTCTCCGGGGCCCGGGCGGACGTCGTCGTGCTGGGGCCCGGGCTCGGGCAGTCGGACGAGGTGACCGCGTTCGTTCGCGGCGTGCTCGACACGACGACCGCACCACTGGTGCTCGATGCGGACGGACTCAACGCCGTGGGACCGGGGTTGCTCGACGTCCAGCACGAGCGTCCGCTGGTGATCACGCCGCATCCGGGAGAGATGTCGAGGCTCACCCGACTGTCGGTCGAGGAGGTCCAGACCGACCGGCTCGAGGTCGCCCGTCGGGTGGCGACCGGCGCGGGCATCTTCGTGGTGCTCAAGGGGGCCCGTACGGTGGTCGCCACGCCCGCCGGTCGGACCTGGATCAACACCACCGGGAATCCTGGCATGGCGACCGGGGGGACCGGTGACGCGCTGGCCGGGGTCATCGCCGCCTGGATCGCGCAGACCGGTGATGTGGAGGTGGCGTGCGCACTGGGGGTCTTTCTTCACGGACTGGCCGGCGACGAGGCGTGCGCCCGCCACGGCGAGGTTGGCATGATTGCCAGCGACCTGGTGGCTCAGCTGGGCCCGGCCCTCGTCCAGCTGTTGTCGGCAGAGGAGGACGCGGAGTGACCGAGCGTTTTGTCACGACGTCCGAAATGGAGACCGAGCGGGTGGCGGCCGAGCTGGCGCGGACGTGGCCGCCTAGCACCGTGGTCCTGCTGCACGGGGAGCTGGGTGCCGGGAAGACAGCCTTCGTCCGGGGGGCCGCGCTTGGACGCGGTGTCGATCCGGACGAGGTCAGCAGCCCGACCTTCGTCGTGGTACAGGAGTATGGCGACGCCAGGCTGCAGCACGTCGATCTGTATCGACTCGGTCCTGACGAGGTCGACGATCTCGGGCTCGAAGAACTGGCCGACGCCGGTGCGGTGGTGTGTGTCGAGTGGGCCGAGCGCTGGCGGCGTCCGCCGGCGGATGCTATCACGGTGCGGTTCGCGGTGATCGGCGACGACGAACGGGAGGTGACCGTCGCAGGTCCGGAGATGTCCGCGGGAACCGCCTAGCCGTGCCGGACGGCCCTACTCGGAGCGGTAGTTGGGGGCTTCCTTGGTGATGACCACGTCGTGGACGTGGCTCTCCCGCATACCGGCCGGGGTGATCCGCACCAGACGCGCGTCGGTGTGGAGGTCGGGGATGCTGGCGCACCCGCAGTAGCCCATTCCGGCCCGGAGGCCACCCACCAGCTGGTGGATCATCGCGCCGACCGAGCCCTTGTAGGGGACTCGCCCCTCGATGCCCTCGGGGACCAGCTTCTCGCCGCCTTCCGCCGTGCTGGCCAGGTCGAACTCCTCCTGGAAGTAGCGATCTCGACTGCCGGCGCGCATGGCGCCGATCGATCCCATGCCGCGGTACTCCTTGAAGCTCCGACCCTGGTAGAGAATCATCTCGCCGGGGCTCTCGTCGGTGCCGGCGAACAGGCTGCCGATCATCACGGTGCTGGCTCCCACGGCCAGCGCCTTGGTGATGTCGCCCGAATAGCGGACGCCCCCGTCGGCGATGATCGGCACGTTGTGACGGCTGGCCGCTTCGGCACATTCGGCCAGCGCCGAGATCATCGGCATGCCGATGCCGGCGATGATCCGGGTCGTGCAGATCGAGCCGGACCCGATACCAACCTTCACGCCGTCCACACCCAGGTCGATGATGGCCTCGGTGCCTTCCGCTGTCGCGACATTGCCGGCCACCAGGTCGATGCTCGGGAACCGGTCCCGGATCCGGCGGATCATCGTCATCACGCCGGCGGAGTGGCCGTGGGCGGTGTCAATCACGAGCAGGTCGACGCCCGCCGCGATCAGCGCTTCGGCGCGTGCTTCGGTGTCCTTGGCGATGCCGACCGCGGCGCCCACCCGCAACCGCCCGAGCTCGTCTTTCGAGGCGGTGGGGTAGGTGATCATCTTCTGGATGTCCTTGACGGTGATCAGCCCCTTCAGCATGAAGTCCTGATCCACCACCAGCAGCTTCTCGACCCGGTGGGTGTGCAGGATCTGCTCGGCTTCGCTCAGCGTCGTGCCCACTGGCACGGTGATGAGATTCTCCCGGGTCATCACGTCGCCGATGGGGCGGTCCAGATTGCCCTCGAATCGCAGGTCGCGATTGGTGAGGATGCCGACCAGCTTGCCCTCGGTACCACCGTCCTCGGTGATGGGGACGCCCGAGATCCGGTACTTCTTCATCAGCTCGAGCGCTTCGTAGATCCGTCCCTTTGGCGAGAGCGTGATCGGATTGACGATCATGCCGCTCTCCGAGCGCTTGACCCGGTCGACCTCCGAGGCCTGTTCCTCGATCGAGAGGTTCTTGTGGATGATGCCGATGCCGCCGAGCTGCGCCATGGCAATGGCCAGCCGGGATTCGGTGACCGTGTCCATGGCCGAGCTGATGATCGGCACATTGAGCGGGATGTTGCGAGTCACCCGGGTCGAGATCTCGACCTCGCTCGGCAGCACCGAGGAGTGCTGGGGCACCAGCAGGACGTCGTCGAAGGTCAGCGCGACGCTGATGTCGGTGGTGGTGAAGCGAGTTGCCCTGGTCTCGGTCTGCACACTCATTTCAGGCCCCATGACATTTCTTGTACTTCTTGCCGCTTCCGCACGGGCAGGGATCGTTGCGACCCACTTTCGGGGTGTCTCGACGAATGGTCTTGACCTTCGCGTCGTCGCCCCCGGTCCGCGCGGGACGCGGCGCGCCGGCGGCGGGGGCGCCACCCGCGAAGGCGGACGCGGTCGCGCTCGGGTCGTTCAAGGTCAACGGAGCCCGCTGCCGCTCCGGGCGCTGGATCTCGTTCCCTTCGCCCTGCACGACCGGACGGAGGCGCCAGAGATACCGGACCATCTCGGTATCGATCCGATCCTTCATGCCCTGGAACAGCGCGAAGCTCTCGCGTTTGTACTCGACCAGCGGATCCTTCTGCGCGTAGCTGCGCAGGCTGATGCCTTCTTTCAGATGGTCCAGGCTGTAGAGATGGTCCTTCCACTGCGCGTCGACGATCTGGAGCATCACGTCCCGCTCGACGCGCCGGAGAACTTCCGGCTCGACCGCCTGCTCCTTCTCCTCGTAGCGGCCCTTGACCGCGCCCCAGAGCATGTCGAGCATCTCGTCCGGACTCTTGTCGTCGAGCTCCATGTCGTCGAGGCTCTCGGCCGACAACCCGGCCAGCTCGCCGACCGACTGCTTGAGGGCGCCCGTGTCCCACTCCTCCGGATCGATGTCCTTGCCGCAGTTGGTCTCCACCGCGTCGTCGACGAGATCCTCGGCGAGCGTCATCAGATACCGCCGGCTATCGACCTCTTCCTCGTCGCTGAGGTGGATCTGGCCTTCGAGCAGTTCCCGTCGCAGCGTGTAGACGTTCTCCCGCTGCTTGTTCATCACGTCGTCGTATTCGAGGAGGTGCTTCCGGACCGAGAAGTTCTGCGCTTCGACCTGCTTCTGCGCCCGTTCGATGGCCTTGGTCACCATGCCGGCCTCGATCGGCACTCCCTCCTCCATCCCGAGCCGTTCCATCAGGCCGGAGATGCGGTCGGACCCGAAGATCCGCATCAGGTCGTCCTCGAGGGCCAGGTAGAACCGCGATGAGCCAGGATCGCCCTGCCGGCCCGCGCGTCCCCGAAGCTGGTTGTCGATACGCCGGGACTCGTGG
>MDTE01190105.1_pt1 | contig 11323 bp, 13 predicted proteins | sample 811231 | NCBI WGS metagenome assembly MDTE01 (sample SAMN05326651, study PRJNA326480) | marine metagenome | isolation source: seawater | place: Indian Ocean: Red Sea | collected 2010 | reverse complement strand
TGCAGCTGGGTTATAGCAGTAATCTGAATAACGATAGCACTGTCAAAGTGCTTCTTTATCATGCACGAGACCACAATCATGTTGTTGGTTCCCAATCTAGCGGTGGATTAGTGCGTTTCGGTTGGTCGTTTTGATCAGACAATGCAGTAAACACATACAGATACAGGGCTGCATAATGCTAGTCCTGTATCTCCTGATCTCTCTATTGATTTCTGGCTGCTTTGCCCAAACAACATCCGAGTCAAACTTGCCAGTCGATGGCGAAAATTCGTCCTTATTAGCATCGCAAAATGTCGCATTACATAAGGCAGAGCTGGAAGGATGTATGTTATCAGTCGACGAGGGTTATTTGTGGCGTGATTGGCAACCGACAGTCTCAAGCCCCGGACCAGATGGTGGGTCACCACTTTACGTCTCGGTAGTCGTTTCGTTTGCTAATTCAGCTGACTTAGAACAAAATATTATATGGCGGGGGTACATTCAGGATTTTGAAAAGAATCTCTATCCGATTAGTTTGATAGTCCGAGATGAGGGACTGAAAACTACTACAAAAGTACTCTCCGAGAGCGAACTTAAACTGATACTAATTGCGCACGATGGTCCCTATCTTAATATTGCTAGCAGTGCACGGCTTCTTGTTCAATTTAGCGGTGGTGGTGGAGGTAAAGTTCTGATAGCTACAGACTGGCTCACTATCAATAGGATACTATGAGCTAGATTATTCTAGCTTCGAATGGGTTTGTCGATAGAGCGCAAACGACGAGCAGCTGGCAGTAACCACAAATAATGAAACTGAAGACCCGCGTGAATAATGTAATCAAGGAGAATGTTTAATGTACTTTAGAGTAACTACCTATGGTTTTGATGAAAGTCGTCTTGAAGAGGCTTTAGCTAAGATGGATGCAATGATAAGAGATGATCTTAAGACGATAGCCGGACTTGAGTCCCTCCACGAATGTCGAATTGGTGATGGACAGGGAATGATAATCTCAACTTGGGATAGCGAGGCATCAGTTGAAGCAGCACAACCAAAGATTCAAGAAATTTTTGGAAAGATGGCTGAATACATGACCAGCCCACCTGAGGTCAAAGGAGGAGACGTAATTTGGGAAATGTAGAGGTTCAGGCAGATTATAAAAAGCCCCGACTCGTCGGGGCTTTTGTTTTGGGGGATCTAGTATGTCAAGTTAAGCCGGCTAGAGTTGCAGCATATTTTGATCGGATACTAAGTAGGAAAGTTACAAAAAGATGCATCTGACATTGGAGTTGCTACAGCGGACTCGAGCACTGCGCCCGCATCGATTCTTGCCTGTGTAAGCTCCGCATCATTCTGGAAGGCTTCTAAGCTTTCTTGCGATTCAAATTCTATGATGACATGCAATTTACTGTCATCGTTAGCCTCAGTTCCTGCAAATATTATTCTAAATCCGTGTTCTTTCATTTTTTGAGGATTGCTATGTACCATCTCCTTCCACGTAGCAAATCCCTTAGAAAGGTCTACACTCATTTTGATAATCATTATTACTCTCCTGCGCTGAAATGTTGTTTATTAAAAGGGCTTAGGCGGTTAATTCTATCAAGGCATGCAGGAATTTAACTGGTCCATCATGCTAGATCACTACAGATAGTTGTTGAGCAATTATTCAGCGTAACTGCACCTCTGGGATGTTATCATGTAAATTATAGATTACGGGAAAATATGCTTATGCATTTGACCTATAAAAAATATGATCAAGTAGTAACTTGAGAGCATTAGGCGATGAACCTGGGTTTTTTTACAATGCCAATCCATCCTATCGATCGGGCATATTCGCAGACTCTGAGAGAGGATAGAGAACTTGCAATTCTTGCTGATAAATTGGGTTTTGTAGAAGGATATTTTGGGGAGCATTTTACCGATTGTGCTGAGAACATTACATCCTCGCTAATTTTTGTCGCATGGTTGTTAGAAGAAACTAAGCTGATCCGGCTTGGAACCGGAACTCTTAACTTGCCCAATCATCATCCAGCGCAACTTGCAGCTGAAGTTGCTATGGTGGATAACATGGCCAAAGGTCGGTTCATGATGGGAATAAGCCCAGGTGGATTGCTCTCTGATGCGGAGGCAATGGGGAACTTAGATAAGGATCGCAGTGAGATGTTTCTCGAATGCATCAATCATGTGCTTAAGATTTGGGAGAGTGAACCGCCGTATGATATCGTGGGTAAATATTGGAATGTCAATATTCACCATACGTCGATACTGGAAATTGGTCAGGGTCGAATAATTAAACCCTACCAGAAGCCACACCCGCCAATATTGGTAACAGCAGTTGCACCCTTCTCTAAAGGCGTCGCCGCCGCAGCAGCTCGGGGCTGGGATCCAATTTCTGCTAATTTCCTGCAGCCTAGATGGGTGAGAACACACTGGCCACAGTATCAGAAAGGATGTTTGTCGGCACAACGGATAGCTGATCCTGTTAATTGGAGGGTAGCCAAGAGTATTTTTGTCGCGGAGACTGAAGAGAAGGCGAGTAAATACGCGTTGGCAAAGGATGGATCCTATTATTATTACTATAGATCACTGTTAACCAAGCTAGTAAAAGCAGGCCGCGGAAATTTGTTTAAAGTTGACCAGAGTCAGGCCGATGAAGATCTTGATTTGGATAAGATAGTGCGACAGCTAATCATTTTTGGCACGCCCGCAAGCGTTACGGATCAACTCCTAGCGTTTCGTGATGAAGTGGGTCCATTCGGCACATTGCTTTATGCTGGGCACGACTGGTGCGATCGTACACTTGCTGTTCGTTCCATGGAGCTCATGGCGGATGATGTGATGCCAGCCATTAACTCAGCTATAGGTGAGTAGATGTGGTGGCGTTACAACCCGTCGAGCTATTTAAGGCGCCGACACTGAGAGAGAAAGCTCACTGAAGTGGGGTGTTTCTACTATTTCGACTGGGCTCCAATAATATTCAAGAATAGCTAAGTTGTATTAATTGGTTTAAAGTGTTGAGTTATACCAGTCCAGGATCTCGCTCCCGGTCATAAATACAACTCCTTCGAATTTTTTGACATAGTCAAAAATCATTTCGTAGTACTTGATACGATGTGGCACCCCCGAAATGTAGGGATGAGTCGATATACACATGATCCTCGCCCCCTGTATACTCTCTCGATAAAGGGTGTCAAATTGATCCCGGGCACGTTCGAAGATTTCTGAGGACCGATGATGCTGAATGATATAGATCGGAATGTCATTCAGCTCTAAAGTATATGGCAAAGCAACAAGTCGACCAGTCTTGACTTTCAGCTCATATGGTTGATCGTCGTTACACCAGTCCGCTACGTATTCGATTCCCTCTTCTGCTAAGATGTCTGGAGTGTGGAATGTTTCTGCAAGGCCTGGCCCCATCCATCCTCTCACCTTCTCCCCGGTAAATTCTTCAATAGTTCTTATAGATCGTTGAATCGTTTCTCTTTCATTCTGTTCATTATTAATAACTCGTTGGATAAAGCTATGCGCTAGCATCTCCCAACCCTCATCCAAACTGCGTTGAACAATCTCTGGATAACTGTTACATATCGATGCGTTTAAGCTTACCGTCGCGCGAATTTTATGGCGATCTAAAACTTCCTTAAGACGCCAAAATCCAATACGTAGTCCGTAATCAAACCAGCCAAAGTTTGCAACATCGGGTACCACGTTTACATTCTGTGGGCTTGGCAGTACCGCTCGAGCCATAGGCTCATTAATATCCCATTCTTCGACATTAATAACTGGCCAAATAACGAGACGCGCCCCTTCTGGTAGTTTCAGTTCAGGACGGGCAATAATTGATGAATATTGTGCTCTGGGGTTGACCATTTATAGCGCCTTGAGTTCCAATGTTTGTTAGTTAGTTTCCGGTACGAGTAAGTCCAATTTTAATTCAATAGTTTAAAGCTTCCAAACTAGACGCTTCGATTTCTAGATTGAAGCGCTAAGGATGCGTACTTCGACGCCAGGGAGCTGTAGCGAATAGGCACAGAAAATCCAAAGCTAGCGTTGCGCCGGCGAGTGCTGTAATTTCTGCGTGATCGTAAGCTGGTGCAACTTCAGTTAGATCGGCACCGATAATATTAATGCCGGAGAGTCCATGCAGGATCTCTCGAGCTTGGCCGGTAGTAAGTCCGGCACAGACCGGCGTTCCGGTGCCTGGCGCATAAGCAGGGTCCAGGCAATCAATATCAAAGGTAAGATATGCTTTGTTACTTCCAATGGTTTGGTGGATTTGCTCAATCACCCCACTTGGTCCATGATGTTGGACCCACGGGCCATCAAGAATATTAAATCCTAGGGTATTTTGGTTGTCTGTACGCACGCCAATTTGAACAGACGTTGCTGGATCAATGTAGCCCTGTTGGGTTGCGTGCCAGAACATGGTGCCATGATTGATGCCGTCTGTATGTTCATCCGGCCACGTATCGCTGTGTGCATCGAAATGGATCAGAGAAATCGGTTTACCGTGCTTCTTGGCATGTGCTCTGATTAGGGGCCAACTAATGAAATGGTCGCCACCTAGCGCCATAACCATCACATTTTGGTTCAGCATCCAGGACACGTACTGTTCAATCTGTGCAGGCACATTGGCTGGTTGCGCAAAGTCTAAAGGTAAGTCACCATGATCACAGATTCGCATTTCTCGGATGGGATGGAAGTCCCAGCCGTATACGCATGTGCCGAATGCAAGGTTGGTCGATGCGATGCGGATATTTCGTGGCCCGAAACGCGCACCCGGGCGGTTGGTGGTTGCAGTATCGAATGGTACGCCGATGACCGCGGCATCCATATGGCTGAGATCTTTATGATACGGACGACGTAGAAAGCTAGTGATACCCCCATAGGTATTTTCCTCTGGAAGCGTGTGTATATCTTTCTCAGTCAGTGCACCGCCAGTATTTATTTCTGATTTATCCATCATATAGTTTGGTGGGCTCACTGGGATTGAGTCAGTGACGCCTGTCGATGTTGGGGCAGTTACAAAAAAATCAATCTTTAGCCGAGAAGGACATCGAATGACAAAATTTAACTGCACCTCTCCCTTGTTATTATAAACCAATGAATTTAAGGCTATTAGATATGGGGCAGACTACTCAAATGGTGAATTAAGCTGCACCAGGCTGTTGCACGAAAACTAAGCTATAAGTGGATCCTGATTACATCCAAAGACCTTCGTTACTGCACTTCCCCCTCTATTATCGTCAGTGATTCAATGGGAGAGGCTGGGACGGCAACCGGCGGTATCGATACGATAGGAAAGGTTTCCCTTCAGAGCTCCTCCTGTTTTTCCTATCGGCTTCTCTAGTCTTCAGCATTTTTCTACTAGCCATTATCTGGGCGAGTTGCGCTCTGTAGTAACTCTCAGATCCAGCACCTTTTTAGAGTATTATTGAACCGTAACGGGATAACTAATGGGAGAAATAAGATGAACATCTGTGTTGTATCGACTTTTAGTTGCAGTACTGATGTCGTCTGCTCGCATGAAACAATAGACAAACTAATTCATTTAAGACATCGGTATAAAAAGGCTGTTCATCAGTCAGTGTATGTGCTTACATATTCATTCTATATCCTGAAAGCGTGCTCCTCGTCGGTATTTCGACGTTAAAACACCGTGTTTCTGGTGCTGGAGTAACTTCCATAAGAGATTGGTAATTTGATAATGAAAATCTTAATCCAAGATAACAATAATGAGCAATAATGTTCTAAATCTTATTGGTTGGCTTCTATTTGTTGCGTCATCTTTATGTTATATAATTTCAAGCATAGGTAATTTTTGGTCAATGGCCGGCAGTATATTCTTTTTTGTTGCTTGTTTATTTTTTCTAATATCTTTCTTCAGAAATAAAGAAAATTGATAAGGTACACCGCGCGAAATTTCTGGATATATTTAAACATTTCCTAGCCTTGGATTATCAATAGGCATAAGATAGTGGTATGAAATTTCTCTCCAAGCTTTTGCTGGTCGCTCTATTGCTAACTATGTCTTTTGTCAGTTGGGCGACTTGTCCTGAAGATTCTAACAACAATTACAAAGGCGACTGTGTGCTGAAGCCAGGCGCCCAAAAGATGCCACCGATCGAGGATTCTGCAAATTCAGAAGGTCACTTATCGCGCAACTCTCGAGATGGTCAGCCCATCGATCCACCTGTCAAAGGTAAGAAATACTTAGCTAACGGATGGGTAGACCACGGTATTGTCTTAAGAGCTCGAGATGTTGGCCTGACTGCGGTAGGAGTGGGCTGGGGAGATCCGACAGCTATCGTTTTGGCCGATGGTAGAATCCGACTGTATGTGTTAGCAGAGCGACACGGTATTCGCAGTCTGATTTCTAGCGATGGATTGCATTTTGAGCTGGAAAAAGGGGCCAGGATCGGGCAGCCTGTCAGTCATCCCGAAATCTCTAAGGATCCTAGGGGTGGCTATCGACTTTTCTATGGCAGCGAAGGCCAATCGAAGAGTGCAATCAGTCGCGATGGACTTAACTTTACGGTTGAATTAGGTAGTCGTTTTTCAGCAAGCATGATTAACGCGCACACTATCTCCCCGATTTCATACTATGACACGAAGCAGGGGTATGTTCGAGGCTATGTCTCGGATTTGCCAGATTCAGGGTCGGGTCCGGAGATGCGCGCAGTGTATAGTCTCCGGTCAGAAGATCTCATCGATTGGGAGTTGGAGGAACTTGTTATTGGCGGTAGGAGGGGAATGGGGGTAAAGCCGGTACCAATCAACCGAGAGTCTGAGGCGTCCTTATCGATGTCGGCGGAGGCTCCAAGCGTATATGATCGAGGCGATGGAACTGCTGACATCTATTTTTGCTTTAACATGTTGTCTCCAGAATTGGGAGGGCCAACAGGAATATTCAGGACGACAGTTGATAGCAGTGGGCACTACTCCAAACCTAAATTAATTGTCAGTGGTTGTGATCCAAATGTGATCCGACGAAAAGACGGTAGATTCGTGATGTATTACGGAGATTATGATTCAGCCGAGGGCGGGTATGTGCTTGCAATCAGCAGGCAATTGTAATGAGACGGCAATTGGATTGTGACACGCTCTGGCATTATAATGTTTGCACTAAACTAAGACGCAAAGTGCGTCGGGTGGTTACAACAATAATGTCAAGAAGGAGATAGAGAAATGTTAGGGGATAAAGTCGGATCGATACAATCAGCTACTACGATTAAGGCACTACCTGCGGAGGATTCTAGACCAGTGTTTGAGGTATCGGCTCAGGGAGCAGGACAACTAGGGGGCGGGGATGTTCAAGTAATGGCAACATATTCGGCACGTGTGCTAGCAGATGGAAGCCTTTATGGAGAGTGCCCTAATGCAGGCGTAGTTATGGCGCAAGACGGGATTGGCACGTTTAGAGCAACTGGTGCAGGAGCATTCACTGCGGATGGTGGGTCGACATTTAGGGGTGTAGTATATTTTCAGTCATCAGCACCATCATTAACTGGGCTTAATGGTAAAGCAGTGGTTTACAATTGGGATGTTGATTCAGATGGAAATGCGACATGGGATCTTTGGGAGTGGAATTAATCCTCCGATCTCGGAAAATGACTTTCTATAGATCTCCCCATAGGGGATCTGCCTATAGATCTCCCCATAGGGGATCTGCTGTTGCATTAGGAGGGTATGGCAAGCGTCGAGAAAATACATAGATTCTGCTGGCGGTCGGATGTTTGATATAACCTACACCGATGGCATTCCATACTTCCCACTAAATCCTCTGTTTTTTTGGATGGGACTAATTTATCAGCATCTAGATATAAAAAGCCCCGCCGAAGCGGGGCTTTTTTATTTACATGAAACGCCTTCGGGTCATCTAGGCGATCCAGTTTATTGCTACAGATTAGAGTCGGGATCGGAGCCTGAAATATCCGAAGACATACACTGCCGCGACTATGATACTCAGCACAAGAAAAAACGGGTCAGCGGTTGTGGCGTCGGTGGCGATTTCAATCAGATTTCCAATTACCCCACCTATTTGTCCGATCAGCATCACATTAAAGAAGATGCTTTGACCATCGGGCCCCTTGACGAAAGTAAGGATCAAGCCGATAGCGAATGTAGCAAAGATAAAACACAGCCAATAGACCAAAGGCAAGGCTGCTGGATCGATGCCGGCGTCCTCTAGCCACGTTTCACCGGTGGAAGCCGTTAGAATCACTTGAATTATAAAAAAGATGGTTACCAAACCCATGGCGATGGCGGCTGGTGTATCGTTGTATTTTTTGAACATGAAATGCTCCAGAGGTATATTAGAGGGAGTATTATATAGTGGAAGAGTAACTGCGCCCAAATCACCCCTAACATTAGAACAAGATAATGTGGGTGAGGTAGACAGATAGGCTTTGATGATCAACCGAATCTACTGAAGATGGATTATTATTTAAGCAATATTTTTGAGGCGGGAGTATGAAGTGTCTAAAATTTGTGGTGTACAACACGGACACAATCGTTGGGCTGCGGTATATGACGAGGGTGAAAATCCACTTTAGGCGATTGAACAGCAGCACTTTCAGTATGCCTGCGGTGACATTGCTGGATTGAATGTTTTAGATCTTGGCTGTGGCACTGGCCGCAATGCTCAGTGGTTAGCTAATAAACGGCATCTGGTCTTGGGCTTCTAACAGGCATAAGATAGCGATATGAAGCGATTTCAAGAGAAACGAATTTTTATAACTGGTGCTGGTAGCGGATTTGGGCGACGAACAGCAGAGAAATTTGCAGAAGAAGGGGCCGCGGACATTTACTTGGTCGACATACTACAAGACCGACTAGATATAGTGACTAAAGAGATACAAAAACTCGGATCCAATCCAATTCCCTTATGTTTTGATCTAGCGGACTCGGGTCGATGCAGTGAAGCGATGGCTAGGGCTGTTTCCGAGGGCGCTTTGGATGTTCTGATTTGTAATGCTGCTGCAGTCGAAGAAAAGCAGCTCATCAACATCACGCTAGATTCTTGGCAAAGACAACTCGACGTCAATCTAACCGCCTATTTTGTTTTAGGTCGGGATGCTGCTCGGTCCATGGTAAAAGCAAAGTCTGGCGTGATCCTGTTCACATCTTCAACTGCAGCTTTCGGACACTCCTTGGGGTTCACTTCTTATTGCGTCACGAAGGCAGGTGAGGTGGCCTTGATGAAATCGATGGCAGTTGAGCTAGCTCGCTCAGGTGTTCGTGTTAATTCGGTGAGCCCTGGAACCGCCGACACGCCTCTGCTAGTAGAGATTGCAGGTGCGGAGTCGGTAGAAAGATGGAGAAAAAATGGATTTTCAGGAGCGCCATTAAATCGACTCGTTACGATCAATGATGTTGCCAATGCATTTCTCTTTCTTGCCTCTGATGCGGCAGGTTTCATCACAGGGCATAACCTAGTTGTGGATGGAGGGCATACGGCAGAAAAAGAGGGTGCGCTGAATTATGTACACCGTATATTGAGGCATAGTGCATCACCAGAAGAATATGGCTCAAACAAAAAAAGCACATGCCCATAGCAACGTTTACTAAAGTATTTACTCAGCAAGAATCTATCCCTGAGTCAGGTATTGAGCGTGCAATCGAAATTTTACGCTCGGGACAATTGCACCGATACAACGTGATGGAAGGTGAGACTGCAGACGCGGCATTACTCGAAGTTGAGTTTGCTGCTTATATGAAGCAGTCCTATTGTCTAGCCTGCTCCTCCGGCGGTTATGCTTTGCATATTGCACTGAAGGCTGCTGGTATCAAGAATGGTGAGCATGTGCTAACCAATGCATTCACTCTTGCCCCGGTTCCTGGGTCGATACACAATGCTGGCGGAATTCCAGTACTGATCGAAATCGATGCAAACTATTGTACCGATCTTAATCATCTCGAAAGCATGATGCGACAATCAGGAGCGCGATTTTTTATGATCTCGCACATGCGGGGACATATTGCTGATATGGATTCGATAGTCGAACTTTGTAAAAAATACAATGTGATACTTATTGAAGATTGTGCGCATACCATGGGCGGTTATTGGAATGGAAAAAAATCGGGCTCTTTTGGTGAGGTCGCTTGTTTCAGTACCCAGACTTATAAACACTTAAACTCGGGTGAGGGCGGGCTTCTAACGACCAACAATGCCGAGATAATTGCACGTGCAATTGTGTATTCAGGATCCTACATGCTATTTGGTCGAAATGGTACCACACCAGATCTAGAAGTATTTGCCGACATTAAGCTCGAGACGCCGAACTATAGCGGACGTATGGACAATTTGCGCGCCGCCGTTCTGCGCGCGCAACTCCCCCAGCTCGATCAAAATTGTAAACGTTGGAACGTATGTTATCGTGCGCTGGAGTCCCGTCTCAAGAGAAATTCTGCTATTGCTCTCGCCTTCCGCGATAAAAAAGAAACCTACGTTGGTAGTTCATTCCAGTTTCGCGTGCCAGAATTCACGCAAGCACAGGCTGCAGAATTTATTTCAAATTGCGCCAATCGTGGCGTCGAGATCAAGTGGTTCGGCAATCCCGAGCCATGCGGCTTTACCAGTCGTTACGATAGTTGGAGATATCTTAAATCAGAACCTCATTTACCGAACACTCTTCAAATTCTCTCAACTACTTTTGATTTGCGTATCCCACTGACTTTCAACGTCGAGGATATGATGCTTATCGGCGAGATAATTGGTGATGTTGTGAATGATATTCTGATCTGACGCTACCTGGTTATACTGCAGCTGTAATACTGATTGATATACATAATTCTAGCATTGCTGGGACATTCTAAAATGACTATTGAGTACTTAAAGAAAGCTAACCAAACCGAAGAAGTCGTTCAACGTGATTTACATGATACGGTGGAAAACATGCTCTTCGAGATTGAGGCTGGTGGCGAAAAAACCATCATGCACTATGCTAAGAAACTTGATTCATGGGAAGGTGAGATCATTGTTTCTGATGAAAGTATAGCGGCTGCAGCGGCGACATTGCCCGAGAAGATAAAGGCTGATATTCGATTCGCACACGACAATATCCGACGGTTTGCTGAAGCACAACTGGGAACCATCAGTGAATGTAATCTCGAAATTGTACCTGGCCTAGTGGCTGGTCAGCGGCAGATTCCAGTTTCTGCTGCTGGCTGCTATGTGCCTGGAGGACGCTATAGCCATATCGCTTCTGCGATCATGACAGTAACTACTGCAAAAGTGGCTGGGGTCGAAAACATTGTCGCCTGTTCTCCGCCTAGACCGGTTGATGGCATACCGCCATCGATTCTGTTTGCTTTGGACCTATGTGGTGCTGACAAGATTCTTCA
>MDTE01123549.1_pt1 | contig 11323 bp, 6 predicted proteins | sample 811231 | NCBI WGS metagenome assembly MDTE01 (sample SAMN05326651, study PRJNA326480) | marine metagenome | isolation source: seawater | place: Indian Ocean: Red Sea | collected 2010 | reverse complement strand
TTGCACGCAGTCTCGCCGCCTTCTTGGTGGGGCTCTTCTCGGGTGCTGCCCTGTCCGCGGCGGCGGTTGTTGACTACCCACTTGAGCGCCTCGAGGTCTTCGCTCAGGCCTTGTCGGTGATTCACGACCGTTACGTAGAGCCGAGGGACCCCGATGAGCTGCTCTACGATGCGATTGGTGGCCTGACCCAGGGGCTTGATGACAACTCGGTCTTTCTCGATCCAGAGAGATATCAGCGGCTGCGTGAGCAGACGTCAGGTGAGTACTACGGCGTCGGGATCTCGATCGAGCAGCGCGACGGGCGCCTGTTCATCATCACTCCGCTCGCCGGTTCCCCGGCCATGGAGGCTGGGCTGCTGGCCGGTGACGAGATTGTGGCGATTGACGGCGTCGAGGTGGCTCAGATGGATGGCAATACGGCCCTGGGCCGCATCAAGGGCCCCCGGGGCTCGGTGGTGACCCTTCGTGTTCGGAGGTCGGGAGAGAACGAGCCTCTGGACGTTGTGGTCACCAGAGATCAGGTCCGCACTCAATCCGTTGAACTTCGCCCCATGGGGGACGGGCTCTACTGGTTGCGCATTGAGCGATTCCAGAGGCGAACCGTGGAAGAGGTCAAGCGGGAGCTAAACCAACTTCGGAAATCGAGAGGGAGTCCTGCGGGCCTTGTTGTGGACCTTCGAGACAATCCCGGTGGATATCTCGGGCAGGCGGTTGCCGTAGCTGACCTGTGGCTTGATGAGGGTGTCATCGTCTCGACGATCAATCGTTCGTCAACACCCGAGCGAGACATGGCGCGTGGTGCCGGGACGGATCTAGAAACGCCGTTGGCTGTTCTGGTCAACGCAGGCTCCGCTTCCGCTGCTGAGATTGTGGCGGCTGCGCTCCAGGACCGTGGACGTGCGACAGTTATTGGCTTCCCCACCTACGGGAAGGGTTCCGTCCAGCAGTTCTTCGACCTGGGGGATGGTTCAGCGCTGAAGATCACCACGGCTCGCTACTACACCCCCTTGGGGCGTAGCATCCATGGCTCCGGTGTGGAGCCCGACATCTCCCTGGTGGACCGGAGCGGCCAAGGACGGAGCCAGGACACAAGTTCCCTGCTGGAGCAGTTTCCCAGTGCGAAGGACTGGGTTCGTGCGGACCCATCGCTGCACGTAGCGTTTGCTTCACTGACAGACGCTGATTCTGTGGAACGATGGCAGGCCACCGCTTCAGAGGCCACCGCGTCGGTGCCGGGTCCAGAGGGACGTGGCCAGGACGCTTCCCACCCGGAGTGACGGCTTCCTGTGGACGGAAGACACACCTTCACACTAGGCCTCTGGATCGCGTCAGTGGGCTGTCTCGCGCTGCTCCTCGTGCGAGGTGGACCATGGCTGTGGCCGCGTCTTTTCCCCGGCCTAGACGACACGATGAACTCCTCTGAGGTCGTCAACACTACGATGGAGCCCGAGATGATCGCCGAGGAGCTTCATCGAGAGTTAGCGCGATGGGGCTCGCAGGCCGGCCCGGAGGTGGACGCTATCTACCTGCCCCGAGGCAAGACACCAGCCGAGCTACAGAGTCGCTTGAGGGCCATTCCGCGACTGGCTGGAGTCGACATCTATGTGACTCAGGTGGATGACCTTCTGCACCGCTTTCGGGCATTTGATGGCCCGCGGCTGCTGCTCTCGCGAGATGTGCGCCCCTGGTTGCCCGAGCGTCCTGTTGTCTCTCCGGTGGATCCACCGGAGATCGCCTTCATTAGTCGATTCCTGGAGAACGATGCCGAACAGCTTGACCGGATCTGCGGTTGGAAAGCGCCGTTGGCTGTGGCCCTCCCACCGTTTGCTGCCCACACCGTCAAGGCTGCACGTCGCGCATCGAGGGCCTCGAAGGGGGTTGTCCTCCTGGTTGATCCTCGCGATGACTTGAAGGAGCAACTCGATGCTGTGCCAGACGCGAGCGGGGTCTTGCTCGAGCAGGAGCTTCCGGAGACATTGGATCCAGGGCCCTGGCTGGACCCGCTGGGGCGGGCGGGGTTGTTTCTTCTGGACGGGCGAGTTGAGGACGGAAATCAGTCACTGGCGGTTGCCGCCAGTGACCGGGGTGTTGCCTACGTGAAGATGGCAACGAATCTCAACGGAGCGGGCTCTGAGATCCTCGCGCGAAATCTCACGGTGCGCCGTGGCTACGGTTTTGTGGTTGCAGATGGGAACGAGGCGAGCACATCGCTTCTGCGGGCCTTTATTGAGGAGGTCCGTGAGGAAGGCTACCCGATGGCTTTTCCATCCGAGGTGGCCCGAATGCACGGTGGCGACCGGGTCAAGGCTCTTGGCGAGGATGTGCTTCGGTAGCGGATGACTGCGGCTGCCCTTGCGGGCGAGGCTAACTCCGGTTCTTGCTCAGCGCGGCTCAAGTGTCGTGATGCCACGCGGGACCTGCAGCCACTCGAGTGGGTCGTGGGAAGCACGCTGGTGTCGAATCTCGAAGTGGAGCCGTGGGCCTTCAAGCGAACCAGTCTCGCCCACGAGGCCGATCGACTGTCCTGTGTTGATGCGCTGACCGGCTTGAGCCGAGAATGTCTGAGCATGGGTGTAGACGGTGTGCCAGCCTTGCCCGTGGTCGAGGATCAAGACCAGACCGTAGCCGTTGATCTGGAGGATTCGCGAAACGGTGCCCTCGTGCACAGCCCGTATCTCGCTGCCCTCTTCCGCATGGATATCGATCCCACGGCCCGTCACCTGCACCGCGCCCATGGCAGGCATGGGGAGTCGGCCCTTGCTTCTCTGGAACGAGGGTTGCTCTTTGGCTTGAGATACCGCTAGCTGGGCGGGAGCCTCTTCTTCACGAAGGTCTATGGAGACGTCCAGCTTGGGGGTTCTCCCTTCCAGGAGAAGCTTCTTCACCTTTTTTCGATTGGATCGCTGCATCGTCTTCACCAGCGCCCGTCGCTCGTCCCTGATGATCCGCAGGTCTTCCTGGCGTGTGTAGACCTCCCCCGCTGCTTCGAGCAGGCGCTTCTTTTCGGCCTCGATGGCTCGTGTGATCCTCCCCTGCTTCCGGGCAAGGGCCTCGAGCTGATCGATGGCCCCCTGGTCGGCGCGAAGGATCCATGAGAGGTAGCGCGCTGTGCGGAGCAATTCGTGGGGGGAGTTCAACGAGAAGAGCAGGGGCAGAAAGCCTCGGTGCCGGAAGCGATACATCGTGCGCAGGCGCAGGTTCATTCGCTTCCTACGCTCGGCGAGCGAGGCGCTGATGGCTTCTTGTTGGCTCTCTTGCTCTTCCAGCCTCCCTTCCGCATCTCGAACGCGTGCAGTGGCTCCCCGAAGGTTTTCATCGGCTCTCAGGATCTCGATCTCGAGCCCTTCGAGCTCGCGAAGCAACGTCTCTGGATCAGAGGCAGTAGCCAAGCCTGGCGCCGCCGTGGTGAACCCGATCAGAGCGGCGATGAAGACCCCTGGGGCGAGCTTGAGTCGCCTGTTGATCTCCCTGTTTGTTCTCAAAGCGCCTCCTCCCGAGATCTGGCTACTGAAGTCCAGGCCCCTAGGAGGCCGACGGCGAGTCCGGCCGCGAGCAGCGCTACCAAGGCTGGCGTGGGCAGAAACACCATGAGGTCGGGGCCGAGCGCCATGCCGAGGCTGTCCTGAACCTCGAGGAAGGCGTACTGGTGGAGCAGGCGCAGCAGAATGAGGGAGACAAGACCACCCAGGAGTCCTTGGAGCGCACCCTCCACGAGGAAGGGCAGGCGCGCAAACCACTTCGTTCCTCCCACAAGAGCCACGATGGCCAATTCATCTCTTCGTGCGTAGATGGCGAGTCGAATGGTGTTCCCTACCAGGAAGACGGCGGCCGCGAGCAAGAGAGTCCCCAAGACCAATGCTGACAGGCGCAGTAGCGACAGGAAGTTGTGATATCGCTCCACCCATTCGTGCGAATAGTCGAGGGCTTGGAATTCAGGACGCTCAAGGCTCTCGGCCACCTGGGCTACCTGTTCGGGACGCTGGAACGCGGGTAGAAGCCGTACTTCGAGACTGGCTGGCAGTGGGTTGGTGTCGAGGTCGGCGAGGATTCGGTCGAGCCCTTCGATGGAGTTGCCAAATTGCTGCAGCGCCTCGTCCTTACTGACGTAGGTTACCGCCGCTACCTCGCTCATCGTCTCCAGTTCGGCTTTGAGTCGAAAGACGCCGGCGTCCCCAATGTTTTCCTGGAGGTAGCACGAGATCTGAACGTCCTTGCCCCATCGGTCGAGGACGCCGGAGAGGTTCGTCAAGACGATGGCGAAAGCACCAAGGAGGAGCAGCACCGTTGCGATCACCGAGATGGTCGCGACGGCGAGAAATTGATATTCGCTCATGCCCTTGAGAGCGCGACGCAGCGCGTAGGGTCCCCTGTTCATCAAATGGATGCCTCTTCGCCTGGGTCTTCCTGAGCCTGCCAGTCCTCGTCTTCGGGGCGGGAGTCTGGACGCTCCTCCTGGTTTGCTATGCAGTCGCCCTGAGCTTGTGGCTGCTCGTCTGCTTCTGCTTGTTCGACCTCGGTTGTTGGGCGCCTGTTGCTGCCATTGGCCTTCTCGTCGGCCAGGACGTCACCGACCAAGCGTCCGTCGGCCAGCTGAACCTCTCGAACATTCCAGGCATCCAGCTGGTTGCGGTCATGGGTGGCCACGAGGATGGTGGCTCTCTTCTCGTGGCACAGGTCGACCAGGAGCCCCATGATGTCGAAGCTGAGTTCCTGATCGAGATTGCCGGTCGGTTCGTCAGCCAGGATGATGCTGGGTTCGTTGACGATGGCGCGGGCAATGGCCGTCCGTTGCTGCTCGCCGCCTGAGAGCTCGGTCGGCAGCCGATTGGCCATGTCTCGCAGTCCCACGCGATCCAGAGCCGCGTGAACGCGTTGTTGGATGTCGGCTTGCTTGAGTCCACAGACTTCGAGCGCGAGTGCAACATTTTCCGCGACCGTGCGGCGGGGCAGAAGTCGGAAGTCCTGGATGACGACGCCCATGTTTCGCCGGAGCCATGGCACGGAGCGCGGATGCAGGCGGGAGATCGCGCGACCTTCGATAAGAACCTCACCGGAGGAGGGTCGCTCGGCTGCATAGAGCAGCTTGAGGAGGGTGGTCTTGCCAGCTCCCGACGGTCCCGTGATGAAGGCAAATTCGCCTTCGTCGAAGCTGAGATCCAGCGCCTCCAGGGCCGTTCCTGTCTTACGATAGACCTTCGTTACGTCGCGGAATTGGATCATGGTGAGTTACGTCGCCCTGGCGCGCAACCGGTTATAGCAGGCAGGATAGGGAAGACACGGTTCGGGTGTGGGATGAGGTTTTGTTGGAGAAACGCGCTTGCCCTTGACCGTTTACAGAATCTTGACAATTATGCGGTGTGTACTTTCAGCCTCTTAGGAGCCCCATGTGGTTCCGGGAGCCATTGTTGGAACCGATCATGAGCCCTAGTGACTGTATTTCCAGCCTCCTCGTTTCGTCTCTCACCGCTGTCGGTCAGCACCTACTCCCGGTTCTTCTGGCGGGCTTCATGCTCGTTTTGTCTGGCTGTGAGTGTGGCATCACCGACGGGAACCCTTCTCCCAATGGAGAGGACGAGTTCTTGGATGACGATGACTTGCCCGATGACGATGACACTACGGAGGATGATGGGCCGGCTGGAGCTGAGGACTGCAGCAACGGCTTCGATGACGACGGTGACGGAGATGCGGACTGTTCGGACTCAGACTGCGCAGGGGACGCGGCTTGTTCGCACGAGTGTGTTCCAGCGGAGACCATTGCGTGTGGTGAGCTCAAGACGAGCAATAACGCAGGGCCCGGACATACGGATGCGATCGATACATACGGATGCACCACCTGGGATGAGAGCGGTCCCGAGTACACCTTCCGCTACAGCGCGAGTGTGAGCGCTGAGGTCACTGCTGTCCTGACCGTCGCGGGCAATGGCAACTTGGACGTCTTTGTCCTCGAGGACACGGCCAGCTGTACGGGGGATGCTTGTATCGCTTACGGCGCCTCGACTGTTCACTGGTCTGCGTCGGCGGGGCAGGACTATTTGGTCGTGGTCGATGGGTACGCTGGCGGCCAGGACAACTTCACGCTTGAGCTGCTCTGTCCGGGCAGCGGAAGCGGTGGTGAGATCTGCTTCAACGGGACCGATGATGACGGAGACGGAGCAGTGGACTGCGATGACTCCGACTGCGCCAACGATCCGGCGTGCGTCTCGGAGGTCTGCGACAACAACATCGACGATGACGGTGACGGCTACGTGGACTGTGATGATACGGAGTGCTGGGGGGAACTCTCGTGTGATCTAGAGGACTGCAGCAACAATGTGGACGACAACGGTGACGGCTACGTGGATTGTGATGATCTGGACTGTATTGGCGAGCCCGGCTGTACGGGCGAGATCTGCTACGACGGCGTGGACAACGACGGAGATGGCTTCGCGGACTGTGATGACTTCGACTGCATGTTCGACAGTCCCGATTGTCTGCCCGAGGGAGACTGTGATGACGGCCTCGACGGAGACGGAGACGGCCTAGCCGACTGCGACGACGACGAGTGCTTCTTGGACTCGGATTGCCAGGGCGAGATCTGCAACAACGACACGGACGATGACTTCGACGGTCAGGTGGACTGCTTCGATGGCGACTGCTTCACCAACCACAACTGCATCACTGAGGTGTGTGACAACGGTACCGATGACGATGGGGACGGGGATATCGACTGTGATGACCTCGAGTGCGCCGCGGTGAACTCGTGCGCTCCCGTGTGCACACCTATTGCGACGCTCTCTTGCGGTGCTTCGGTGTCTGGAGACACAGGCACCACGCCGGGCTTCGTTGATGTCATCAGCACGTATGGCTGCACGGGTGCCAATGAGAGCGGCAACGAGATCGCTTACACCTTCACAGCGGCCTCGAGTGGAGAGGTCACCTTTGTGCTCGACGGTCTGGCCGCTGATCTCGATCTGTTCGGCTTGCAGGACACGGGGGTCGGCTGTGAAGCCAACAGCTGCCTCGACTCGTCCACCAGCGGTGGGACCACTGCCGAGTCGGTGACGATGACGGTGAATGTGGGACAGACCTACTTTGCCGTTGTGGATGGCTGGAACGAGAACGTGGGTCCCTACACGTTGGATGTGACCTGTGCCGACGGTCTCCCGGAGATCTGTGACAACGGAACCGATGATGATGGCGACTCGTTGGTTGACTGTCTCGACGTGGACTGCGCCGGGACGGTGGGCTGCGCCACGGAAAACTGCAGCGATGGCATCGACAACGACGGTGATGGTCGGGTTGATTGTGCCGATCCGGTCTGCTCTGGCCCCCCAGTTGCTGATCCCGCCTGCACCCCAGAACTCTGCGACAACGGCGTTGATGATGACGGCGACGCCCGCGTGGACTGCGACGATCCCGAGTGCGCGTTTGATCCGAGTTGCGGCTCCGAGGACTGCAGCAATGGAGTGGACGATGATGGCGACTTCCGCGTCGATTGCCTGGACCCCAACTGCTTCTGGGATCCCGCCTGCGGTGGAGCCGGTGACGACGATGACGGGACCCCGGGTGATGACGATGACTCCCTCCCGGGCTTCAGTGAGAACTGCATCAACAACGTCGACGATGATGGGGACGGCCGGGTCGACTGTGATGACCTGTCTTGCCTGCTGAACCCCCTGTGCTGGTTCCTCAACGAGAACTGTTCCGACGGCTCAGACAACGATCTGGACGGTGCCGTGGATTGTGCCGATGTGGATTGCTCATCCGACTCCCACTGCATCCCTGAGCTGTGCGCCAACAACACAGACGACGATGGTGACGGCGACACGGACTGTGCTGACTCTGAGTGCTTCACGGCTCCGTTCTGCGTGGGTGAGGAGTGTGGCAACGGTATGGATGACGACTCCGATGGACTGACAGATTGCGAAGATCCCGAGTGCTCGGTCCATCCAACCTGCGTGGCCGAGATCTGCAGCGACAACGCTGACAATGACGCCGATGGACTCGTCGACTGCGATGACCCCGAGTGTGCTGGTCAGCCCGTGTGTGCCTCGGCCAACGAGGATTGCTTCAACGACGTCGACGACAACGGAGATGGCCTGATTGATTGCGCTGACCCCACGTGTGCCACCAACCAAAATTGCATCCCGGAGATCTGCTTCAACGGAACCGATGACGACGGAGATCTACTGGCCGATTGCAACGATCCCGAGTGCGAGGAAGATCCCAACTGCGGCGATGAGATTTGCTGGAATGGTCTCGACGATGACGGCGATGGCTATGTGGATTGCGATGACGACCAGTGTGTCGGCTGGGACGACTGCGACACGGAGATCTGCGACAACGGCGTTGACGACGACGGCGATCTCGATGTGGATTGCGATGATGTGGGCTGCTTGCACTTTGGCCCGTGCATTGGTGAGGACTGCAGTAATGACCGCGACGACGACGGCGATGGGCTCGTCGATTGTGGCGATCCAGACTGCGCGGCCGAGTGCACCAGTGGCTCGGAGAACTGCAGCAACGGCGTCGATGATGATGGCGACGGTGACGTGGACTGTGCCGATGACAATTGCTCGGGCCTACCCGCTTGCTCGGAAGACTGCACCAACGATGTAGACGACGATGGTGACGGGGACGTGGACTGTGATGACAGTGACTGCGATGGCATCGTGGGCTGCGTCAGTGAGGTCTGTGACAACTCCATCGATGACGATGGGGATGGGCAGGTGGATTGCGCCGATGCAGAGTGCAGCTCGAACCCGAACTGTATCCCCGAGATCTGCAGCAATGACATCGACGACGACGGGGACCTGGACGTGGACTGTGATGACTCCGAGTGTCTGGGCACCGATCCCGCCTGTGGTGAGGTCTGTGACAATGGGGTCGACGACGATGGCGATGGCGACATCGACGAGGACGACAGCGACTGCGTTGCCGATTCCGGAGACGTGGGTGTCGGGGGTATGTGTCTCGAACAGATGGAGCTGGGCTGCGGCGACACGGACTCCTGGTTCAACTGGGGCGGCGGTAGCGCGGACATCATCGATATGTACGACTGCACCTCATGGGACGCTAGCGGCCGTGAGTACGCCTACGTCTTCCGTCCCGAGAATAACGAGGAGGTCACCGTCAGCCTGGCCAACATGTCGGGCGGCGATCTGGACATCTATGTCCTCTCGGACGTGGGAGGCTGTGACGGAACGAACTGTTTCGCCAATGGCAATGACAGCGTCTCTTTCTCCGGGGTGGCTGGTGAGACCTACTATCTCCTAGTGGACGGCTACGATGGAGCGACGTCTGACTACGACATCGAGGTCAGCTGCCCCTCTACCAGTGAGATCTGTGACAACGGCACGGACGATGATGCGGACGGCTTGGTGGACTGCGACGACGACTCCTGTCAGGGCACGCTCGTCTGTGATGCCATCTGTCAGGAGTCGTGGGTGATCTGGTGCGGTTCGACGACGGCAGGCAGCACCTACTCGCCCTTCGCAACCGATCAGGTGGACTCCTACTCGTGCAACAGCTGGCAGGAGAGTGGCCCAGAGTATGCGTACTACTTCCAGGCTCCCCTCGACCAGGCCAACCAGGTGGAGGTGATTCTCAGCGTGGACGAGCCGACGATTGACCTCGACGTGTTCGTCATGGGGGATGAGGGGATTCCCTGTGACAGCCAAAGCTGCATCGCTGCTGGAAGCGTGACCGCCGAATTCGAGACCGAGCCCGGTGGCGATTACTGGGTGGCCGTTGATGGCTATCAGGGAGATGCTGGCGGCTACACGCTCAGCATCGACTGCAGCCCCTTGGGAGACCAGGAAGACTGCGATGATGGCACCGACAATGACGCTGATGGTGATGTGGATTGCGACGACGAGGACTGCGAAGGCACCGAACTGTGCGCCTCGTATTGCGACTCTATTGGTGCCATCAACTGCGGTGACATTGTCACTGGGGACACGTCCGATATCGACGGGCCCGCTACCGATACGATCAATGGCTACCCCTGCAACGTGGGCAACTACGAAGGTCCAGAGGTGGCCTATCGGTGGGTGGCAACGCAGAGTGGGACGGTGAGCTGGGAGTTGCTCAACCCGTCGCCAACGGATGTCAACCATGATCCCTTCGTGTTGGATGGGGACAATGGCGAGTGCGTCAACACACAGTGCATCGAAGATGGCTTTAACGAGGTCCAGTGGGAGGCTGTAAGCGGCCACGTGTACTACCTGGTGCTCGATGGCTATGGCGGCGATGCAGGGCCCTTTACTGCGACCTTGAACTGCGACCCTTGAGCTAGGGGCCTAGGCTTGCAGCCGGCCTATGTCGCGGCATCGCGGCGGGCCTCTCCGGTGCTTCGCACTCAGAGTGCGGAGCCAAGAGCATGTGGGCTGAGCGGGCTAGCCGGTTTAGGGCGACGCCGAGGCGTTGTTGTGGCTCGTCACTAGAGCGTCCGCCTCCGACGGAGATACCAACAGATTGATCTCGGACTGTTGCATCTGCCTGAACCGGATCTGCCCCTCCATGTGCACGACTGCTCCCAGCGCAAATGCTGGTAGCGACGACCAGGATAGAGCTGCGCTGGCGACGATGGCTTCGGGCTCGTCGACCCCGGCGATGGCACTGACGAGTACGGAACTCAAGCCTCCGACAAGCACGCCTGCCCCAGAGGTGACGATGGCTAGCCCGATTCTCTTGCGGACCGACTCGCGCCGCATCGCGTCCATCCACCGTCGGGTCAGCCAGGGCCGCTCCATGGCCTCCACGAAGGTGGGAATGGAGAGGCGAGCTTGCCTCCCTGTGGTCTCCACGACGTAAAGCGTATTGCGAAAATCCGCGAGCGATGTTGTGGGGATCGGCTCGCCGCGGTCCGTGACCAATTGCAGCCGCAAGGGCTTCGGTCCGGCGGGTTGGACCATCATCGAGTCGTGCGAAGGTGGCGCCGAGGGACCAGTCTCTAGGTCAGCGCCGAGGTCAGAGCCTGAGCCCGCTGGTTTCGATTGGGTGGCGCCATCCAGGCTGCCCGACGACATCCGCTGGATGGTGGTGGTGTCGATGCGAACGATGTCGAGGCCCACCTTCAGTGTGAGCTCTGCCGGTGTCATGGACACCAGGCTGCCCGCCCATATCTGTCCCTCCGTTGTCTGAACGACCATCCAGACAGTGGCCCCAACCTTAGCTGTGCCCTGTACTTCTGAATCGGGCGAGCCTCCGTTGGCAGAGGTCTCGTCCTCGACTGGAGTGGTAGACGGGCCCTGACCGTAGGCCGTGGCGCTAGTGAAGAGCAGACAAGCGGCGAGAGGGGCTCTGACGGTTAGGAGGCCGGAGGCCACGGGCATTCCTCAGC
>MDTE01058803.1_pt1 | contig 11323 bp, 16 predicted proteins | sample 811231 | NCBI WGS metagenome assembly MDTE01 (sample SAMN05326651, study PRJNA326480) | marine metagenome | isolation source: seawater | place: Indian Ocean: Red Sea | collected 2010 | reverse complement strand
CATTCGGCACTGCATTCCTGATTCTAATTCTAATGAGTTGGAAACTTGCTGCAGTATTATTCGCACCTCTACTATTGATAATTCCACTGGTGTATCTATTCTCAACAAGGGTTCAGAGAAAATACCGCCAGCAAAGAGAATCCACCGGAGACATCACCGCTGTCCTAGAGAATGTCATCTCAGGAATTGCTGTTGTACAAGCATACAATGCCCAAGATTGGGAAGCTGAAAGAGTTGACAAAGAATCCGTTGCCTACAGGGAACAGGCAATAGGAGCGAGCAGGGATAGAAACCGCTACCTTCCCGGTCTGTACGGAATTGCAGGAATAGCGTTTGGATTGCTGGTAACTGTCGGAGGATACCTGACAAAATCAGGGGACATCACCACTGGTCAACTCGTGACATTCTTGCTAATATCAACCAGAATGACCATGCCTATGTTCATATTTGGTATGCTCGTTAACCAGTTGCAAAAAGGAGAAGCGAGCGCAAGGAGAGTATTCGCGCTTGTTGATTTAGAACCAACTATCGCTGACAAACCTGATGCAAAGGAATTGGATGGAGCGATTACATCTGTAGAATTTGAAAATGTGACATTCACATATCCAGGAACCTCAACAAAGGTTCTGTCTGGTATTTCTTTCAAGGTAAAGGCAGGAGAATTCCTTGGAGTCATGGGACACACAGGTGCTGGTAAAACTACAATCCTCAAGTTGCTGATGAGATATTATGAGCCGCAGGAAGGACGTGTTCTTGTGAATGGAATAGATGTTCAAGACCTAACATTAGATTCAGTGAGAGCTGCCATGGGATTCGTTAGCCAGGAGCCTTTCCTATTCTTCGGTTCGATTAAACAAAACGTCGCTTACAACAGAAAAGCGGACGAAGAAGAAATCATGAAAGCGCTAGAAATGGCTGGCGCTGCCGAATTCGTCAAAGAATTCGAAGACGGCTTGGAAACAATGGTAGGCGACAGAGGTACAATGCTATCTGGCGGACAGAGAGCAAGGGTTTCACTTGCTAGAGCACTGCTAAAGAATCCAAGTTTGTTGGTACTCGATGAAGCATCCAGTGCTTTGGATGCAGAAACAGAGAAGAGAATCCAAGAGAATCTGCTGGCAAGCGGCGGCGAAAGAACAACAATCGCTGTCGCACACAGGCTTTCAACCATCAGAAACGCAGAGGAAATCATCTCTATGGTTGATGGTGGAATCGTTGAAAGAGGAAGTCACGAAGAATTACTCGCCAACAATGGCGTGTATGCAAGCCAATGGCAGATTCAAACTGGCGAGATCTAATCACGCTTTTTTGCGGATTCTTTCTCTACGCTTTTCTTCAAGATCTGGAGCGAAGCGTTTGTCGCCTTGTATTATCACAATTGAGATCAGCAAAAATAGTGGGAACCCTACTACTATTGCCCATACCGATAATGACAGATTAAACACGATTGCTTCTTCGAAAATCTCGGCTACAATTATTATTGCAATGATTACAAGGACTCGGATTATACCCAACCAACCTCTGATTAGTAGCCATATTTCTCTGGCATCGTTATCATCAGACTGCGCAAAGGAATCCGAACTATTTCCTTGCGTCATGATAGTTGCTAATCCTTCAACCGCTTAATTCTAATCAAGCGGTTCGGATTCTATCATCGATTTGTTCGCCTACACCGGCTTTACCGCCGGTCTGACGAATTTCTTTCCATGCTTTGTTCACACCTGCGCCATATGCCCAGTGAGCAAGGAATACAAACAGAGGTGCAAAGAAGACTGTTCCTATACTTCGATGCGGGCTTGTTCCAATCGCCGCTCCAAGCCAAGAGATTCCAATATAAACGCCTGCTAGACCGAGAGGTATGTGAAATGCAATTCTAGATATGTCCCAATCTCCGCTAAGTGTGAACCATGTATCTGCTGCGGCTCCTCCTGTAGCTGCTCCAAATATGGTTGAAATTGCTGCTAGAATTACCAGCCATGGGAAGAAACCGATTGCGGTGTGAGACCATTCAGCAATTTCCGGCCATCTCTTATTTGCAACCATACGTGTATAACCATAGTTTCTCATCTGCTTCATGTAAGGCTTGAATGGCCTTCTCCTTCTGTGAGGCATTACATTCTCAGGATCGATGAATAATTTGTGTCCCTTGCGCTGTATCTTTGCATCTAGAACAACATCTTCTGCACCAATGCATCCCTCTTCAAAGAAATCAACTTCACGAAGGTTAGCCATTCTGTGTGCACAATTAACTCCAGGATTGTGCGTAATTGGAACTAGTTTTCCTTTTGGTTGAGCACCGTATCTTGTTCCAGCAGTCATGAATTTGGTGCAAAATGCAACATCTGCACACTTAGCACCGAATGGGTCTTCATCAGGTGCGAAGTTTGGACCCCCTACAGCTCCAACTTCTGGGTCATCGAACCATCGAACTAGTTTCTCTACCCAGTCTAATGGGGGGATTGTATCATCATCTGTGAATAAAACAAGGTCATGATCCATTTGTCTTAGAGCGTAATTACAAGCATCTGCTCTATTTCTTGATGGGTCGTCTATCCATGTTGCACCATACTTCTGACAGATTTCTTTTGTATTGTCTTTTGACTTGGAATCAGAGATTACAATTTCAAAATGAGGGTATGTTTGTTGTGATAGTCTTCCAAGAACAATGTCTAGTTCTTCTGCGTTGTTAATGGTCGGAATTAACACGGCCACCTTGAACGCTTCCCCGTCCTCTTTGAGCAAAGGGGCAACTTCTGCCATGAAACGCCCACAAACAACCCCTTCATGAAAGCATCTCATCGTTTTTTGGCTCATGAAAACACCCCAAAACCGCGCTTTTTAGGGTGTTAAGGGATTAGAAGGTTCATAAGCCTCCGAAATGGCAGTGTAAGTGTAGGGGTGCTCTCATGTTGAACATTACAGCCCGTCAAGACCTGATGCGAACCATAGTAGAAACACTAGGTGTAGTCGTTGAGGAAGCCAGATTGGACTTCCTGGAAAACGGCTTATTCGTGAGGGTTGTTGACCCATCACATGTAGCGATGATAAAAATGGAAGTCGACAGTGCGGCTTTCGATACTTGGGAAGTTGATGAGACTAAACTAGGATTAGAAATTAGGAAACTGAAAGACATGTTGAGTCTTGCTGGAGCAAACGACATGGTTGATTTGACCTACAATGAGGACACTGGAACTGCTACTGTCAATATCGGAAGAATTGATAGAAACATTAGACCTCTGGACAACTCCACTCTAAACCCTCCAAACGTACCATCATTGGAATTACCATGCGGTGTGACGATTTCTGGTGCGGAACTTGCACAAGCATTGAGGGCTTCTAAGCAAGTTGGTGATCTTGTAACTCTTTCACTTGACGACAAATGTTTCTCTGTAAACGTCAAAGCAATCGATGAAGTTCATGTAGAATTCACAAAAGATGACTTGGTAGCACTAGACTGTAGCGAAGCAGCGAAGTCGCAATACTCTCTATCATACCTTATTCCACTTGCAAAGGTCTTCCAGACAATCGAAAATGTCAATGTAAGATTTGGAGAAAATTTCCCATTGAAATTAACATTCGACTTTGCAGAAGGAGCTGGAAGTGTAGAATACTTCCTAGCACCAAGAGTAGAGAACGACTTCTGAGACTAATTAGTCACGAAGTAGAGACAATGATTGTCTTCTAACCCGTGTAGGTCAATTTGTTCTTGTATTGTAAGACCTGCCTCTTCGAGTTGTTGAGCAACCTGTCTGAATACTTCTTTTTCTCCAGCCTCTGAAAATCTTTCAGATGCAGCTTTTAGTGATAGTAAAGCCTTACCACCTGGTTTCAAAAATCGATTTACAGCCTTGATGAAAATTTCAGCCTGTCCTGCTTGACTTACATCTTGTAACAACCAATCTACCTTAGTGGACACCATTACTCCCCATCCCGTGAAATTTCTCGCATCTCCTAAAACCGGAACTAAACCTTCTCTTATGCTTGATAGATGAACTAAATCCCTAAGACAGCGAGGAGATAGATCAACCGCAATAATTCGACCTTTCTTCTGGTTCCCTTCTCCGCAAACGTGATCATGTAAGTGAGACAGCGAGGTACCATGGCCTGCTCCAAGGTACAGACAAGTATCACCTTCTTCGGGTAATAATTCGTATTGAGTATTTCTCGCACGAGATAATCCTGCGCCTAATTTTGAGCGACTGGGATCCCATCTTCGATATTCAGTTCCTTTGAATCTCCTCAAAGATTCACCATATTGTGAGGTCTTAGGAACAGCATTTCTTGTCCATATGGTACGGCCATCTATCAAAACGGCCCAAGAAAGTCTGCGCTGCCTAGCCAAAGTATCACCGCTTAGGAGGCTGTGAGTTTTCGCTGCGAATAGTTTCTACTTTAGCAGCGATTCTATCCACATCATCTTGGCTCCACACCTTTCCATCGAATTCATCACATCGTGCGGCAATAGTTGCTTTTGCAGCAACCATTCTGGCTATTTTTCCTCTAGTCCACCTCGGAGACCTTGATATCCAAGGGTGCATGAAAATGTGTCCATGCTTTGGAGAAGGAGCTCCAGTTTTCAGATGGCTGAAAAATGCTTTTTCTGCACCGAGTATTTGCATAGTTCCTGCAGGGAGTCTGGCTAATCTTGCCCTTCCATGGGCTTCAGTGCATAGACGGGCTGCCAAAATTGGTCCCAGCAATAAAGACAATGATGGAAGGTGGTTAGATGCTAATTCTCGAACCACGTTTTCCATTGAATTAAGTCGATTCTTGATTTCCCATACGCTTTCAGCCCAATCATGCAAACTATTCCATTCGGCATCGGTTGGACCTTCAGGTGGCATTCCAACCTGCAAGGTGTCTGCTAGTTCAGTAAGGCTTGAAGATTCGATTACTTTCTTTGCTAGACCCATTCTGTCTCTCTCAAATCTTGCTTCTGGTAGGAATAGACCAACCCATTCAACAAGTCTGCCTTCGATTGTAACATATGATGACCGTAATTCATCAGAGGCACGCAAAATGTGCTCGAGTCTTCTGTCGGGATCACCTGCTGCGGCATCAACTCCTCTTTTTGACAGAAGAATCGCTGCTTTGTCCAGTGATGCCAAGGCTTCTTGCGAAGGATATGGCCAGTCCGCATCTGGGAGTCCTTCTGAACCATGAACCAAAACTTGAGCATCTGGGAATCTTTCTGATAGCCTCTCTGCTTCTGGAGTTAAAGCGCCATGTGCTATCATGTCGAGCCTAGTACAAACTGAATCAATATCCTTCCAGCCATCCCATTCTTCTACGTCATGCAAATTGCCATTTGAATCTGAAACGGCGGCAGACCTCCAATCGTACCAAACCCACATATGGGGGTCTAAATGGACCCCATTGTTGAATCATTTGCTTTAAAAATAGAACAAATGTTCATAAGAGGTATGGTTTTTCCTTGTTCATGTTCTGTCCAGAATGCGGCACAATGTCATTCCCTGTTGATGGCCACATCGATTGTACAAATTACAAATGTGGCTACAGCGGCCCTGTTGGAAAAATGAAAGTTCAAGGCAAAGAAATAGACCTCGGCGATGTTCAATCCTCCAGTAAAGCTGAGACTAGAGAATATGAAGTCATCAAGGATTCAGATCAAATGAGAGGCGTACTTACAACTGGAGACTATATGTGTCCAAAGTGCAATGGAGTCGAAGTATACTCATACCTCGAACAGACTCGTTCTTCTGACGAACCAGAAACTAGGATGCTAACTTGCAAGAGTTGCGGAAAAGGCTGGAGAGAATACTGAGTGGTAAAATGAAATTACAAGCCGTGTTTGCTTGTTTGATTCTCCTGTTACCAGGATGCTTTGCTGAAGAAGAAGATGAGGAAGTAATAACATTCAACGGTAGAAACCTGAATGGCAACCCCGTGTATGAATTTACATTAGAGACTGCTTACGGAGATTTGTGGAATCTATCTGAAGAAGAAGGCAAAATCGTAATTCTCGCCTTTATTTTCACGCGCTGTGACAATACATGTCCTGTTACCAGTGAGAATCTCAAAGTTGTAAAAGAAAGGCTTACAGAATCAGAACTTGAAAACATCACATTCGTTTCAGTAACTGTAGACAAGAAACATGACTCTCCGGAAAGACTTCGTGAATGGAGCGAAGACAGAGGATACGATTGGCCACACCTTACAGGCTCAAGCAGTGCTCTAGACATGGTGTACGAAACTTACGGTGTCTATCCAGTAGAACAAGAGGATAATTCATCAGAAGGCTATACCGTTTCTCACCCATCACCAACTTACATAATCGATAGTGATACACTTGCAAGAGTTGTTTGGTCGGACTACGATTTCCCTACAGACCTATTCCTAGATGATGTCCGCACAGTACTAGAAAACTACTGATTACTTCTGACAAGATTTACACCAGAAGGTAGACCTTCCGCCCTGAACTAGTCTCTCGATAGTCCCGCCACATTGGCATTCTTCACCTTCCTTGTCATAAACTTTGAATTGGTGTATAAAATATCCAAGAGTTCCATCTACTCCTGCGAAATCTCGCAAAGATGAGCCTCCTACTCTTATTGCTTCAGCTAGTATTTCTTTGATTTCAGCAACTAATGTGTCACATTCTTTTTTCTTGACTTTATTCGCCATGCGTGTTGGAGAAATTTTGCTCCGATTCAGTGCTTCACATGCATAGATATTCCCAACTCCCACCACTACTTTTTGGTCTAGAATACAAATTTTGATGGCGCTTTTTCTCTTCTGCAATTTCTTGTAAAGATCCTGTCCTGTCCATTGTTCAAGAGGTTCTGGACCTAGGTGGTCGAGCAATTTGTGAGAATGACCTCTGAATATATCCAAGACTCCGAAACGTCTTGGGTCGTTGTAGACAGACATGCTCCCATCATCGAATAAAATCACAACATGGTCATGCTTTCCTTCGCAATCACTAGCGTCTAGTGTCCACTTTCCACTCATTCCCAAATGAGAAAGTAAGATATCGCCATTATCTAGGTCGATAAGTAGATATTTTGCTCGTCTTCGAACTTCTTTGACTGTCCTTCCAGTCAATCTTTCTTCAAGCCCTTCGGGGAATGGAAATCTCAGTCCTTCTCGTCGTAAATCCACTCCATCGATACGCTTGCCAACCCATGAAGAAGAAAGTCCAGTACGGACTGTTTCGACCTCGGGGAGTTCTGGCATGAACTTCCCAAACGCAAGACCTCAATAGTATTGATTGTCAAAAAATAAAAACCTCTTTCGAGTATTTTCACACATGCAAGAAGAATCAAACTCTGCTGAAGAGTTTTCGTTGCCAGAAGAGTGGTGTAAAAAACAACACCGGCAATTAGCGATTAGATACAATATCATTCCAAAGGACGTAAAAAAAGCAAATTTTACACTGAATCAAAGAATGAGTTTGTTTCTAACACATTTTAGTATAAAATATACAAAAAGAATTGCTTTGATATTTTTCATAATGGTTTTAATCAGTTACATTACAGAAGAATATCTTCCCGGTTTTAGAAAATTAACCAACAACTTGCTAGATGAATTAGCGATTGTCTGGTGGACTGCTATTTTGCTTGCTATCGCTCTAAATCTAGCTGCTAGATATATCCAAATTAAAATGAGAAACGGTGATTATTTATTCAACGAAAACCCAATTTTAGTTCTAAACTGTGTGACTTGTAACAAGAAAGGAATAACTGAAGATTACAACATCTGTAAAGATTGTAATTCTTTAGGGGTTAACATACAAAATTGGCCACTAAATGTATTTTCAGAGAAATTAGAAGAAGACAAAAATTGGGGAATGAATTAATTGATTTTCCTTGGTTCTAGACTAGTAATTTAGCTGTAGACCAAACTGCTAAACCGAGCATTAGAACCCCTGTAATGCGATTCATAATAACCTGATTATCTTGTATTTTTGTCAACACATTGGAGTTAGAAAGAACAAGTGCAACCAGCATGTACCAAATTGTATCTATCGACATACCCATGATGGCGATGACCCATTTCGTTTCGCTACTCATTCCTGGGTCTAAGACAGAAGAAAGAACTGCAAGCATGAAAACAGCTATTTTTGGATTGAGAAAAGCAATAAAAAATCCTTCTACAAAACCTTCTCGATTTCCGCCCTCGTAATCTAATTTAGTTGCATCTGCAACATATATTCCGTAGCCGAGATACAGTAAGAATCCGATCCCAATCACCTGTAAAATCGTGAACAATGTCGGCAACTCTGTCATTATGGTGACCAAACCAAACACGACTGCTGCTGCATAGAAACCGAAACCAATTCCATGACCTATTGCGCAAGATAGACCTCTTGAACGCCCCCCCATCATGGTGTTGCGGAGTACTACAGCAAGAGATGGCCCCGGAGAAGTCGCACCTAGAATGAACATGACCGCTGCTGCGGAAATTGCTCCTAGGTCCATACAACCCTCAACAGGTGTTTGGCAAAATTCTTTGCCAAGAATCGAAAAAAATCGTCAGCCTTCTAAAGGTCCTGCCTCCATGTGGCTTGTATGCCAAGAAATATACCAATAATTGCAGATGAGAACATTTACCCTCACCCACCAATAGACAATGTTGATGATGAATATTATGAAAGCATAGTATGCCTTTGGGATTCAACGAGTCTATGTGTAGAAGAGAAATTTATCTCCGGAAATACAAGTGATATGGAATGCTATGGAGATGGAGACCCAGTAGTAGTTGTTCCAAGAAATTGGCCTCCTCGAGATTGGAATGGTGCTAATCCAAGAAAGGCAATAATTTACTTGGACGATTTAATTGATTTTGAGTATGATACTTTACATGTGATGGATGACCCTGTATTAGGCAATAGTATAGACCCACTAACAGAAATTCAAAACATATTGATGAGATTTTCAGATGACATCAACAATGTCATTATTCTCGGCTCATATTGGGCTGCTTACAACGTATTCGACATGGTAAACAAGGAAGGCAACAGGCCTAGCAAAAGAGTTGCTAAATTTATTGACCAACTAAGAGTTACATGTGCTTTCAAATTTGTAGTAACCAGAGGTGAAAGGTACATTCGAGAAAGTTCTGCTTCCCGATTTATCTGTTATTGATTCTGTGATTGGTTTCAACTCAGCATGACAATACTATTTCCGCCTAACATCTTTGATGTCTCCCTAGATGCTCGATCTAGGTAAGCTTGTACGTTTACTCTGTCTAAAACGATGACTGTCGCCTTGACTAGAGATTCAGCAGCGTTGTTTGTTTGGTCGGTGACTTCTCTCGCCATGAACGGGCATAGTCATTTACCCTTATTTACCTTTGTCCGGTTGCATCAAGGGCAATAATGCGAAGTTTTTGACGAATTTCGATGATTTATTACCGGAAACCGGTAATTTTTCTTGCGGGGACTTATACTTCCCTGGTACAACTCTAAATGAAACCGGAGATTTCACTTGAGGACTGATTCCTGCCATCGAAAGTCTTCGATTCGCTTTTTCTTTTGCCGCTTGATATTTTCTTGAACGCCTGCGCAATTCTGCTAATCCAAAATATTCAGCTACAGGTGCTTCCCTGGATTTGGTTTTAGTCCACCAATACTCGCTTTTGAGAGTTTTTTGTTTCACTGCAACTCTCTTTTGTAAATCATATGCTGCGATTCCAGGGCGCTCGTTGTAGAATGCAGAGACATCAATTGCTTTCCAGGATGGCCGGCCGTCGGGAAGGATAACTCGTGAGTTCGCTATATCTCCGCATTTACCGAATTTCGTTGTAGGAGTGTGCCCGAATATGACCGTTCTTTCGACATCGATTGGTTTCTTATGGCGAAAGAAAGCACCTCTAATCCAAAGCAGAGTTTTCTCATCGTGGGAATCTAAGTCGATTTCGGGATGATATCCAGCATGTACAAGTCTCCATTTATCGAGAACAATATGGCTAGGCAAATCAGCCATCCAAGCACAATCTTCTGCAAATGTCAACTTGGCTCTGTGAAGGTCTCCTTTCGCTGCTACAATGTAGGAGCCCCACGTAGAGGCTCCACCTTTTGCAAGCCATGTAGAATCGAGTTCTATTGCCCTACCCTGCAATGATCTAATTGCCATCTGTTCATGATTTCCTTTAATCGCAATTATCTGTGGATGATTTCTGACATAATCGATAACTCCTGCTGAATCAGGACCTCTATCTATCATATCACCTAATAATACAACTCGGTCATCTTTATTCAAATCAAGTCGATGTATCAACGCCCGAAATGTTGCCAGATGACCGTGTATGTCTCCAACTATCCAAACTCTGGACCCTGCTGATAGACGAGCCTGCAGGTCGGCTTCAGTGTCCCAGTCGCGAGCGGCCGGGACACGACGGATGTCGTGTTTCAATCCCACATTTTCCACCGGATGAGTTTACTCTCTCCGCTCTCACGGCATCTATGAAGGTATATTGTCTTCGGTCGGATTCGAAGCAAAATGTGCTGTTTTTGGTACTTTTTTTCAAATTTCGAATGCTAAAATTGTAATAATATGTAAAAAATGGTTGATTGGTCACAGACGATTATAAGAAATCCACGATTTAGCATTAATGAAGACAGATGACTTTTGATTCTGAGTACGAACCTTTTTTTCAGCCCCCCGGTTGGATTATCGGTCCTATTTGGATGGTATTGTATACAATGATAGCAATCAGTTTTTATTTGGTAATAACAAATAGAAATGAGTTGAACAATTTCTATGTTGTATGCTCTTTCTTCATAATACAATTAGCACTCAATTTACTGTGGCCAGGCGTATTTAATTCTGAAAAATATTTACTATCTCTTGTCATGATAGTTTCAATGGTAATATTTTCCACACTATATGCAATTCAAACATACAATGACCTACCTTATGCATCTAAATTATTCTGGCCATATATCGCTTGGATTTCATTTGCTACAATTATCAATGTTGCTTATTATTTAGAATTCAGATGAGTCGCTTAACGATTATTGATTTGCAAATAGCATTCTACACCATCTTATTTGACGATATATATAATAACTCACGTGTTGGAGAATGTCCATGGAAATAAAAGAAATTTTGAATCCAAAGGGCTGGTTAATAGGTTTAGGCGCATTCTTGTTGGTTTTTTCAATAGGTGGAATATTGAATCCAGAGTCTGTTGCCGAAATGGCATGGGGTGATGACGTTGTTATTACTGATCAAATAATTGCTTATGAGGCAATGTGGGCATTACACATGCTTCCTTTAGGAATTTTAGCTATCGCAACAGCGATATTCACCAAGGGTGAAACACTTGCGAAGATGGCAATGACCTCATCTGCTTCTTT
>MDTE01020602.1_pt1 | contig 11323 bp, 11 predicted proteins | sample 811231 | NCBI WGS metagenome assembly MDTE01 (sample SAMN05326651, study PRJNA326480) | marine metagenome | isolation source: seawater | place: Indian Ocean: Red Sea | collected 2010 | reverse complement strand
ATCACATAGGTCCCGTAGTTTCTAAAGTTCAGTATGATAAAATTATTAATATAATTAATAATGGAATTAAAGAAGGAGCAAATTTAGCAGCTGGTGGATCAGATCGACCTAAAGATTTAAACAAAGGATATTTTATTAAACCTACTATTTTTACTGATGTTAATAATGATATGAATTTAGCAAAACAAGAAATATTTGGTCCAGTATTATCAATTATACCATTTGAAAGTGAAGAAGAAGCAATAAACATTGTTAATGATACGTCGTATGGGTTGGGAAACTATTTACAAACTGAAAACAAAGATAAAGCTCATCGAGTTGCAAAAAAATTAAGGTCTGGTTGTGTGTATATTAATGGAAAAGCAGCTGACTCTGGAACACCTTTTGGAGGTTATAGACAATCAGGAAATGGTCGTGAAGGTGGTGTTTGGGGCTTAGAGGAATTTTTAGAAGTTAAAAACGTCACTGGATGGAATTAGTTTTGTTTTTTAAATACTGTAGTCTACCTATTATTTCATCTCTATCCATATAATAACCTTGTAAATGTCTATGACCTGAATTTGGATTGAATTCTGTTCTACCATGTAAAAGTCTTCTATTATTAAACGAGAATATATCACCAGGTTCTAACCTAAATTTTATTTGGAACTTATCGTCATGTAAAAGGTTTCCAAACCTATGGTGAGCCTTATAAACACTGTCCATTAAGTCAGGGTGACAGTCTAATGCATCCATAGTTGCAACACTGAATCTTATATCGTTATAATCCTCATCTTTTGTTAATGATATAGCTGGTGCATAGTAACTTCTAATAGACTCTTGGGTGTAATCCATGTCCCTAAATTTAAGGTGAACATTTACTAAAGTATTGAATATATCTTTTTCATTTTTACGTAAATAATCAGCAACTGCAAATCCATCAACCGCTGATGACTCTCCACCTTCAGCTGAGTTAATTAAGCAGTGTAAAAATTGATAACCAGGTGGTGTTTCAAACCATGGTAAATCCATATGATTTCTCAAGGCATGAGCTGTATATGCAGAATTATTTGGTTTTGGAATATTAATTACTTCAAAAGGTGTATTAAAAAAAGTCTCTCTTGTGTGACTTATTCTATTTAAAATTTTAAAACCAGATTTTTTTTCAGTTGGTGCATTTTTGACAATAGCAATACCTTTGTGATGTAAAAGTTCCAGCCACTTTATTAAACCCTCTTCACTATTAATAATTTCATCATGTTCTATTTCTATTAATTTTAATTCATTTTGCATTGAATTATCCCATAATTTATATGGAGATTCATATTTTAAATTATTTTTTATTGTATAACAGTTATCTCTGAGCCATTTTTGTTCATAATAACTTATATGATCACCTTCGCTCCATTCAATTTCTAATTGACCATTGTTATTAATTAAATATTTTTTTGGACTTATTTTATTTGAAATTTTAAGAATATTAAACATTCTATGTCTTGAATCTTTATCATGAGCTGTAGGACAATTGTCTCTTAACCACATATAGTTAAATTTACTTCTTTTACCATCGTTCCATTCTACTTCTAGATTTGTACTATTTTTATTAATACTTTTTATTTTAAAATTATTTTTCATTATGTTTTATAGTTAGATTGTTCTCTATCTAACTTTCTTAATAATGCGGCCCACTCAGTTTTGCCATCATAATTATAATCATCCGATTTATTCATATTTTCCCAAAAATAAGCTGCTTTTTGTTTATCAATCTCATGTTTTTTTAGTCCCATAGAAAGATTTTTAACCTGTACTGCGCAAGCTTGCTCTAAATAATATGCTCTAAAAAAAGCTTCTGAAGCAGTTTTTCCTAAAGTGTAATATCCATGATTTCTTGTAATTAAAATATCATGTCTTTTAATAAGAGAAACAAATTTGTTACCGTAATCTTTATCCTCAACAAATTCATAATCAACATATCCTATAAGATGATTTAGATAAACAGCGGCTTGAGATAGATACATTAATCCTTCTTTAGTTCCTCCAACCGCCATTACATCTTCTGCGTGACCATGAACATAAAAATTAACATCTTCTCTTGCGTTAAAAATCCATTGCGCAAGGTTTATACAGCCATCATTTAACCATGGACCGCTTGAGTCTACAGATTGACCATTCTTATCTATTTTTACTAATGAGGATGCTGTAATTTCTTCATAAAACATTCCGTAAGGATGAACAAAAGAACAATCTCTGTTTTCTTTAGATCTTGCTCCAGCACACTGATTTGCAAGATCAGTCATGTTGTAAATATTTAGAATTCTGTACAAGGCTGCAAGTTCACGTCTGACTTCTTTATCGCTATTGTCCATAATAATTTAAGTATTATTAAAAAAATAAATTTTATAAATTATAAATTTAAAAAATATATACAATAATTCAATTGATAGTTGAATGATTAACTTAAAAGTTTTGCATGGTTTTACATCACCTGTTAAGAATAAGTGATTAAAAATGTCAAAAATTGAGATTAATAACGTTTATAAAATTTTTGGAAACAATCCAAAATCAATTGTTCCAATGGTTAAAAATGGATTAACTAAAGAAGAGATTTTGGAAAAAACCGGACATACTGTAGGTCTAGATAATGTTTCTCTAAAAATTGAAGAGGGAGAAACCTTCGTTTGTATGGGTTTATCTGGTTCAGGTAAATCAACTCTTATTAGACATTTAAATAGACTTATAGATCCAACAGAAGGAGAAATCTTTGTGGAAGGAACAAATGTATTATCATTAAATAAAGATAAGCTAATTGAATTTAGACGCCACAAAATGAGTATGGTGTTCCAAAGATTTGGTTTATTTCCACATAAAACAGTAATTCAAAATGTTGGTTATGGATTAGAAATGCAGGGTAAAACGCTTGATGAGAGAAATAAAATATCCATGGAAAAAATAGAGTCTGTTGGTTTAAGTGGTTTTGAAAATCAATATCCAAGTCAACTATCAGGTGGAATGCAACAAAGAGTCGGTTTAGCTAGAGCTCTGGCTACTGACACTGATATAATGTTGATGGACGAAGCATTTAGTGCTTTAGATCCATTAATTAGAAGCGATATGCAAAAACAATTGATTGATTTGCAATCAAAGTTAAAAAAAACAATAGTTTTTATTACACATGATTTAGATGAATCTTTAAGATTAGGTGATCATATAGGAATCTTAAATGCTGGCAAACTTATTCAAGTTGGAACTCCAGTTGACATAGTTATGAATCCAGCAGATGAGTACGTGGAAGCATTTGTTAAAGACGTAAATAGAGCAAAAGTTATTAAAGCTAAAGTAATTATGACACCTGCAAATAAATCAAATAATATTGAAAAATCTAATCTTATTAAAGTCAAGGAGGATCAATTTATTGAGGAGTTTTTGCCAAGTGTAGTTTGTAATAATTCAAATTGTGAAGTTATTGACAGTAAAGGAGATGTGAAAGGTTATATTACAAATAAAGAATTGCAAAATTGTTTATCTAAGTCTTAGTTATTAGAGTGAATTAATCAAATCTGGAGCGATTTTTTTAGATTTTGCCATAAACTTGATTTTTTTTATATCTTCAATATTAGATTTATCATTTCCTACTACAACAAAACCAATCATTCCCATTGATTTATGAGGTGTACACCAATAAGCATAAATTCCAGGCACTTTGAATGTATATTCAACATCAACATTCATTTTTGATTTAAATTTCTCTACACCTTGAGGAACTCCTCCTTTAATAAATTGTACGTTATGACCTTTGTCAGTTGCTTTCCATAAAACAGTTTGGCCTACATCGACTCTTGCAACTTTCTTAGAGTATACCATCATTTCTTTACCTAATTTATTAAGCATTTCAATTTCTACATCGGCTGCGTTAGCGCTTGATAAATTAAAGATGAAAAGAAAACTTAGTATTAATAGTTTTTTCAATTTCATATAATATGTTTAGTAGTATAATTCACGATGGTTATATGTTTATTTATTATAAATTATCAAGTGCAACATATGTACCAAGTTGTCACGCTTTAAAAAAAAATTTTATGAAATTGTCTCTAATATTGTCGCAATACCCATTCCAAGACCAATGCACTGAGTTGAAATAGCATATTTTTTATTTTCTCTTCTCAAAAGTTGAGCTGCTTTACCTGTAATCCTCGCTCCTGTTGCGCCTAGAGGATGTCCAAGTGCAATTGCCCCACCATCTAAATTCACTTTTTTGATATCAATGTTTAGATCCTTAATGCATGCTAATGATTGGGAAGCAAATGCCTCGTTTAATTCTATAATGTCTATATCTTTCATTGACAAATTTGCTCTCTTTAATGCCTTTTGAGTGGCTCCTATCGGCCCTAAACCCATAAAGTCAGGGTCACAACCATCCACAGATGTAGAAACTATTCTAGCCAAAATATCTAAATTATTATTTTTTGCAAATTGTTCGTCACAAACTAATGTTGCCGCTGCTCCGTCTGTTAGAGGTGAAGAAGTTCCTGCTGTAACTGTGCCTTTTTCATCAAAAGCTAATTTTAATTTATCTAAAGTTTGTTGGTCAGTATTTGGTCTAATAGCCCCATCTATTGAACAACCATTTATTGAAAATATTTCTTCTTTGAATTTACCTTGATTGCTTGCATTATTGGCTTTTACATGACTTGAAATAGCAAAATCTTGTTGTTGAGATCTTGATAAATTATATTTTTTAGCAACATTTTCGGCTGTTAAACCCATAGACATATATAGATGAGGATTGTCTTTATCAGACTTTGGGTATGGTAATGGTTCAAATCCTGTAGTTACTCGTGACATACTTTCTACTCCTCCACAAATGAATGCTTTGCCAGATCCCATGGAAATTGCACCAGCTGCTATATGAATTGCCTGCATCGAGGAACCACACCACCTATTAACTGTCATTCCAGCAGTTTTGATATTCATTCCGCTTAAAAATGTTACAATTTTTCCAATGTTAAATCCTTGTTCACCTTCAGGAAATGCGCATCCTACTATAACATCTTCGATTTCTTCAGGATTTATTTTTGATTTTGAAATAAGATTTTTAATAACCTCTGATAATAAAATATCAGGTTTAACATTTATTAATTCACCTTTTTTTGCTGGAGTAAACGGTGATCTACAATATCCTGCTATTACAACTCTACCCATAATTTAATATTATTTTATTATAATTAATGTATTTATACTATTATAAATCATTAGAAAATAAAAATGTCAGTTTACTTAGATACCAAAAAAATTTTGAAGGAATGGGTTGATTATAATAACCACCTCAATATGGCTTACTATGTATTAATATTTGATAAAGCATGGGAGGTCGCGCTTGAAAAATTTAAAATGGGAGAGCATGCAGCAAAAAATTCCCAAAGAAGTACAATGGTGGTTGAAACTAACACTAAATATGTGAACGAGGTTAAGGAAGGTGAAGAAGTAGATATAATATTAACCTACTTCGATCATGACAAAAAAAGATTACATTTAAAAATGGAAATGATTGAAAAAAAGACAAAAAAACTCTCTGCATCCATGGAATGGATATCTCTCTACATCGATTTAAGTGTAAGAAAAGTTGCAGAGTTTGAATTAGAAAAAATAAAAATTATGGATAAATTTATTGAGGAAAATAAATCAAAATTCACAACACAAAATCTTCTATTCTCCTCAAAATTAAAAAAATAATTTGAATAAAAAATAAATTTTTTAATATAGATGCTAATATTTTCAAATAATAACACTAAAGGTATTTTTCTGATAATTTCAGCAATGTCGTTATTTGCAATGCAAGACTCACTTATAAAGTTTATTTTTGAAAAATCTTCATTGTATGAGATTTTTTTTGGAAGATACTTTGTTGCTGCAATTTTGTTATTTATATATATAAAATTTACAAAAAAAAAAATTACACTTAAAACTTATTACCCAGTATTAACTTTTGTAAGAGTTATTTTTCATTTTTTAGCATTTTCTGCTTTTTTTATATCTTTAACATATATGCCATTAGCAACAGCAAATGCGTTATTTTTTTCCAGCCCTTTTTTTGTTTCAATTTTTGCTAAGTTTTTTTTAAATGAATTTATTGGTGTAAGAAGATGGTCAGCAATAATATTTGGTTTTATAGGTGTTTATATTGTTCTTGATCCAAATTTTTCAGACTTTGATTATAAAAATTTATTACCTGTGCTATGTGCTTTTTTTTATGCCGCATCAATGACAATAACAAAATATACGTCCGACAAGGATGATGTCTATACACAATTATTCTATTTTTATTTAATTGCTATATGTTTATGTATTGTAATATTTATTTTTATGGGCAATGGTCAATTTAACAACACAAATTTTGATCCAACAGCTCAATTTATTTTTAGAGAATGGTTTTCAAACATAGAATATACATGGAAATTTATAGTTTTTTTTGGAGTAGTGGCTTCTGTAGCTTTTGTCTGTATTTTTTCAGCTTATATTTTAGCATCCCCGTCAGTTGTATCACTTTTTGAATATTCCTTAATAATTATGTCTATGATACCTGGTTATTTTATATTTAATGAAGTTCCGTCTGGTAGAACATTTTTAGGTGTTGGTTTTATTATAAGTGCGGGTATATATATATATTTTAGAGAAAAGGTTCGTGATCAATACATTGCTACTGAAACACCTGCAAGAAGATGAAAAAAAATTATATACCTACAATTAACATATCATCTTTATTAAATAATAATTTCAACACAAAAAAGTCTTTTGATACAATAAAAAAAATAGAAAAAGCATGTGTTGATGTGGGATTTTTTCAAGTTACTGGACATGGAATAAGCGCAAAAAAAATTAAATCTATCTGCAAAGTTGGAAGTAACTTCTTTAACTCTAATAAAAAAAATAAGATTAAACTTGCTCCAAAAAAATGGAATAAGTTAAATAATAATATTTATAGAGGATATTTTCCAAATGATGTTAATGGGAAAGAAGGTTTGGATATAGGAGATCTTAAAGTTTCTAGAAAATATTCAAGAAAAATTAAAAATTATTATATTGAATATTTAAATTTAAATAAATCATTTGATAAAAAATCGATTAAAATTTTATCAGATTATTTTGACAAAATATTTTTTTTAAGTGAGACATTATTTAAAGTTGTGTTAAAGACATATAATCAAAATCCTGTTTTATCTAAAAAAGTGTTTTCCAGACTAAAAACATTAAGTACCTTAAGGTTTAATTATTATCAAAATCAGTTAAAACCAGTAGAGATATCAAAACAAGATGGTGTCGCTTTGGGATGTGAGACACATGTAGATAGTGGAATTTTCACTGTTCTTTATCAAGATAAAATGGGAGGTCTCCAGGTTCAAAATAGAAAGAATAAAAAATGGTATAATGTTCCTTTCAATAGAAAAGCTTTGGTTGTTAATACAGGAAGAGCCTTAGAATTTTTGAGTAAAGGAAAATTTAAAGCAACTAACCATCGTGTTTTGTGGAATAAAACGAAAAGAATGTCTATTCCTTTTTTCTTTGAACCTTCATATGATTTTAAAATGAGTAAATCTTTTTTAAATGGAAAAATTTTAAAAAATAAGGGTTTGATTTATCAAGAATTCCTTAATCAATCTTTAAAAAAATTCGTTGAATATCAAAGATAACAATAATAATATAAATTTATAAAGAGATACATAACTCGTCGTTATTTCTAGCACGAAAGTGGGATAGGTCCTTTTAAAATTTTTATAGTAAAGGAGCACAAATGAAGTTTGGATACTTTTGTAATACTACAAACTGGAATAAGAAACCTTATTCACACATTTTAGCAGAAGCGAGGGAAATAACAAAATACTGTGATGAAAATAATTGGGATTCTATTTGGTACACAGAGCATCATTTTAACCACGAAGGAATGGAAAGTTGTCCTAATCCATTGTTAATGTCTGCTGATGCCGCAGCTACAACAAAGAATATAAGAATTGGTCAAGCATGTAGTGTAATCACTTTTCACAACCCAATCAGAATTGCTGAGGACGTTGCGATGCTCGATCAAATGTCTAAAGGCCGTATAAATTTTGGAATTGGAAGAGGAATATATGGCAGAGAAGCTATTAATATGAATAAAGAAGCAGATCTAAAAGACCAAGGAAAAAATTTTAGACTATTTGAAGAAACGCTTAAAATAATAAAAAAATCTTGGACTGAGGATTTTTTTGAGCATAAAGGAGAATTCTATACTTATCCAACACCAAATTTTATTTGGCAGCATGACATGAGTCCACCAAATGAAAAATTTTTAGATTTAAAAACTAATGAAATAAAAAAGATTAGCGTTGTTCCTAAGCCATATCAAAAACCTCACCCTCCTATTTGGCAAGTCGTAGACGGAGAAAGATCTATACAATGGGCAGCGTCGAATGGAATAAACACAATTATGTGGATTCCTACGGTCAAAGCTTTAAAAAAACGTTTTGAAATTTATCAAGAAGCAAAAACAAAAGCTGAAAATAGAGAAGTTCCAATGGGTGAAGGAATTAGTTTAGTTCGAGACATGTTTGTTGCTGAAACAATGGAAGAAGCTGAAAAACTTGCAGGAGAACATATAATAAATTACATGAGGTGGGTATGTCACTGGAGAGGGCTTGGTAATCATATGGATCCAGGAGAAAGCTTACCTGAAACTAAAAATAAATTAGATCTTCTTGACTATAATTTTTTACATAAACGAAATTTGCTTTTTGGAACTCCTGATTATGTTGTGAGTAAAATAAAAGAACTTCAGTCAGAATTAAATTTACAAAATTTACAAGTGTGGTCTAATTTTCCAGGAATCGATCATGAAAAATGCATGAGAAGTATTAAATTATTTAATGATGAAGTAATTCCAAAAATAAATCCTGATAAATCAAATATTCAAAAAGCAAGCTGATGGAATTAAAATTAAGAAAATTTTGTAAATTTTTAGATAAAACTTTTATTGAAGGTGGAAAAAAAGCTAAAGATCCAGTTTTGTTAGTTTCTGTTGCCGCTGTAATACAAAATCCCTGGTCAGGAAAAGGTTTTGTTGAAAATTTAAAACCAGAAATATTAGATTTAGCTCCAAAACTTGGTGATATTTTGGTTCCAGAGCTATTAAAAGAAATTGGATCAGGAGATAAAATTTTGGCCTATGGAAAAGCAGCTATGGTTGGGTTAAATGGTGAAATAGAACATGCTTCTGCATTTATTCATACTTTAAGATTTGGAAATAAATTTAGAGATGCAGTTGGGGGGACATCTTACTTAAGTTTTACAAATACAAGAGGACCAGCTGGTTCAAAAATTTCACTACCTATGATGCATAAAACCGATGCAGGTCTACGACCTTATTATTTAACTCATGAATTTACAATTACTGATGCACCAAATGAAGATGAAATAGTAGTTGCTATTGGTGGTTCTCCTTCTGAAAGAGCACATGCTAGAACAGGAGATAGATACCAGGATATGAAAGAGATGGGTATTAAACCTAAATAATAAAAATGCCTGAATTAAAAAAATATAAAATGTTCATTAATGGAAATTGGGTAGATTCTGAAAGTAAAAAAACATTCACCACATTAAATCCTGAAAATAATGAGCCCTGGGCAACAGCACCAGAAGCTAGTGCAAAAGATGTAGATATAGCAGTAAAAGCAGCGCAAAAAGCTTTTGAAGGTACTTGGCCAAGTTTGTTTCCAAGAGAAAGAGCAAAATATTTAAAAGCTATTGCTGATCAATTAAGAGACAATGCCGAGCTTCTTGGAAAAATTGAAACTATAGATACAGGAAAATTATTTAAAGAAACTAAAGATCAGGCAAAATATATAGCAGAATATTATGATTATTATGCAGGACTTGCTGATAAAGTTGAAGGAACAGTTTTGCCGATTGATAAAGAAAATATGCAAGTTATAACCACAAGAATTCCAATAGGAGTCGTGGCTGCAATTATTCCTTGGAATTCTCAAATGCTTTTAACTGCTGTAAAATTAGCACCAGCCCTTGCTATGGGTAATACAGTAGTAATTAAATCTTCAGAATTAGCCCCTGCTACATTATTTGAATTTGGAAAATTAATAGAAAAAACTGGAATTCCTCGAGGAGTAATAAATATTATTTCTGGATTTGGTGAGCCTTGTGGAAAAGCATTAACATCTCATGATTTAGTTGAGAGAGTTGCTTTTACAGGTGGGCCCGAAACAGCAAGACATATAATCAAAAATTCTGCTGACAATCTTTCACAAGTAAGTTTAGAACTTGGAGGAAAAAGTCCCGTGGCTGTTTTTGAAGATGCAGATCAAGAAAATGCATTAAATGGTATTACTGCTGGAATTTTTGGTGCTAGTGGACAAAGTTGCATCGCCGGTTCGAGATTATATATTCAGAATGGTATTTATGAAAAATTTTTAAATAAAATTGTTAATCGAGCAAATAAAATTAAGCTAGGTCCTCCCATGGAAACAAGTACAGAAATGGGTCCTCTTAACAACCTAAAACAATTAGAATTAATTGAAAAAAATATTAAACTTACCTTAAATCAGGGAGGAATATTAAAATGTGGTGGAAAAAGACATAATCTATCTAACAAGGGATATTATTTTCCACCTACAGTTATTGAATGCAAGGATCACAATCTTCCAATCGCTGAAAATGAATTATTTGGACCAGTTTTGTCTGTAATGAAATTTAATGATGAAAAAGATATAATAAATAAAATGAATGATAATAAATATGGTTTATCTTCAGGAATTTATACAAAAAATATAAATAGAGGACTTAGAGTTTCTAGTGCTATTCGTGCTGGAATTACATTTGTAAATACTTATCGATTAATTTCGCCTTCAGCCCCTTTCGGAGGAATGAAAGATAGCGGTTATGGAAAAGAAGCTGGGATTGAGTCTATAAAAGACTATACAAGAATTAAAACAACTTGGTTTAACACTTCTGACGAACCTATGAAAGACCCTTTCACAATGGGTTAAAAATAAATTACATATTTTTAGCTGTTTTCTCTACATCATTTAAAAACTTTTTTCTTTTATCTTGAGATACAAATGGAACTGCAAAGTACCTTTTATAAGTAACATCGTTAATACCACAAATATTAAAAACTCCTCTTCTCAGTCTTTTAGTTGGCATATTTAAAAAAAAGGTCCTAATTGCAAATTGAGGAGAACCATAGGTGCAAAATACGATAGCTTTTTTTCCTTTTAAGTTTCCAACTGGGTACCCATAGTTACCAAATAATTTTTTGAAACTAAATGCCCACGGTGGTGCTAAAACTTTGTCTATCCAACCT
>MDTE01051850.1_pt1 | contig 11324 bp, 5 predicted proteins | sample 811231 | NCBI WGS metagenome assembly MDTE01 (sample SAMN05326651, study PRJNA326480) | marine metagenome | isolation source: seawater | place: Indian Ocean: Red Sea | collected 2010 | reverse complement strand
CTTGTCAAATCCAAAGAGTGAAAGAGCGAAGCCATCTTTACCACGTGAACTTCCATGGCATGTTCCCTGATTGCAGCCGGCTCTAAAAAACACCGGCATTACGTCGTTGGCGAAACTGAGTTGCTTTTCCTGCGCCGAGACATTGCCGCAAAGAATAAGTGGCACCAGGAAGTAGAGGTATGATCGGTTCATCTTACTCACCTCCGCTCTTGACGGCGGGATCTACACGAAGTGTGCCGTTTTGCGTGACCTGACGAATGGACTGACCGTCGATGTTGTAAGTAATCTCACACTTCAGTTCTTTATATTGCCCGAGAAGCGCTTCTTCGGTTGCCTTGATTGTGAACGTGAGTTCTTCTGTGTCAGCCTCGATATGATAATTGTCTCCGACAATGCTAACTCCTTTCGGCAGACCAAGTAGGGACACCTTGGCAGTACCGGCGAAGGGCTGCAGGTGTTCAATTTTGCATTTAAGGGTGCCAGTCTGGTTTCGCCGAATCGTACCACTGGGAAACTTGATGGCGACATACGGTGATGTAACGATCAGGTCGAAAAAACTTGATGCCACTCGCCGCACACCAACTCCAGACTCCCAGTCTCCTTCCTTGGTATGGCCATTTATGGTCATTCGATACGTGCCTGGCTTGGCTGAGGGCGAAGCGCTCAGAACGAAATCTGCGTCGGTCTCACCTTCTGGTATTACGAGCAGTTCACCGGCGGAAACACCAGGCGGGTACCAATCTGGTTGCATTTCAACGGCACCAATAAAGCCCTCATTGCGGTTGATGCGAACCTTCAATCGCAACTCACCTGCCTGAGAGATGGGTATTGTGGGTTGGGTTACATCAATCGTGAATGGTGAGGATTCCACGATACCGATTGCATAACTCATCAAATGGGCATGATGCCAACTGCGTCCACCGGAATGGTTAATAAAAGGAATATATGCCTGACTGCTTGTATCAACAAAGCCATCGTCATCGAGTCGCTTCAAACGAATGTGGAAAAGTTGTGCGGCAGGTGATGCATCCGAGTCTGCAATAAACAGGCACGGAACTCCATTCATGCCTGGTGTGTAATCTGGTGCGATCATCCTCACACCTTTTGGAAGCCCAACGGGAATTAATCGCAACGCACCTTTATACGTATTACCCTGCTCCTCCGCGATATAGATGTTGACCGACCACTTGTTGCCTTTTGGGATGATAAAGCCAGCTGTTCGATTAATCTCGAATCGATCGTTGGCCCAGCTGACGGTGTGATTGTGGAGCGTGTCACGAGCCTCTGCGATTTCAATTCGATAAACGAAGTGATCACCTCCGAGTCCTCTCAAGTCCTGAATGCCGATCAGATGGATGCCGTCTTCTTGCGGAGTATGGTTCCCAGAGCCGTCTAGTAATTCCGGTCTCTGAAGCCCCCGAGGAATTACTGGCTTGCCTCGCTGGTTCCATGACGCATCATCAACTGAAAGGGCTAAGTCTTCGGCATCGATGTGGCGTACCCAGACACTGCTGTCAATTGGACTGCCGTTTCCTCTTGCAAATACACGTATCCGGTACTTAACACCCTTTTTCATGAAAACTTTAAATACGTCCTCTTCTCCCGCGGTAGCGATTATGCCGTTTAGTGCTACAGGTGCAGGGTGCGTTTGATCAATCTGGGATTCCAAAGCATTGGGAAATGTGCACACGCGCAGCGGCAGGTGAGACGGAGGTTGCGTACCAGCTTCTCCGGGATAAAAGCGAAAGTCACCAGATTTAGTTGGCCAGGCGACTTGTTGTGAGGTCGTCCCAAGTCCGTCTCCTAGCAGTTGAACGGTTTCCGTGGTGCCAGCCTGACCACCAAGTGGATATGCAATGAGCGGTCGCAAAAAATTGCCGATATGAGCACGATAAAAAATCCATCTCCCACCTTTATAAAGCTGCTGACGGATGTGAACAAAGTACTTGCCTGAATAGGGCGCTGCAATGCTCAATATCGGATCTTGGATATGTAAATCACTGTCGTCGCATGAGGCGATTACCTTTCCGTCTTTATCGAGAATGTGTACGAGCAGATCGTACTCGGATTCGGCATATGCCTTGTCACAAAGCCTGACACAGTCGAGTTCTACTGAAATCCTCTCATTTGCTTTGGCCTCAATGGCGTAGTAGTCATGATCGAGTTCACGTGTGACCTTTATTTCACCCGCGACTGTGTGATTCATAGGGATAGGCTGAGCCGTTTCCAGTGAGTCATTTGGTGATGTGATTGCTTCGGTATTCTCTTTTACGACGGTATTTCCACCGCTGTAAGTGACTTCGAATCCACCGCGTTCAAGTTCAGGGATGATTGGATACGGGCCAACCCAAAATGTCGCTACAGATGTAAGGGTGTCCTTGGTTCGCAGTCGAAGTGGATGTTCTCCGAGCGGACAATCCTCGGCGATCTCAAATGTGCAACGTACTTGTTCTTTGACATATCCACCGTGATGTAAAGAAATCCCATTCTCGAGATCCGGTAGGTTTTCAAATGCAATCGCTCTGATACCCGGGCGATAGAAGAGTACTTCACGGGCATCTTTAATATTCAGTCCTTGCATGACTACGGTTACATTTGTGCCTCGCTGACCACTTCGTGGTGTAAGCACTTCAATGTTTCGCCGTTGCACAGCCTGTAACTCGTTAGTGCTAGCGAGCAGGCATAGGAATGCGCAGAAGGTGAGGAATTGTTTTGGGAATGACATTAGGCCAGCAATCCTTTTACGACCCTGCCACCCTTAACGATTTCGATTGGTCGAGTACCAAAGGCCAGCAGCTCTTTGTTGGAATCGATGCCGAGTTGGTGGTACACCGTACAAAGGAAGTCTTCCAGTGCAACGGGGTTCTTATCCGGTTCGTTGGCAGTTGCATCGGATGCGCCGTATATTTGGCCCCGTGTAATGCCGCCGCCAGCCAGCATCATGCTGTAACTGCGGGCCCAGTGATCGCGACCGTTTGCAGTATTAACTCTGGGAGTACGTCCAAATTCGGTGGTAACCATTACCAGCGTTTCATCCAGCATGCCCCTTTGGTCCAGGTCAGAGATTAAACCGGCAATGGCATGGTCCAACGCGGGGCCCTTATCAAGGTATGCATCACGGATTGATTTATGACTGTCCCAGCCGCCGTAGTCGACCGAAACAAACCGCACGCCGGCATCCACCAACCTGCGGGCCATTAAGAGACGTGCTCCTACAGCTGCCGGTTGCCTTCGGTAGTTGAGTATGTAGCCTTGTCCGTACAATTCCCTGGTGGTATCACTCTCACCTTCAAGCGTAAATGCCTTTTGGGCTGCTTCAGAGTTAAGCAGTGTATATGCCTGTTCGTAGAATTGTTTCATCGTACCCAGTTGCGATTTATCGACCTTTCTGTCTTGCAAGCTGGATTCGAGAACGGCTCTCGCTTTCGTCCTGCGTTCAAATTGTTTAGCTGATACTCCACCAGGAAGTGAAAGATCCTTCACATTGAAATCACCGCGTCCGCCGGGATCGGCATTCAGCTCAAATACACCATACTTGCTGCTTAGATATCCAGTGCCACCTGCAAAACTATTTCCGTTAGGAATGGCAATGTACGGAGGCATGTTGTTTCGGATGCCGTATTCGTGGGCAATGACAGAACCCATCTGCGGGTAGTCGATAACCGTTGTTGGCAAGTAACCGGTAAAAAGATGGTACGTTGCTTGTCCGTGGTCAGGAATCTTGCAGTGCATAGATCGTACCACGGTGATTTTGTCACTGATCTGGGCCATGCGGGGGAAATTCTCGCTGAAATGATATCCATTTCCGGTCTTCACGACGCCGAAGGAGCCACGGTAATCGATGGGTGCCTCCGGTTTCGGATCCCAGGACTCCTGAGCGGAGAAACCACCACTGAGGTTAAGGTGGATGACGCTCTTGGCCGGTGCGTTGGGATTAGCCTGAAGGATATCGGCCAACGACAAGCCGAACGCGGAGCCCAAGCACATCTTCAGAGCGGTACGGCGATTGTGTTTTGTAAGAACATTCATGTTTTCTTGTGAGCGAACGTGGTTTTAGGGTTTCCTTCATTGTAAGAACCGTGGGGATAATAGTCATGAGATACGCTATAAAAGTCTATCTGTAAATGCAAATGACTGGCATCTCGGACTCTCAAATAGCCCGCATCCAATTCCACGGTCGCCTCGCGGCTCTTTGGAATATGGCGTGGTTGGGGGACATGCTTGCTGCCCGATGCGACGGCAACCGTGGGGGATGGCACAGCTAAACCCCGCAGGATCTATAGTGCCGTAGGACCATAGGCTCGCATTATCCTGGAGTCATCCGGCAGAGCGAAGCTTTGACAGGCGAAGACAGCTCTATCACTCAGCCATTAGCGTTTCGACAATTGCAGCTAGTCGCTCATAGGAATGCAAACCTACGAGCTTTAGCCGAACGTTCCCAGTTTTGTCGATAAAGACAGTTGTTGGATAGGCATTGAAGTTTGGCACTTGCTCTTGCGTTATGTCATCACCCATTGCACATGGGTAGTTAATTCCTTCGCTTTCGATGTAGTTGCGTACTTTGTCTGCATCAGCTTCGGTGTTGTCACCTTCATAGTTTAAGCCAATCATTTGAAAACCCGCCTTTCCATAGCTTTCTTGAAGGCGAATAAAAGATGGAATCTCCGCCCGGCATGGCGGACACCATGTGCCCCAAAAGTCGACAATTACAACCTTGCCTTTGTGATCAGCCAGTCGAACAGGCTGATTGTCTACCGCTGTAAGATTAAGGTCAAAGTCAAAAGATTCACCGGAATCCAACTCACGTGTCGCCCAGTTCTTGGCTTTGTCGACAGCAAGGGATGCAAGTTCCATCTCGTACTCTTTGTAGGCGTCGGAGCCACGAAGGTTTATTAGATCGTCGTCCTGCGCGGTGTGGGCAAAGTCATCATATCCAAATTCAACCGATAACTTATATGCTTGCAAGGACTTGGAAATATCTGAGTTCAAGCTGTAGGCACAGGCGGCATTGTAGAAAATCATTGAGAATCTTACAGGATACGATTCTAATTCGGATGTTCCGTGGGTATCAGCAAGGTCAAGTAGAATATCTCCGGCTTCGGAGAAGTTATCGTAATTGGGGTTTTGACTAAAATTCGCTCCACGTAACCCTTGAGTGTGAAGATTATCTGCTTTTCGGATCGCAGAACCAATTTCGGTAGAATCATCAAATTCCGGATCGTTATCGAGTCCGCCCAATTCGCCTTCTAGTTCTTCGGCTATTTGCCCGAATAGCGCCTCTAGTTCTTGTACGCTTTCCTTAACCTGCCTGTCGCGCGCTTCCTCCGGTGTTTCTGAACTGCAGCCAGTGATGCCGAATACGATTGCAAACAATAAACCAGCACATATAGATCGTAACATACGTTCTCTCCTGATCGCCTTGCCGGGCGGTTAGGGTTGTTGGGGTCCCACTAATTAGAGAGATACGACAACTTAATGGTGCAGGGCGCAAAGCGGCAAAGAATATTGGAAAAAAACGCGATTAATATGGCATCGCCCAGTGGGGTCATACGCCTAAATCTCTATAGAACCATCGCTTGTGGCAAATTCATCCGTCTCCACGCCCATGCTATTAAGCAGGCTCACAAACAGATTGCAAAGAGGCGTGTTGTTGTCCTTGTTGCCAGCTACGTACCGTCCATGATTGTGTCTGCCGCCAGCAAGAATAATGGGTAGATTCCGCGGGTCATGTGCATTAGCGTTTCCGAGATTGCTGCCAAATAATACAGAGGTGTTGTCAAGCAATCTCTGGTCGCTTTCTGAGGTCATCCTCATTTTTGACAAGAACCGCTCTAATGATCGCAGGATTTCCTTTTCGATGATCTTCAGTTGCTTGATTTTCTCAGGATCCCGCCCGTGATGAGAAAGGTTGTGATGCTCGGCCGATACTCCGTTAATTGATGGAACGACTAAATGATCTTGAATGACCATCGTTATAATTCGCGAAGAATCCGTTTGCAGGATCAGTGGGATCAAGTTGAAAAGGGCATCTGCCCGACCGATTAAATCTCGTTTGTTGGCAATATCCGTTGGGATTTCGGCATCCACAATTGGCTTTGGCCGATCCAGCCATGACTCCGCTGTTTTTAATTCCAACTCTGCATCGCGGATTGCTGAGAAATACTCATTCAGCTGTCGCTTGTCAGCGTTGCTTACATTTCGATTCAGTGCCTTGGCTTGTTCCCCAACGAGGTCCAAGATACTGCGGCCCTCGGAAAGTCTATTGCGCTGCCGTCGCACTTCCCGAGGGTTGCCTGTGAGGAACAGTTTCGAGAATAGTCTAGCAGGGCTTTGCTCAGCCGGTATCATCACTCCATTACTCGTGTAAGACTGGCTCTCCGGACCGTTGCTACTCAATGAAAGAGAGCGAAAACGTGTGACTTGGCCAAGGGCGGTGGCTGCCACCTGGTCAACAGATATTGAGTTCTTAAATCCTCCGAGTCCCGGATTGCGGGCCGCCGAAAGAAAAGTCATTTCAGTATCATGCGGTTCTTTTCCGTGTTGGTCTGGATGCGACAATCCCGAGTACAGTGTAAAGTCGTCTCGATGTTCCTTGAGAATATCCAGATACTCGGTGGTTTCGTAGTTCTTGCCGGACGTCTTTGGGAAAAGTGAGGGTGAATGCAATCCCAGGGTACTGCAAATGAGAACCATTCGGTGCGGTGGTGTTGCGTGCTCGTCGCCAGCCTGTACAGGAGTGGACTCAAGAAACGGTAGCGCGATCGCAACTCCGGTTGCAGTCAACGCGTCGCGTCGTGTCAGTTTATCTTGCATTACCTATTCCTAAATAGTCGACTCGCGATCACTTGATGAATCAGGCTACGCATCGGATAGCCGTCATCCTTTGTAGCCAGAAGGATCTGCTCTATTACTTCACTATCGGCGAAATCAATCTCGCCTCCTGTTGCAAACGTGATCAGTTGTGAGACGACATTGCGTGCTACCTGTTCTGTTGAGCGGAGCAGATGTGTTTTGAAATCACGAATGTCAGCGAATTCCTGCCCGTCTTCGGTTATACCGGACGGATCAACGGTTTGCCCGAGTTCATAATCCATATGCAGGAAGCGAAGTCCAGCGGCAATTTCACGCGTGACTCCTTTGCTGTTGCGGTATTGGCTACGGAAGTCGCCCACCGGATCAAAGCTTTCAAGTGCGAATCCGGGTGGGTCAATTCGCTTATGACATACGGCACATGTCTCGATCTGCTGGTGTTTAGTCAAAGTCTCTCGTATTGTGGTTGCACCGCGCGTATCTGGTTCAATGGATCCTACTCCCGGTGGTGGTGGACTGGGCGGTAAGCCAAGCAAAGTGGAAAGCACGAAGTTACCCCGTTTGACCGGCGTCGTAACCGTACCATTGGCTGTGATTTTTGCAATGGACGCATGAGTTAATAGCCCACCTCGCACACTTCCCGGCTCAAGAATGACTTTTCGCATTGCTTCGCCGTTGATGTTCTCCATGCCCTTGATTTCATAATGCTCAGCAAGCTTGCGATTGAGAAACGTAAAATCTGATTCGATCAAGTTTGCGACTGTAAGGTTATCTTCGATTAAATGTGCGAAGAACTCACGTGTTTCAGCAAGCATGGATCGTCGAAGAACGTCATCATATTCGGGGTATAAATAGACGTCCGGTGTAGTCTCATCGATTCGTGAAAGTTCTAACCACTGGTCAAGGAAGTCGACTAGGAAACGATCCGCATTCGGATGTCCCAGCATCCGTTCTACTTGAGCGTGTAGAACTTTCGACTCGGTCAGCTGACCTTTTTGTGCCAGCTCTAGCAATTCATCATCGGGGAGCGTCCGCCACAAGAAGTAGGACAGTCGCTTTGCTAACTCTATTTCATCTAACTGACCTGCTTTGCCGGAATGAAATAGTAATTCGGGTGAAACGAGGATTGCTCGAAGCGGGATTCTCGCACAGTCTATGAAATCTCGCCCCGCTTCCAGATGCGGCCTGGCTAATTGCAAAAAGGTATCGACTTCGTCTGGTGTTAGAACTCGCCCGTAAGCCTTTTCCGCCAAAGCATTAATGGAATCGCGAATGTGCTCAGCAGGTTCTTTGCTCAGTACAGGGTGGAATGCGCGCCCACCCCTTTGAGCGGGCGCACGGAATTGCCATCGAATCCCTGGAAACAGACTTCGCGTACGTTCCGGTGGCCATTTAGACTCCAGAGGACCCTCTATAGAAAACCGCCGGATTCGGACGCCCTCGCCTTTGTACTCATTTGCGGGCTGTGCGTTATAGATTACTTTGCCATCGGGTGCGGGTTCTAGTTCGTCGGCGCTGACATAGATATAGTCATCCGGCCTTAGGTACTTGAGAGTGGAAACGGTACGGTAATCCTCATTCCCAAGATCCCATGCTGCGAACAATTCGCTTTCACCTTGTTGATCATTTTGCCGCTTTAAACTGACGGTGATGGAAGAGCGTTGTTGGTGAGGTGCAGCAGTGAGCCTAATCCTATACATGCCGGCAATTGGAGGGGAATAACCATTGGCGTCTGTTCTGTACACGTAATTCTCGCCTCGAAAGGTGACGACATCGGTGTCAGTCTTGAAAACGGTGCCGCCACCTCTTCGAACCGGCCTGTCTACCCACATTTGAATGTATGGAGAATTGAAATAATCAATCACGCGCTCCTGCATGTTTGGTTTATGGCCAAGTGCGATTGCTTCATCCAAGGCCAGATCTGCCGCGGTCAATAAGCCGCGGACATGCACGCTGGACATTTCCTGTTTTTCAGCGACGACGTCAAATGCCGCTGCGCTGTTTTCCGGTGGCAACTGTCTTGCTAAACTGCCACCAATTCCGAGTAGGTCGTGAAGCGTGTATTCAAATTCCAGCCGACTCAATCGACGCGATGGTACTCGGCCAAACTTCTGTTGTGATTTCAAGTTGGCATTTCGGAGTTCATTCTTCAGGAATGAAACTGCCGTCATTTTGAGGATGGCATCGGGTTGTTTGGCAGAGGTCGGAGGCATTTCACCTCTTTCAATTCGCTCATATACTCTTACCCATTTGCGATAGTTCGTCGGGTCTGTGAATTCATAGGCTAAGGCCGTTAGATCCAATTCAGTGTCTGATGATTCATCATGACAATCGATGCATGAGGATTGGACTAGCGCATCTAATGGCTCAGAGGCTTGCGAAAGTGAAGCTGTTACGATGCTATGCGCGATAAAACACAACATCGCTTTGTTAAGAATATTGCGGGTCATTCTGCTCCATTATCCTTTGGCAGCGGAGCAACAGATTGAATGTATGCCACGAGATCAAGAATTTCGTCGATCGTGAACGTGTCTAATAAGCCAACCGGCATGCTAGACACGTTTGACGTCTGTCGCTCATCAATCGATGCCTTTGCTAGTACATGCGTCTTTTCCGGTTTTAACATGTTCGGTAGCACTGTTAACTGCTCTTCCGTTTCCTTTGTGACAACGCCGGTGAGAACTTGCCCGGTATCCACTACGATCAGTTGAGGTTGGAAGTCTTTGTTGATTTCAGCGGACGGGCGAACAATTTGATTTATCAGTTTTGCTCCCTGGAATCTCTTATAAATGCCTGAAAGCTCGGGTCCTAAATTAGCGCCTTTGCCTTCGATGCTGTGACAGCGACTGCAGGTAGCCTGATCGAAAATCGCTTTACCATTTTCGATCGAACGACTTTCGAGGTTATTTGCAACTTCACCAAAATAGTGATGCTGCCATTTGTTAATGAATCGACGTTGAGGGCCGGCCGCATCCAATTCGAAAACGTATTCCATGATTCGTACGAACATTTGTCCATCCCGACTCCGATCGGGGTACATGCGGCGGAATTCGTTCCAAAGCTGGCCGACTTTTCCTCTGTTTTGTTCCGAAATTTGCGCCATGCGGGCATCTACGTACTGTTGATGAGGTTGTTTGAAATATGCCTTCGGCATTTCCTCCTTATCGATCCGGGCAAACAGCTCTTTGTTGTTCGGCTTGGGGCGATTTGATGTGGCAAGGTTTCCGATTGCGTGATTTCCGTCGAAGAATCGAGGTTCAAGCTTTATGCCACCACCTGCAGGCAGCGTTTTTGGAAGCGAAATCTTAATTACGGCACCAACCCCACGTTCCATATGTCTTGCTGGCCCTGACGTGCTCGTCCATACATTGCCGTCATCATCAAATTCGATTTCACGAGTGTAGGAAACTCGCATGGGTAGACGGTACTCAACAAAAATTTCAGTCTCAGGATCAAATCGGTTGATCGTATCATTGGCCGTTCCACAGATCCAGACGATTCCGTCTTTATCAACATTGAGTGCATATGGCGTTTGATTTTCGTTGTCGGGTAACTCATAGATCGTCCAATTTTCTGTATCCGGATTGAATTTACCAAACACACCGGATCCAAAGCCGGGGACCCAGATCATGCCATCCGGGCCGATATGTAGCCGGCGTGGCCCTCGGAAAGGAGGATTCCATTCCATGATGTCGCCGTCGCCCGACTTGGGTTCGATGCGTCCGATACGATTACCGTTGAGTTTTGAGTACCAGATGGAACCATCAACAGGAGAATAGTCAATTCCGTAGGGGGTGATGCCTCTGGATTCACCGCGTCCTGCAGCCACTGCCTGACCAGCACTTAATAACTTGTATTCTTTGACGAAACCCGTTTTTGGATGCATAGAAAAACAAGAATTGGACCCGGCATCGGTGTACCAAATCAAACCTTCAGGATCTTTCGGATTGATTCGCAACGTATGAGGGTAACTGCCACGCTGCTTGGGCGCCTCGGCGCTACTGTAGACGTCAAACGTTTTCGTCTCAATGTCGTAGCGAGCCATCTTGCCGCTAGCACACATTGTCGTCCACAGGGATCCGTCGTTGGCTGTTTCGATAGAGTGCGGTGCGTGGACGTTACGTGGAAAGTCGATGGTTGTCTGTTCTCCTGAGTTGGGATCCAAGGCAACCATACGACGCTTACTGATATTTACAGCATAGACTTTTCCATCAGGACCGATTTCCAAATCATGGAATGACCCTTGGTGTAATTCATCCAACTCCCACATTGTGATTGTGGCAGCCGTCGCGGCACCGGTTGGGGCCGGAGGTGCCTCAAAGGTTGGCCATTGTTTCACAGCGTCTTCTGAGTATGTTTCCTGTAAGCGACGAACAATTGTTTCCTTTGTGTGGGGATACAAGCCACCGAATCCATCCATGCGGCGAATCATGGTCTGCCAATCAACAGGTTTTTCCGGCGTGCGAAAACCAAGTGTTCCGACCTGGTGACAGTATGTGCAGAACATTTTGAAG
>MDTE01038264.1_pt1 | contig 11325 bp, 7 predicted proteins | sample 811231 | NCBI WGS metagenome assembly MDTE01 (sample SAMN05326651, study PRJNA326480) | marine metagenome | isolation source: seawater | place: Indian Ocean: Red Sea | collected 2010 | reverse complement strand
GTTGTTAGAGCAAGGATAACAGTTGGAGCACCTTTGGTATTAACAGCCTTATGATAGGCTGCATAAACCTTATAAGGATCATGCCCTCCTCTATTTAATTTATAAATATCCTCATCGGTAAGGTCTTCAACCATCTTTAGGACTTCGGGATCTTGGCCAAAAAACTTTTCTCGAGTGTAAGCTCCACCCTTTGCTTTGAAGTTTTGAAGTTCGCCATCGACAACAGCATCCATAAGTCTTTGGAGTTTTCCTTTTCCATCTCTTGAAAGAATCTGATCCCAATGCCTGCCCCAAACTACTTTTAATACATTCCAACCAGAACCTCTAAATTCTCTTTCGAGCTCCTGAATAATTTTATGATTTCCTCTAACAGGACCATCTAACCTTTGAAGATTACAATTTATAACAAATATCAAGTTCTCTAAGCTTTCTCTACCAGCCAAGCCAATAGCACCTTTAGACTCCGGCTCATCCATTTCACCGTCTCCACAAAAAACCCATACTTTCCTGTTACCTCTTTCAACAAGACCTCTTGCAGATAAATACCTCATCACATGTGCTTGATAAATTCCCATTATTGGGCCTAGACCCATTGAAACTGTAGGGAACTGCCAATAGTCAGGCATTAACCAAGGATGTGGATATGACGATATTCCTGGTTTATCAACCTCTCTTCTGAAATTATCTAGATCTTTCTCTGTTAACCTCCCTTCTAGAAAACTTCTTGCATATATTCCAGGAGAACAATGGCCTTGAAAATATATTAGATCTGCTTCTCCGCTATCATTACCTTTAAAAAAATAGTTGAAGCCAACATCATAAAGGGTCGCAGCTGACGAAAATGTTGAGATATGTCCGCCTAAATCGTCCTCAGATTTGTTAGCCTTCAGGACCATAGCTAGTGCATTCCATCTAATATATGAACGTATTTTCCTTTCTAAAAATAAGTCGCCAGGCATTCTAGCTTCGTCTGTAATTGATATGGTATTTCTAAATGGGGTTGTAAGATTAAATGTAGGTATAGTTCCAGAAGCAGTAAGTTTGGACGCTAGTTCACTGAGTATTTCTGAAGCTCTGTCTGATCCATTCTCATTGATAACGTTGTCAAGAGCTTCTAACCACTCTTGAAGCTCGTAATCTTCCGTTATTTGCTTGTTTTGACTCAAAATTAATACCCGTGTAGTTTATTATAAGGAAATTATTTGAATAACCCCATACTAAAAGAGGCTAAATATGCGATTTGCTTATCATCCATCCATGTGTGACCCATCATTCTATCTTGAGCTTGGAAGAGCAGCAGAATCTGCTGGTTTTGATGTAATTACTTTTCCAGACAGTATTTGCTATCCAAAAGAATGTGATTCTACCTATCCTTATAATGATGACGGATCAAGAGAGTTTCTGGATGGGGTACCCTTTCTTGAACCATTTAGTATTATTCCTGCCATAGCAGCTGTAACTTCTAAACTTGAATTTTCTACATCTGTATATAAGTTAGCACCTAGACAGGCTGTTACAACCGCAAAATTTGTTACAACCCTTGGAGTAATGACAAATAACAGATTTCACTTTGGTATCGGAGTAAGCCCATGGTACGAAGACTTCCTAGCAACTGGAGAAAGATGGGAAAAGCGTGGCAAAAGAATGGATGAGCAAATTGATATACTCAAAGGTCTTATGGATGGAGAATACTTTGGCTATAAGGGTGAGTTTTATGATATACCTGAGTTAAAGCTTTGTCCTGTTCCGACGAAGCCTGTTCCAATATTGATTGGAGGTCATTCAAATCTTGCACTTAAAAGAGCCGCAAGAATAGGTGATGGCTGGATAAGTGCGGGCCTAACACTTGAAGAAACTGAGAATTTAATTAACAAGATTAATAATTTTAGAAAGGAATTTGGAACTTTAGACCATCCAAATTATCAATTTCAAGTAATGGGTGAAGCTGCTTATTCAGCTGATGGAATTAAACAGCTTGAAGACCTTGGAGCAACTGAAGTGATAGTTGCTTTTAGGAATGCATATGAAGGTGGACCTGATGAGAGAACTCTTGAAAGCATGATTGCTGAAATAAATTGGTATGCAGAGGAAGTTATTAATAAATCAAGATAAGTGGTCGGGATGGCCGGATTTGAACCGACGACCACCACACCCCCAGTGTGGTGCGCTACCAGGCTGCGCTACATCCCGCAAAAAAGTTAACACTAACTTATAAAACATATTATAAAATCATAAGGATTAAAAATTTAATATTTTTTATGTGTAAAAAAAAATATTTATTTTGATTTTTTTAGTTGTGAAAAGCTCCATATGAGTGTATTCTCACTTCCTACAAACATGAGTATGTATTAATTACTAAAAATTGTTGATTAAATATACATATTTGGAGTATTATTCTTAGACAACCAGGGATAAATTATGGCGAAATTGAAAAATAAATTAAATATAGTTCTAACAGGTCTTTTTGCATTTTTTAATGTTTCATTAATTGCGCAGGACAGCGAAGCACCTAAAGCGGGTGGAGATGATGCTGCTGCTCAAGCTTCTGGTTCATTAAGTGCCGGCGCTATTGCTGCTGCAGTTGCTGCTGCTGCTGCTCTTGCTGCTGCTGCGGATTCTGGTGATGGAGGCGGAGCAGTGCCTACACCGACACCCTCACCTACATTAGGGCCACAGCCTTCCCCTGCACCAGCACCTACACCAGCACCTACACCAGCACCTACTCCAGCTCCAACAACTGTAGTTGAAATAGTTAATGATATTGATGTTGTTACAACTACTACAACCGATACTGATACAACTACAACAACTGATACAACTGTTACCACAACAACTGATACAACAACTGATACTAATACAGATACTAATACAGTTACTGAGACTGAGACTGAAGTTACAACTAACTCAGGCGCAGGTACAGCGACGGTTACCGAAACTATAACTGTAAATATTACTGATTCAGTTACAGTTCCAATCACTGAACAAATTCAAGAAGAGATTGATGGAACTGCTGATATAGTTGTTCAGGTTCCAGCTGAAGTTGAAATTAGTGTCTCAGATACTGTGACCTCAACAATCACAACACAACAGTAAGTTTCCTTACTTTAAAAAAGCCGGCTCGCCGGCTTTTTTTGTATATGAATTTAATATTTATAATAATACTTTATTTTAAATTCATCATAAAATGGATGGAGTGATTGTCGGGCTAACAAAATATTGCCATCAACATCAATATAGGTATTTGTTTGGTTTTTTAATCCTATGTTGGATATTCTTTCTATTATAAGATTACCTTTAACTTTGGTTTCATCTGAAAAATAATTAAACGATTCTAGTCTCGAATCCTCTATCAAAACTTTCTGCTGAGTTATTCTATTTGGGTTTTTATACTGAACAACTCTATCAGATTCACTATAGATAAGTTCTTTATAGTCATATTCAAGCCCTATAGTCTCTACAATCCTGCCATTTAAAGTGATTATAGTGATCTTATCTTGTGAAACCCAAATAGCTTTATTATCAATGATTTCTTTAAGAACAATGATAGATTCGGGGCCTCTTCCAATCCTTAGGGTAGCAAAAGAATATTTTGCTTCATTAAAATATTGTCTAGTTATCTCTTGACTAGGAAATCCGAATGCTAATGATCTTAAGTCATAAAAAGATTGAATATTTGAAATAGATGTACATGAGCTGAGTAATAAAAATAATAATAAGTTAAATCTAATCATAAAGGTCATCCCAATCCCTCCTAATTGTAGACATTCCAGCATGATCAGTAATACCCCATAATGGATGACTATGATTAAGCACTGCTGCTCCGTCTCGTGTGATTGGCCTCAACCCAAAACCAGTTTCATTGCGGTTATAATTCTGAAAAAATATGTCAACAGGAAAAAAGAAGAAAAACCCTTTATCAAAGCTGCCTTCTCCAAATTCTTCTTTACTTATATCGGTAATTGAAAAAAATACGCCCATTCTCATCCCACTTTTGAATTTTCTTGCAATATTAAAATTTAATCCTGAGTCACCAGCTAAAAACTTTCCTCCTTTTATAAAGCCAAATAGGCCAGTTCTAGGATCATCAAAAAATAAATTTATATGGCCTGTTACGGTATCATAATCTCTAAATCCAAGCTTCATATCTATTTCTCTTTGCCATACCTGCCAGAGTTCCGCACCAATACCAAAATTACTTCTAAATGGTCTCCACAAGAATTCCCCCCCAATTCCACCAAACATTGATTCCAAATACCCTGCTGATGCCTTAAGATAAATATCACCTGTAGGATTATAAAATCTATTCAACTGCATTCTTGTTAAGTGGAGATTAGTGCTATTTTTTAAATAAAGCACTTGATCTGTTCTAACATGAGGCAGAATGCTGTCTGAATTCAGGTTAAGTTCATCAAAATTATCCAATAAACCTGCTCCTAGTGTTGTTACAAGAGATATATCCTTATCAAAGAGAACCTCAGCATTTAACGCCAACGAGAGTTGACCAAAATAAAAACCGTCAGGACCACCCAGTTGAGACCTTATAGAAGGAGATAATGTCCAAAACGCTTTTGGAAATTTGCTCTCCGGTAAATAACTATAGTCTCCATCATATTCACTTCTATCAATTCTCATGAATTTTTGAGGTATAGAATAAAGGTTATTATCAAGATGATCTGAGAATATTTTCCTATTTAAATTAACAGAATTCATTAGAATGCCGCCATTCGTTTCAGTTACATGAAACTCTTTAATATGATCGGGCGCGATTTCATCTAGCGTGCGCATTACTCTACCAGCAGCTTGGATTGGGCTGTGAAATTTTGATTGAGAATAATGAACAAAGAGTGTCTCATTATCAATATGTGCTTTTTGTAAAAATATATCCCTATCAGCTAAATATCTTAAGCTAGCTCTGTATGTTCTCAGGTCAGATGTAGATGTTATTGATTTTACAATCTCACTGTTTGCAACAGGCTTATAGTTATCTTTTTTTGGAATAATTGGGCTTTTTCTGCCAAGATTAGCTGCGTAAGAAAAACCAAAGCTTAATGTATTTCCCTTTGTATAGGAAAGCTTTATTGTAAATCTATTTGAAACGGGGTGTACGTATCCAATGTTATATTTGCTGCTTTGTTTCTTCTTTTTACCAAAACCAGTATCATTAAAACCCTCTCTAAAATAATTTGTTGAGTCATATTCAAGCTTTATTCTTTTACCATTTTGATTGGGTAAAAAAAACTCAACCCCATAAAAAAGGTCAGAATCACCTCTAAAGAAAGCAGAGGTATTAAATTCTCCACCTTCATCTTGAAGTTTTAATGACCTATTCTTGAATCTATCACTTATGATCTCAAAAGGGTTGGCATATCTATCATTTGATAAATTTCCCCAACCAATTCCAATTGATAAATCAAAGTTTTTAATAAATTTTGAGGCGACAATATATTCACTAGAAAATATACCAGTACCTGCAAGATCTCTAGCTCCAACAGCAATCTGAGGAAAAGTGTTTGATTCATTTAATAATAACAGCTTCATGTCAAAGCTTTTATCTTTATAAGATTGACTGCCACTAAACTCTTTAACCGGGCTGTAAAGTTTATTATTAATATCAGTATATTGATATGAAACTTCAAGCCAGTTAAAAGGATACCCCAATAATGAACCTCTTAAATATGGTTCATTGTGAGTCCAACTAAATCCCAATGATCCCTCCTCCAGAAATCTTGCATTTGGCATTTGAATTAGGCCTATGGTTCCATAGTTTGAATAACTTGGATGACTAAAACGAAACTTATATGGATCTAAGCTATTGCTTGCTTCCAAAAAAGAAAAAAAGCTAATGAGTAAAACTAAATAAGGGCAATAAAATACCTTTAGCTTGAAAAACATACTATTTTAATTAGTAATAGTATTTAAAGAGGCTAGTGATATAGAAAGAGCGCTGGCAATAGGAGCAAATATCGAGGCCAGCTGAACATCAGTTAATGCATCAAGATCAGGTTGAACATAAATTAATGAGCCGGGAAGTAGAATATTTGAATCACTGTAGTTATTAAATAGTGATTTAGTAATTTGCTTAGATGTGCCATCAGGATTAACAATCAATAGTGACTCTCCGGTTGCAGTATCGCTAAATCCTCCGCTCATTTCTAGATAGTCTTTTATCGATTTACCTGAAGAATAAGAAAAAGTTCCTGGTCTATTAACATCACCATAAACATAAACATACTCAGATAATTGAGGAATTATAATCTTATCACCTGGTTGCAAAAGAATATCTTTTGATGGGTCTTTGATTAGCTCAGATATTTCAAACTCAGCCTGAACTCTTCCTTGTGGATTAACTGCTTTAAATTCAGATAAGATTAGACCAAGAGTACTTGCTGTCTGAGGAGTCCTCACAAAACCTGCAAAAGATGGTTCTATGGCTTGTTTTGCTAATTTTTTAATAAAGTTTTTATATATTTCATCATTTATTGCCGTCTCTGAATCTTTAGCTGATTTTCTTAAAAGAATTCCTCCAATAGGATACGCATTATCTCTATAACCACCTGATGTCTCTAAAATATCTGATAGCCTCTGCCCCATAACAAATGAATAGCTCCCAGGTTTATTGACCATTCCAGATACCTCAATATCTAAGTAATTCAAAATTTCTGGTTGATGATGAACAACTCTTATCTGATCAAAACCATTAAGTTTAAAGTTATTGATCTCATTAATATTTAATGTCATGTTTATGCTGTTAGAGTTATTTATTCTTTGAATAAGTATCTTTTCTATTGAAGTATGTAGAAGCCCTCCAGCGTAACTAATTAAGTCCTCGAGATTCTCATCAGCTCTGATCTCAAATCTTCCAGGTGTGCTAATGCCCCCTGAAATTGCAACTTCAGGCAACTTTGCTTCTATTTTGACTATATCTCCAGACCGCAGTTGTTTAAAATCATACAAACCAGAGTGAATTAAATCATACAAATCCTGGGTATAAATTAATTCCCCATTTCTTATTAATTTAATTTTTCTATATGATCCATTATCTGTTATTCCGCCTGCCATATTAATGGCATGCAAAATACTTGAGCCACCAGGCAATGTGTACATTCCTTGACCGGTTACATTTCCAATGACTATTACTCTTATGTCTCTAAGTTCACTTAATGAGGTAAAAACTTCTGTACCTATCAATGAATTACTAACAAAATTTTGAATTGCGTCTTGAGCATTTGCAAGATTTAATCCCTTCACAGTTATAGCTCCTACCTCTTCTAAAAATATCGAGCCGTTCCTGTCTACAAGAACCTCAAAATCATCGTTATAGTTACCAAAATAATTTATTTTTAGAACATCACCAACGTCTAGAATATAGCTTCCCCCTGGATTAGGAATATTTGTTGGAGAGTAAGTTGTTTGTATTGACGAAAATAACTCACTTCCGAACCTGGGCAAATCATCTGAACCATCTTCAACGCCAATCCTCTTACCCAAAAGCTCTACCTGAGATTTCAATAATTCTAATACTCTTTTATTATTTTCTAAAGTAGTATCATCCCTGAAAATATTTTCGATTTCTTCAAGCTCGCCATCAAGATCAACTTGATCTAAAACATCTCCCTTAATACTTTCAGGAAGTGAATCTAAAAAATCTTCATTTAATCCATCAAATAACTGTGAGCTAACTGGCAATATAAAGGTAAGTGAAAAGATTATATATATAAGGCTTTTTTTCATGATAAGTTTTTTTGTTTATTATAACTCTATAAAATCTAAGAGTATAAAAATTACTTAAAAGTTTCCTCTAGTGAATACGGCGGAGACCATTTAAATTCATTTTCTAGCCTTTCAGTATTCATAATTAGTGTCACAGAAAGTTTATTAAAGATATCTTTTTTCCCAATCATAGAAAAAAATAATCTTAATAATCTACTTGGAATATAAAAAAGTAGTGCTCCTATCTTGTAATTTTTTCTGGCTTGCATAAGCAATTCAGCAGTTGAAATAGTCTCTTTATCTGCAATCAAGTAAACTCCTGATGAAAAATTTGAAGTATTTAAGAAGTGAAACAAAAAATCTACAAGATTAAGTATAGATAAAAAACTTCTTTTATTTTTCAGACCTAAGACCGGAAGTGGAATTGGTCTCTTCAAAAGGTTAGCTATCTTATTAAAGTTACCGGGCGCATCTTTAGCATAAATAAGGGGTGGCCTTAATATAGCTAGCTTGATATTTTCTGAGTTTGATAATAGAAACTTTTCTGCTCTGAGCTTTGAATGAGAATATGGATTATCGGGACGTGGTATATCTGAATGATTAAACATTTGATTAGCAGAATCTGAAGAACTGCTTCCGTTGACACCAATAGAACTTAAAAAAAGAAATTTATCTACGCCGAAATTTAAACTCTCATTAAAAATTATTTTAGTAAATAGTACATTTACATCATCATATTGATTATCGACATTATCTTTATGAGCAAGTCCAGCTAAATGATATACAGTGTGAACCTCTTTTAAGAATGAAAAATTTAGATTTTTTAATATCCTGAAATCATCAAACTTAATAAATGTAGTATTTGAGTTAACTATTTTTGGTGCTTTTCTTCCGAGTAAAATTATATTGTTAAAGTTATTGCTTGTTAAAAGTTTGTTAAGAAAATTACTACCAATAAATCCTGAATACCCCGTAATAAGTATTTTATTTCTGGACATTGTATTCGCCTAAAAGGTAATCAGATAATATCCTGGCTCCATATAAATTTAGATGATTGTCATCAAAATATATTGGAATTCCGCCTATAAAGGGATCACAAAAACTATCCACACAAAAAATTTCAGATGGATTTATTATTTTGATTTTTTTATATCTTTTTAATTGATTGGTTGCATTAATAATTTGCTTATTTAAAGCATAATAAAATTCGGTAGATATTCCTTTTAAGTAATCGTCTTCGATGTTAGAACCATAAATGTATTTTTCAATATCATATGGTAGGTCTGGGATAGGATTTATTATAAATATATTCTTATTTGCTTTTTCGAGGACCTCAACAAGGCTAATGAACTCGTCAATATATATTTTTCTAGCATCATATTTTGTTTCGTGCCTTAAAAATACTGGTTTCTGATCTGGAAGGTTTGGAAATGACTTATTTAGAGGGCCAAACATATGTTGAGAGTGCCTCCAAACTAAAACAACATTATCTATATCTTCATTTTGTTCTAAAAATCCCAGAGCTTCCCTTAGCCATTCAGTACACCCAGGTGTTCCGCTATCAAAGCTATGAATCGGTGGGCAACCACTTTTTGTTATGTGCCTAACTTTGTTTAAATTTACTTTTTTATTAACATTTGATGGCACTGATAATTCATATGCAAGCTCAACCCCATGACTATCTCCTAAAACCGCCCAAGAAATTTTTGAATCAGCATTATATACACATGAATTTTCAGGTTTTAAATAATCTACACCATCCGTATGACAACTATCCCTTTCTGGGCTAACTTTAATTGAACTATAAATAAGATTTGCCTTTTCTGAAAATCTTTGCGGTATTCCGTTGCTAAGATGAAAAATAAATCCTGTAGATAATAAAAATATTAAACTTATGAAAGTAAGTGAGAAAATTTGCTTTCTCTTGAAATAGTCTTTATTTCTGAATGGCTTTTCAACATATTTCCATGAAAGGAAAGCTAACACTAGCGATCCAACAAACAAAGCTACCATATCTAAAGAATTAAGATTAGTGCCATAAATCATTCTGTAAAAAACAATTAATGGGAAATGAATAAGATATGCACTATAAGAAATAAGTCCTAATCTGACTAAAAAAGTTAATGACAGGAAAGAGTGAATTAAAGCTCCAGGCTTTAAACAAAAAATAATAAGAGCAGTCGAGATTACTGGTAACAAGGTAATTAAGCCTGGGTGTACTGAGAAACTATCAAAATAAAAAAATGAAAATAATATGCCAGCTAAACCAATATATGAAAGCATTCCTTCAATCTTATAATTTTTAATTGAGACTTCTTTACTGGTAAAGAATGCTATTAGCGCGCCAACAAGCAACTCCCAACCCCTAGATATTGATGAATAAAAATTTAAGCTAAACTGCTGAGAGAGATTCCCAAAAATATTTATTGAAAATGAAAAAATGATAAGAGATAAGATCACAAATATTAAACTTTTGCCTAAATACTTATTGGCTGCGATAAGAATTAACGGAAAAAAAATATAAAACTGCTCTTCAACAGCTAAAGACCAAGTATGGATTAATGGTAAAAACTCAGATGAAGGATCAAAATACCCAGATTTAATATAGAAGTATATATTTGAAGCAAAGAGATTTACTGCAACTAAACTTTGACCAAAGACTTTTAATTCTTGTGGGGTAAATAAATAAAGTGCAAATAATGATGACACAAGCAGAACTAACGCAAGTGCAGGTATTAACCTTCTAGCTCTTCTTTCGTAAAAGTTAATTATACTAAATTTGTTATTACCAATTTCTGACAATAAAATAGAGGTAATCAAATATCCGCTGATTACAAAAAAAATATCAACACCTATATAACCTCCTGGTAAAATTGATGGGTTAAGATGGTAAATAATTACCCCTAGAACTGAAAGTGCTCTAAGACCATCAATATCGGGTCTATATTTAATTTGGCTACTCAGATATTTCTCCTTGCTCTTTGTGAAAGAAGCATAAATCCTATCAACATCCAAAAATGTGTCATAAGTCCATTAGCAAAGCCAATAGGCGTATTGATAACACTAAAAAAAATGCCAAGGCTCACAAATGGTCCTAATAGTAGAAAATTGACTCTTCTTTTTTTAACAATATTTTTGTAAACATAGCCTGCTAAAAAACCCCAAATAATTGCAAAAATTATTCCAAAAAACTTGAAGTCAACATATAAAGATCCCCAAGCAGATGGTAAAAATCCATAAACATTAATATTTGATAATTCTCCAAATCCAACTGCTACCATTTCTGGATCAAACCTTCTAAAAAAAGCACTTACTAGGTCAACACCATAAACTCCGAGCAACATATCCCCTGTATATCCAGAAATTATGGTATTACCCATAATGAATCCCTGAATGTAATACCACACAAAAACAAATAGTAAATATGTGCCTGTATCTCCTAATAATGCAAAAATTTCTTTTGAAAGGTATCCATCAAAGGCAACACCCCAAATTGATTCAGCCACACCAAACATCTCGCTGGCACCACCGACTACCTCTGCTCTAATTAAAAAAACAAGAATAAAATAGAACATCATCACCGAAAAACTTAATATCAAAATTAAATTTATAAAG